>Ga0302120_10000665_pt1 | contig 15632 bp, 15 predicted proteins | sample AG5_Bottom_MG_FD_203118 | JGI IMG/M metagenome (GOLD analysis project Ga0302120, IMG submission 203118) | Marine microbial communities from Western Arctic Ocean, Canada - AG5_Bottom | ecosystem: Environmental > Aquatic > Marine > Oceanic | place: Canada: Western Arctic Ocean | collected 2017-10-01 | reverse complement strand
TTTGAAGCTACTAACGAATATCACGCAGAATATTCCAAAATAAAGAAAAGTAGAAAGGTTCATAAATTGATAGATTTAAATGAAGAAGAAAAATAATACTCGCGGCATAATAATGTTTGCTCATAACAATGAGGAAATAGATTATTTAAAGTTAGCAACTATAAATGCATACTATATCAAGGAAAATTTAGGTATAGATAACATCACGGTTGTTACAAACCAATTCAGTTACGATTATAACCTAGACGAAATGGGTTATGACTTTATTCACAACGCTATATCAAATGTTATTATAACATCAAAAGATAAAGCATTCAAGAACATTAACAGACGCTCATACAAAGATACAAGTCACAAAAGCACATCATTACCATTTTATAATATAGATAGGTGTGATGCGTATGACCTAAGTCCGTACGATGAAACAATATTAATAGATGCAGACTACTTAGTTATGAGTAATGCATTAAATCAGTGTTGGGGACACGACAACGAACTAATGATGAACTGGAATTACGAAGACATAATGTCAGAACGTACTGACGATTCACTAAAGCGTTTGTCTCCATATGGTGTAACAATGTATTGGGCGACTGTAGTTTACTTTAAAAAGTCAAACTATGCACAGCAATTTTTCAATACAGTACGACATGTAAGAGATAACACACAATATTATCAAGAACTTTATAGATGGCCCGGTGGGCTATATCGCAACGACTACAGCTTTAGTGTAGCCGCCCATATGCTATCCGGGTTTGTAGAAAAGGGAATTCCGCAATTGCCAATACCTGCACTATACAAAACATTTGATACCGATGACGTTCATTCTTCTCCTAAGAAAAATGAATTAATTTTTTACTTAGAAAAGCCAAAGAGCTTAGGTGATTTTATGTTATGTAGATGGCGTGGTATGGATATTCATGTTATGAATAAGTGGGCTATAAATAGAGTAAGCAAGGAGTTACTAAGCTATGTCACGTGAAAAGGGTCGAAAGGAAGGTCAAAAGGATTTCAGAAAGAAGCAACAAGATTTAACAGAATTAAACAGTGATGGGAATTACCAACGAGGTCGCTACGGTGAAGACGAAAGCCATCTCAAACCTGAAGAAGAGGATGACATAGATGGCAACAAAAAGCCCCCGGCTAGGTGATAAAATAGAACATACATGTCGCCTCAATGGAAAGTTTGAAGGCGAGGTAATACAACTATTATCATCACAGTTTGTATATAAAACAGCAACAGGAAATGCCCGGTTTTGTTTATTTAAAGAGGAGTGGAAATTAATAAAATGAGTAAGGATTTTTGGAACAAGTTTACCACAAGGTTTGCAGTACCTTTGTTGATCTTTAGTCAAATAGTTACACTATATGACGGCTGGGAATCAAGAATAGAATCCAGAGATTACGAACAAACATTAAAATTATGTATTGCGGGACACTCACATCATGAAGAATATAGAGAAACTATTGTCAGTGTGGATGGAGAACAAATAGAATGGGTTATCGAATCAGTAGCTATTTTTCCTGATGGTTGTGATAGTATATCTTTTATTAATTCTTTAAAAGATTCTTTTACACCAGAAAGAACTATGGATAGGTGGTTAGGCGAAGTATTTTGGACATATAAAAATACAAAAGATAGAGTAGTAACTTGGTACGAAGAACTGTTTATACAAAAACAGTTAGAGGATATTAGAGGATGAGCAAAGGTTATATAGTAATAGCACAGAACAACGATACTGTAGATTATTTACAGCAGGCGTATGCACTCGCTATGAACTTAAAGCTGACACAGGGCATTGTAAACAGCCTGACGGTGTGCGTAGACGTTAAGACTAAAAAACTTATTACAGCAAAACATAAAAAAGTGTTTGATCATATTGTAGATATTCCATGGAAAGATGACGCCGATGGAAAGGACTGGAAGATTAATAATAAGTGGAAGTATTACTATATGAGTCCGTATGATGAGACTGTAATATTAGATACTGATATGTTATTCCCTACCGATGTAAGTCACTGGTGGGATATATTAGAACAGAAAGATATATGGGCATGTACTAATGTAAAAACGTATAGAGAAGAATTAGTATACGATACCTATTATAGAAAGACTTTAAAACTAAATGAAATGCCAAATGTTTATACAGCATTCTTTTATTTTAAAAAATCTGACTTAGCAACAGAGTTTTTCAAGATGGTGGAAATTGTGTTCCATAATTGGGAACGTATGTACTTTAAGTATATGCCAAAAGGAAAACCAGAATGGCTAAGTGCCGATATAGCATTCAGTCTTGCTATGCACATCTTAGGAATAGAAGATGAGTGTACAGCAGACCACATAACAGAACTGCCTACATTCATTCACATGAAAAGTGAAGTACAAAACATTCCAACAAGTCTAGTACACGAAGATTGGACCAGAACATTACCAACATATTACAAGTCTTATAAAGACTTTAAAGTAGGTAACTTCCAAATAACACACCCGTTTCATTATGTTTCAAAGGAATGGCTAACAACAGATATGGTTGCTCAGTTAGAAAGCGACTATCTCCAATAGGAAAAAAATATGACTCCAGGTGAACGATTAGCACTACAGAAAAAAGAACAAGGTAGTCTTGCAAAAGTAATTGCAAGTGAAAGTGAAACTACATATTTTATATACACTGATAATGGCGATATACTTTATAAGAGTACTAAGGCACCTACACAAGATGCAATTGGAGATAATCTAGTTACACAATTGCCAACCAACACCGCTAAAATTATTGACGAAAATAGAAAAGGCATGGGCCAGTTTAGTATAGAAACAGACGAGCATAATACTCCACATATTGTATTAAAAACATTTGCAGTTGACAAAATTACATCCACTGGAAACTTTTTAACTGAAGTTAAACAGACTACTGGCAATATTTTTGATATAAAAGTATCTATAACTAATGAAGATATTACTATAAAAATACATGCAAATACCATTAAGAAAAACAAAACTAAGCATAACTTAAAGTTTTATGCAACAGAAAAAGGTGATCCTCACTTCGTTATAGAGAAATTTTTAGTAGACGGCAATGCTTTACATAAGCATAAAACAGTTACTATCCCACATACCCTTACTGATATTGCCGACATTAGTATATACACCTCCAAAATATATGATAAATACGTTAGAGTATAAACTACACTAACACAGGAACATCGTATGGCGAAAATAGACGTAACGGAATTAGATATCTTCTACATCAGTTATGACGAGCCAAATGCAGAAGAACATTGGGCAGACTTGCTAAACAAGGTACCTTGGGCAAAGCGAGTACATGGAGTCACTGGTTTTGATGCCGCTCATAAAGCATGTGCAAATCAATCCGAAACAGATAGATTTATCACAGTAGACGGTGACAACATTGTCATGGACGACTTCTTTGAGCAAACATTAGATGTACCTGATACCGATCATGATGGCAAAGTAATAAGCGAATGTATTTTTAGTTGGAATGCTAAAAACATTCTTAACGGTTTAGTGTATGGCAATGGCGGACTTAAATGTTGGCCCACAGAATATACTAAAAGTATTAACACACATGAAGCCGCAGAAGATAGCGAGGGTATGGAGTTTTGCTGGAAGTTAGATTACATACAACTTAACGATACGTTTAGTGAAGTACATCAAACAGCAAGTCCTTTCCAAGCCTTTAGAGCAGGCTTTAGAGAAGGTGTAAAAATGAGTACTGACCAAGGTACTCGTGTAAAGCCAGATGAATTTAAAGATAAAATTTGGTGGCAGAACTATAACAGATTACAAACATGGTGCAACATAGGAAGTGATATAGAGAATGGCTTGTGGGCTATCTACGGAGCAAGACTAGGATGTCAAATGACTGTACTAAGTGATTGGGAAACAAATTTAATATCAGACTACGACTGGTTTAGCGACTTCTTTAATAACCAAGTGCTACCACGTTTCCCAGGTAATACTGTGTGTTCTTATACTAAAGTATCACATAATCCTGAGATGCTAGAAATTGCAATTAAAGATATTGGAGCAATATTAAATGAAGAAATTAATGAGATGATGTTGTTTGATCCTGATCCTAACATGTGTAAATTCTTTAAGAAAACTTTTGTTAATCCTAAACGATGGGGAGCAATGGTTAGAGAGAAACAAATCCAAGAACTATTAGAAAACGGTCTACTCTAATAACATGAGTATATATGACCAAGCCGCAGACAAGGCTAAGAAACAACTGGACCAGATAAGTCCTAGCATGTGTTATGCTAAATGGTCCCAAGTGTCTATGCACTTAACAAATGGGCAAACCCATAGTTGCTATCATCCGCCTACACATTCAATTCCATTAGACGAGTTAAAGGATAATCCTACAGCATTACATAACACTAAAGAAAAGAAAGAACAACGCAGACAAATGCTTAAAGGAGAGAAGCCAGACGGTTGTAGTTACTGTTGGGACATAGAAGATAGTGGAGCAAGAAGTGATAGAGTGTATCGCAGTGGCGAGTACTGGGCTCAGGAAAGTAAAGAAGATATTATGGATGCCGGTGCTAGTGGCAACATCAATCCACGTTATGTAGAAGTAAACTTTAACCAAGCATGTAATTTTAAGTGTAGTTATTGTTCACCTCATTTAAGTACAGCATGGCAAGAAGAAATAGACGAGTTTGGAGAGTATCCTACTACGGATCCACATAATAACATTGACAGTTTAGCATTAAAAAACTTAATGCCATTAAAAGTAAAACAGGATCTTAATCCATACGTTACTGCTTTTTGGAAGTGGTGGCCCGAGATGTACAAAACACTTCGTGTATTTCGTATGACAGGTGGCGAGCCATTAATGGATAAGAATACATTTAAAGTATTAGACTATGTATTAGAGAATCCAAATAAAGATTTAGAATTAAGTATAACAACAAATATGTGTCCGGCTAACGATGCATTGTTTGTAAAGTTTTTAGAAGGAGTTAAGAAGTTAGACAATGTGCAACATGGTGCAGAAGTATATGTTGCTGATCCATTAGACGGAACAGATTGGCGAACATGGGACCATGCAATAATTGGTGCTGATGCAAAACGTTATCACGACAGCGACTTAGCAGTAGTAGAACGAGAAGAGATACCGCAAACATTTATACAAGTTGGGCAATGCGAAGAACAAGACAACAATAGTTACACTTACATATACGAATACCAAGATAAAGCATATCATAACTTTAGTGTGTTCTGTAGTTTAGATGGGTGGGGCGAACAAGCAGAGTACATGCGTAATGGTATGGATTTTAATACAGTTTGGAATAACTGTCACAGATTTTTAAATGAGACTAGATTTACTAGTATTAATTTTATTAACACGTTTAACTGTTTGAGTGTTACAAGTTTTATAGAATTCCTAAAAGGAATATTAGAACTTAGAGACAAGTGGAGCAAAGAGAATCAATACGCAATGGGTTGGGAAGTTCCTGAGCAACGTGTATGGTTTGACATTCCTTTACTTAGAGCGCCGGCGTGGCAAAGTATACATGTATTACCAAGCGAGTATCACGGCTACATGCAAGAAGCAATACAGTTTATGGAAGAAAATAAAGCAACAGAAGACTATGTAGACTACAGAGGTTTCAAGGACTTTGAGATTGCTAAAGCAAAACGTAACTTAGAAATAATGAAACAAGACATTGATGATAACAAGTTAAGAAGAGACAGAGCAGACTTTTTTAAATTCTTTAGTGAACACGACTTGAGAAGAGACACAAATTTTTTAGCGACTTTTCCGGAGATGCATCAATTTTGGCAACAATGTGAAGAGGCAGAAGCATTGCTATGAAAAATCTAATATCCAAAAGGAGGATAAAATGTTAGACTACGGAACAATTAAACAAGATCTGGAAAGAAACTTCCAAAGAGATAAATCAGAAGGCATTGATATTGACATTAACGTTAATGTTATTAGTGAAACTAACGGTAAGTTTTCCATTAGTGTACACAATCAGAGATGTATTCTGTGTGACGAACATTTAGATAACGCAGATATTACTGTAGGCTTTGTTAACAAAGATACAATGATTGACATGTTTACTAAAGGAGCCGACCCTATTAAATTAGTAATGGGTGGAAAAATGACATTCAACGGTGATATGTCAAAAGGGAAAAGCATGAAAGGATTATTTGTTTCTTGATTAATTCTAGAATGCATGTTATAATATAAATAGAACACTTCATAGATTGAAGTAACGATAAGGAGAGGATTATGTACGAATTCACAAGTGAAAGCGTGAGTAGCGGACATCCGGATAAAATAGCCGACCTAATCTCTGATACAGTAGCAACATTTATTATTGATGGCAATATTAATAATAGAGCCGCAGTTGAAACATTAGTTACAACTGACATGGTTACAGTAGCAGGTGAGTACAAGTCAGACAAACTCATTAGTAAAGAGAAAGTTGAATCACTAATACGCAACGTAGTAAAAGAGATTGGTTACGAACAAGACGGATTCCATTGGGAAACATTAGTGGTATACAACGAACTGCATGGACAAAGTGCAGACATTGCCTTAGGCACAGACGACTTTGGGGCCGGTGATCAAGGCATTATGTTTGGTTACGCATGTAACGAAACAGATAACTTTATGCCTATCACAATAGATTATAGTCATAAAATACTAAAGGCACTAGAAGAAGCAAGACGCAATGGTGCTGACTGGCTAGGCCCGGATTCAAAAAGCCAAGTAACATTTGCATACAAGAAACTAGGAGAGCCTTCATACATTAAGACAGTGGTATGTAGTACTCAACATAGTGACGAACTAAGCATAGAAGAAGTTAGAGAACGTGTAACAGACATTATATTGCCTGTTATCAAAGACAAAGTAGACATATTAAAAACTGTATGGCACATTAACCCTACAGGTAAATTTGTAATAGGTGGGCCAGATGGAGATACAGGACTTACAGGACGTAAGATTATTGTAGACACATATGGTGGTTATGCTCCGCATGGCGGCGGCTGTTTCAGTGGCAAGGATTGCACTAAGGTAGATAGGAGTGCGTCTTACATGGCTCGTTACTTAGCAAAGAATATTGTTGCAAGCGGCAAGGCTAAGAACTGTACTGTACAGTTAAGTTATGCTATTGGTGTTAAAGAGCCTACAAGCATATACGTTTATGCAGACGGTATTGTTAGGAAGGAATTTGAAGACTACTTCCGGGATAATGTTGACTTAACTCCACTAGGAATTATTAAACGTTTTGATTTGTTTAGTTTAGACCTAACAGAGACAACTAACTACGGACATTTTGGTAAAGATGATTTACCTTGGGAAAGCGTAGATTTGTTTAATAACTAGAAAAAAGCAGGTAAATAGTAGTATGGCACACACAAAAAGAGTTGCAATAACAGGACACACAAGAGGCATCGGAAAGTATCTAGTTGAAAGGCTAGAAGCTCAGGGTATTGAGGTCATGGGCTTTAGTAAAAGCAATGGCTACAATATTATGAAAGAGAGTACTTGCAAACGTATTGTTAAAGAAGCATTAGAATGGAAAGCTGATATATTCGTTAACAACGCATACGCACCCGGTAGCCAAGTCAGACTACTATACCTTTTTTATGAAGCATGGGAAAACAAGCCTAGGCAAATAATTAATATGGGTGCAACAAGTAGCGACAGTATACATAACTTTAGTCAGATGGGTTACAACAAAGACTGGACTCCGTATGTTAGTGACAAAGCAAGACTCGACTGGGCAAGTTTACAATTAGCAAATCAATTCCAAAAAGGCAAGTGCAGAGTAACAAACATTAAGCCCGGCATGGTCGATACTGATAGCACAGCATGGTTGAAAGACTTTGCAGAAGATTATATGATGACTGCTGATAGTGTAGCAGAGATGTTAGAATGGATAATAGGACTAAATAATCAAGTACAGGTAAGAAGCTTGAGCTTCGACGTAGGAAATTATAGTGGTTAGGAAGGTAGACGAGACTCACAGAGAATTTAAAGCAAGGATGATAGACCCAGTATCAGAATCCTTCTGTGGCGCCAAATGGTACAATGCTACGATATGGTTAGGTCACGGCGGAACAACTAGTTGTCACCATCCCCCAGCACACCAAATTGATTTAGAAGACATTAAAGAAAACCCTAGTGCTATTCACAACAGTAGACACAAGAAGAAGATGCGTCAAATGATGCAGGAAGGCACACGCCCGAAAGAGTGTGAGTACTGTTGGAAGATAGAAGACATGGGACAAGATTCAGACGGCAATGAGCCAGTATCTGATAGAGTATATAAAACAGTTATATATGAAGACCGAGACTTGCAACACATTGCAACGTTAGATCCTAACGCTGATGTTAATTTAAAAACCTGTGAGGTTGCATTCGACAGAACATGCCAGTTAGCATGTAGTTATTGTAACCCTGCGTTTAGTAGCACATGGGTAAAAGATATTAGAACTAATGGCGGGTATCAAGGTATTAAGTCAGATGCAAGAGGTCATTTTATTGATGATGCTCCGTATGCCGAACCGTATGACGCCGGGACAGCTAATCCTTATGTAGATGCATTTTGGAGATGGTGGCCTGAACTTAGTACAGAGCTAGAAGAGATTCGTGTTACTGGTGGCGAGCCATTAATGACTCCTAGTATTTATAAACTGTTTGATTGGTTTAGAGAAACAGATGAGCCTAATGCTAAGAAGATGCGTTTTGCTATTAACAGTAACTTGATGGCTAAGCCTGGCTTACTAAACAAGTTTATTGATGCTACACAACACATCGACCACTTCCATTTATACACTAGTTGTGAAGCCTATGGTCCGGCGGCAGAATATATTAGAGATGGATTAGATTGGGAAATATGGACAGCACAGTTCGAACGTTTTGCCACAGAGGCAAGATACGACGGTGTTCATATGATGATGACTATTAATGCATTATGCTTAGATACAATTACAGAGTTTTGGGATTGGACATTAACTATGAAACGCAAATACGGTCATCAAGTTCCGGGCATCAGTGTAAATATATTACGTTTTCCTAGTTTCCAAAGTCCATTAACATTGCCTGATAACTTGCGTAAAATATACCATGATGAGATTAGTGCATGGTTAGACAGCGTCAGGTCTAAAGGTGAAAGAGATATGAATGGAGTAGAATTACTTCAAGCATGGGAACAGGATCAAATAAGTAGACTAATAGAATACTTAGACGTTGTTAAAACTCCTCATAGGAATACAGCAGAACAACATTTATTACATCACGACTTTAAAGTGTTTTACGAACAGTATGATGCAAGACGTGGATTTAACTTTAGAGAAACATTCCCTAGACTAACTGATTGGTATGACAGCATCGATGTATTAGACATCAGCGATGACCATGATATACAAGCACCAGATAGTGTGGGTGTAACAAATACATTGTATGCTAAACGTATTGTTACTGAAGACGGCGAAGTTAAAGTAGTAGAAATGAAAGTTCGTGGACGCCAAACAGGTGAGAGTGATGATGACTATGATGATACCAAATACGAAAATGAGATAGAAGGTATTAATCCTAATATTAAAAAACGAGCAGGAAGTAGTATTGGTTGGGACACAGATACTGATGGGCTCGGCGGTGCAGTAGACGAATGACAAAGTATTATAAACTAGGTTTAAGTCCAACACAGGCTGGAGTAATGGATACTGGCGGCACCAATGTAATAGGTAAAAATAGTTTCAAGGGCGGTAATGTAGAAATTGTTTGGAAACTTGATGACACACATATTGCTAATCAGTTTTATAACATTACAAAAACAGCAATAGCCGATGAATATAGATGGCTACATTGGAATTTGTATGACATTAACCAAAGTGTTAACATGCAACTTCTAATTAATAATTTAAATACAGACATTGATACACAAGGCGCCGACCCGTTATTAAAATTATCTATAACAGATACTAAAAAAGAAATGCACGACAAATTAAACGAAGTGCATTTTATTTTTGAAAATGAACTTATGACATTACAAAGTGATCCGGGTCATATGCAAACAGAAGAACATGATCCAGAAGTAGCGATACTAGAACGTTTAAATAAAACAGTACACGAAATAGAAGCAAACACATCTCGGTTCTTTGCAGTAGAACATCTGCATGACAAGGAATACTTTTTAGTGACTAGACATTTTAGTCCTAATGCAGAAGCAGAGTACATGGAGTTAACAGATGAAGACTACGCAAGTTTTCAGGTCCACAACCATAATGGAGATTTATTTTTAGACTACTTTACCGTAGGCAAAGATTTAGGTACAGCCTACTCAACAAAAGATTTAAAACTTATAGAGCGTAAAGAAGTTAAACCTCAAACATTGATATCTGGTTCGTCACATTTTGGACTACACGAAAAAACATTCCAGAAAAATGATCTAGAGAGTGAAGAACACATAAAACTTCAGTTAGCACAGTGGTGTGAAGCAAACGAAGTTGCTAAGTATGGTATAGACCATACAGAGCCAAAGCATTCCATAGGTAGGGCTAAACTAGGAGAGTTACAAAATGAAACGTTCGAAAGTATTATAACCAAATTAGAAGCATGTCCTTACATTAGCGATATCGTTGTATGGGAAGACGATGAGTAATAGAATTAAGCCCACGTGGGCTCACGGCAATATGACTAAAGACTCAGAGAACAAAGTTTTCTGTACTGCTCCGTGGACGCATACATATATTAGTCCTCAATCAGAGAGACGTATATGTTGTGCTAGTAGAGAAGAACATCAATTTCAAAAGCAATACATTGATGCAAGTAATGATGAAAGCACAGGCAAGTTTAAAGAAAGCGGAACTATAGATGACTACAAGCCTATTAGTTTAAAAGAACATTGGAACAGTCCTTACATGATGGACATTCGAAAGAAGCTGATGGCAGGAGAAGAAATTGACCAGTGTCATGTATGCAACGATAGTGTACTAAGTCAAAGTACATACCGACAATGGTTTACTGGATTTTTATTCCAAGATAAAATAGACGAGTGCTTCGATAGTACAGATGACAATGGCTTCACTACTATGAATCCTATTAGTTTTGATTACAGAGTTAGTAACTTATGTAACTTTAAATGTCGTATGTGCGGCGAGCAACTTAGTTCAGCATGGGAGACCGAGAAGAGACAGAACAATCATTGGACTCCGGAGAGTCAGCCGTTCATGGTTCCAGAGAACAAAGCAATAATACAAAAGTTTCAAAAAGAAGTAGTGGAAGAAGAATTTTGGGAAGCCATTAAGTCAGGCACAGTAGAAGAAATATATTGGGTTGGCGGTGAGCCACTTATGTATGATATACATTGGAAGAGCATGGCTAGGCTAGCCGAAGATGATAACTTACGCAAAGTGCATCTACGTTATAACAGTAACCTAAGCAGAGTACGTTTCGGTAAGCACTACTTATACGACTGGCTACCACAAGCAAAAGACTGGACTATGTGTGCTAGTATCGACGGCATAGGCAAGATAGGAGAGTTCATTCGTACAGGACTAATATGGGAAGAGTGGGATAAAAACTTTAGAGAAGGCGTTGCCATTCCAGGTGGCGACAGCAAGATGCTTATGGACCTAACACTAACAGGCCCAGGACTATTTGGCTTACGTGAGTTTGTACAGTACTCATTAGACTTAAATGTTAAAATAGAAACTAAGAATATGTTTGCCTTCCATCCAGACATTGTGTTTAGTTTTATGAGTTGGCCCAGACATATACTAGATAGAATTGTAAATAGTTTATTAGATGACTTACGTCCTATTGTAACTGAAAAACAAAGCACGGTAATAGCTCAACTAGAAGCAATACTAAACACTCCTACGTTTGGGGAGCAGTTTCCGGATAACCATGAGGAGCAGTTCTTCAATGGTAGACAGTGGCAACAAACTATAGCACAAATTAGAAATGATGGTGCTGAAGGTGAAGCATTAACTATACAAGAAATTTATAAAGAAGACATCGAACTATACAACTGGTACACACGCCCTGACCCAAAGCATAATTCGAGATAGCGGAGAGTAGAACTATGATAGTGTATCAAATGGCTTACCTGTTCACAACAGAAGATGCCCACGAGTCTTTTGACTATGACAGGGTTCCGGGTATTCCAACTGAAACTAACAGCATGCCTGAACTACATAGTCCGGATCCAAACGCTAAGAGTACTGTAATACAAGCCAGAGATATTTATGAAGTTGTTAGAGAAGCTAGGGAATTCCCAGAATCAATACATTGCATAGAGTTGGGCCTAAGCCCATATCCACATTTAGATGTAAGTCAGAAGTCTCATCTAAATGTGTCACATGTAGATGTGGGTCCGATACTACAGCAAGTAGTAGAAACAATATTGGCATATAATAACATACATCTTTTATTCTCAAGTGGGTGGGATATGTATAGTAGCAGAGTGTATTCGACAGCGGGTGGAGATGATAGTGGGATCGGTTCAAAATTAAGATACGACAGAACTAAACAATTACAGTTGCAGTTAAAAGACTTGCCTAATAGTAGATTACATTTTTGGCTAGGCAACACTACAGAAATGTCAGAGCACCAAAGCGTATTCCCGGAAGCCGATGTTCAATACTATAGCGTTTATCCTATAAGAATGTGTCGACAACATATTGAAAAGAAAATACCATTGTTTGTTTCACCTAACAAGAACACGCCTAGAGAAAAACTATTCGTATGTTTAAATAACTATAATAAGGCTCACAGAACTGAGATGGTTAGATTTATTAAATCTTACGAACACAATGGGAATTATCTTAGACATAAAACATATTTCAGTTATTTAAGACCAGGCGAGAAAGAATTAACATGTTTAGCAGACGGACAACATGAGCAGGATCAAATAGGGGACTGGCAAGATATTATAGATGTTAACATAGTAAACAACTGTTATAGTTACATAGCAACAGAAACCCACTGGAGCAATGCTTTTAACTTCGGATTCAGTATGGAGAGACCAATTAAACATAATAATCCGTTATTCAATACATCGATATCAGATAAAGAACTAAATGATTTTCAAGTACCAATGTCTGGTTGGATATCTGAAAAGTCTTTAAAGAGTGCATACTACGAATTGCCACTACTAGTTGTTGGGTATGCAGGTTGTTTACAAGCATTCCGGGACATAGGATTTAAAACATTTCCAGAATTTTATGATGAGAGATATGATAGTGTGGGCCATGACGGAGAACGTATGAGACAAATACAACAAAACATAATTAGATTATTAAAAATGCCAATAGAAGAAGTACATGATTTATATCATTCCGATAATGTCCAATCGAAATTAAAACATAATAAAGAATTGTTTATTAATATGGTTAGACACGACCCCTACCTATCACTATTCGTTAATACTGATACCAACAGTAGTATTCAAGAATTCTGTAATAGCACATATAAATAGGCATAAATACTGTAGTATAAGACACACAATAAAATTTAGGAGATAGATAATGGCCTCAATCGGATTTATTGGGGTAGGCAAGCTAGGGCAAGCCTGCGCCGAGATGGTCGCCGAGGTACATTATACAGTTGGATACGATGTTAACGAAGTAAAGCCTGAAAACTTTGAAATGGTTAGCACGATGGAAGAAGCAGTTGTTGACAAAGATATTATCTTTGTTGCGGCACCGACTCCACATGATCCGATGTATGATGGAAAGGCACCTACCAGCCATTTACCAAATAAAGACTTCGACTACACAATAGTAAAAGAAGTTCTTTCGCAAGTAAATGCTGTTGCAACAAAGGAACAACTCGTTGTTCTTATAAGTACAGTCTTACCAGGAACAGTTCGAAGAGAACTTGTACCACTATTAACCAACACACGGTTTATATATAATCCATACTTAATTGCTATGGGTACTGTAAAGTGGGATATGGTTAATCCAGAAATGGTAATGATTGGCACAGAAGATGGAAATGAAACAGGTGATGCAAAAGAACTTGTTGACTTTTACAAAACATTAATGCAAAACGAACCCAAGTATGTTATAGGTACATGGGACGAATGTGAATGCATTAAAGTATTTTACAATACATTTATATCAGCGAAAGTGTCGCTAGTAAACATGATACAAGATGTCGCGGAGAAGCAAGGTAACATAAACGCAGAAATCGTTTGTGATGCTTTAGCAAATTCAGGTAGACGTATTATGGGACCGGGATACATGAAGCCAGGCATGGGTGATGGTGGTGCTTGCCACCCCAGGGATAATATAGCTCTACGCCACATGGCAGAAAATCTAGACTTAGGTTATGACTTGTTTGATGCTGTAATGCTTTCACGAGAAGTTCAAGCAGAGAACATGGCAAAACGTTTAATGGACTTAGCGGGTCAACCGTATCCTACTATAGCGGTGTCGTCAAGACCGCTAGTGCCTTTCCTTTTAATGCCTGTTATGCCTATTGTCATTGTAGGTAAAGCATATAAACCACTAGTACCATATGAGTCAGGCTCTAGTAGTATGCTAGTAGGTCACTACATACAAAAAGCAGGCTTTGAATTATATTACTATGATGAACAAACTGATGACGTGCCTCCACAAGAGGTATTAGATGCTCCGGCAGTATACTTACTTGCACACAACCCTGAAGTAACTTACGGCGAACAACTAGACACAGTACCAGGTTGGTATGGCGAACATACAGCAACAGATTGTGATGGAGCATTAGCAGTAGCAACTGGTAATGGCACAACATTACAATTTGCAAAAGGCAGTTGTGTTTTAGATCCATGGAGGAAAACTCCAGATATAGAAGGTGTCAAAGTTGTTCACTATGGCAATACCAGGGAAAACAAATAAGATGAATTTAGATCAACAAATATTAAATCATATACTTGACAAGTGGGGTGACGAAATATCGATGCGTAAACTTAACGAGCAGTATCGTTACACGCCTCCCTATCCTACTTTACATTTAACTGATTTTATATCCGAAGAGATAGCAAAAGCTATGTTCGAAGAAAGTAAAATAATACCTGACAAATATTGGACTACGTTTACTCGAGCAGAAAGTTACATGGAAGAGTGTAAGGAATTAAAACATGCTCCGGTGGCTCGACAACTTGTTAGTGCTTTACATAGTGCAGAGTTTTTAGAGTGGCTACGAAAGACATGTGATGTTCCTCACTTACTACCTGATCCATACTTAGTGGGTGCAGGGTATATGAAAAGTTATAATGGCAATAGTCTTAAAATACATTCTGATTTTAATTGGAATGAGGAATGTCAAACTCATAGAGCATTAAGTTTAATATTATACTTTACTCCTGAGTGGGAAGAAGAATGGAATGGTGACTTACAGTTTTGGGATTTCGATAAGACAAAAAAAGTAGTAAGCTATCTTCCTGAAATGGGCAATGTTGTTATATGGAAATATCACAAACGTGGCTTCCATGGACATCCTAATCCAATTGCTTGCCCAGAAGATAAGTTCAGGGTAGGGTTTAGATTATTTTACTATATAGCAGACAGTAAACATGATTGGAGAGATCCTCCACACAAAAGTTTATACTGGTATGACAAAGATTCAAATGAACCATTCCATTTAGAAAATCATTATGGT
>Ga0302120_10000663_pt1 | contig 15662 bp, 8 predicted proteins | sample AG5_Bottom_MG_FD_203118 | JGI IMG/M metagenome (GOLD analysis project Ga0302120, IMG submission 203118) | Marine microbial communities from Western Arctic Ocean, Canada - AG5_Bottom | ecosystem: Environmental > Aquatic > Marine > Oceanic | place: Canada: Western Arctic Ocean | collected 2017-10-01 | reverse complement strand
TCAGTTGTCCCCATGATGGTTTGTTGTAGCGTTGTACGGGAGGGAAGTAGGTGCCTGCGAAGAATGGTTTGAGCGTGTTCGGGTCGACAAATACATTCAGTGGCCAGCCTCCACCGCCCGTGTATATTTGGCACGCCGCCATATACAGTGCATCGACATCAGGACTCTCCTCGCGGTCGACCTTGATGCAGACAAGTGTTTCATTCATCTGTTTAGCCATCAACTCATCATTGAATGATTCGTGCTCCATCACGTGACACCAATGACAGGCGGCGTACCCGATGGATACTAGAATGGGGCGGTCTAGTTTCTTGGCCAGTTCGATGGCTTCCTCATCCCATGGTTGCCAAGAGACTGGATTAGAGGCGTGCTGGAGAAGATATGGCGAGGTACATCCACCGAGTCGGTTGGTGATCTCATCTGCCATGGTGTGCCATCGAGTATAGGCACATGAACCCAATCTATCGCTACTGTTGTACTCTGGCTGATGGACTGCTTCGTAGTGGGTCTTCTGAAAATTTCTTCTGGACTTACTACGGTGCAGACCATCGGTGAGATTTCACTAACCGTCATGGGTTCGGCCGGTCTACAATACCCATTCTATTGCATGTAGGTTGGTTCGGCTATACTAGCGTACCCTATGAGTCGCATACGAGTCACAGATACCGACTGACTGCTATCCACCTCAGTCCCTAGTCCCTGTTTCCATTATACAATAAAGAAGCAAAGTGTTATTTCACGTCTGTAACAGAAATTCGAGCATGACCGGCAGTATATTGCCTCCTACGGCCTAGCGGTTTAGAGGTGGAAGGATAGAGGGAGTCTCCGAGATAGGCTACTTCGGCCGTCTGAAGCAATTCAGCCGCAACGCCCGACTGTATCTGCTGCACGTCATAGGGATGGACCTGATTCACGGGGCCTGGGAGGTTCTGTTCAACCTCTACCTGCTGGCTGTAGGTTTCGACGTAAGGTTCGTCGGAATCAGAATTGCTGTACTGGGGATTGCGGGTTCGCTTGCCGCGATACCGGCAGGCAAGCTAGCCGATCGCATAGACCGCAAATGGGGATTCATCATCGGCGATGGAGGAGGAGCCATGTGCGCGCTGATACTCATTATGTCCACCAATGCAAACATGATCCTAGCGTTCTCGGCCGTCTCGGCCTGCTTCAGCGCGCTGCACCATGTCACTGAGTCTCCGTTCATGGCGGAGAACTCCGAGCCAGATGAGAGGATTCACCTATTCAGTGTCGAGCAGGGGCTGGGCACTCTCGCAGCAATGGTAGGGGCACTGATTGCGGGATTCCTGCCCCAGTACCTCATCACCTCAGATGGAATGTCTCTTGTCGAGGCCTACAGGTGGGCGGTCCACATCGGAATAGCGTGGTGGTTCCTATCTCTGATACCAGCCATCATGCTCAAGCGGCATGTCTCGGAAGAGGTGGCCAAAGCGAGGACAGAGGTCGCGCAGGATGGACGCAGCGGCTGGCTCTCGACTCTCCGTAACCCGAAAACGGTGTACCGATTCGTGGCTATAGGGACTCTGCTATCGCTGGGAGGGGGTTTCGTCCTCAGGCTCGCGAATGTGTTCTTCCACTACGACCTGCACGCTCACGAGCACCAGATTGGGATGGTCTTTGCGGCCGGCTCGTTCTTCCTCGCCATAGGGGCGTTCGCTGTTCCCCTAGTGGTCGAGCGGCTGGGAGAGGTCGCTACCATCGTGTGGACGAGGTTCGCAGCGATTCCCTTCATCCTCCTCATCGGCTTCGCGCCGGAGCTGGCCGCACCCGAGACCGTGGTTTCCTTAGCTGGTCTCGCATGGGTCCTGAGGACAACCCTGTTCAATATGTCAGGCCCAGCATTCGAGGCATTCAGTATGGGTCAGCTGCATCCAACAGAGAGAGCCACTTTCATCGGCATATCACGCTTGTTCGGTAGTGCGATGGCCGCAGTGGGCGGATATCTGGGGGCGGTCCTGATGAGTGAGGGCGACTTCCGCACCCCATTCATCGTGATGGCGGTGATGTACGCGATATCCACTGCCCTGTTCATGCAGTGGTTCAGGGGCACCCCTGGTCTTTCGGACCCGAGAAGCCTACGAGAATCAATCCCGTAGGGTTCGGACTCACGAGGTTTCGTCGAGGAAGTTTCTGGTATTCCAGTACAGAGCATCGTCACTGTCGAAGAATATCTCAGAAGTGAACTGAATCATTCAACCTGAGCCATTCAAATATGGGGCGCATAGCGCTCGCATTCTATGGACCTTGGTACGCTGGTACTCGCAATCATCCCACTGCTGGTAGTCGTCGACCCACCTGCATCTATCGCTTTCTTCTTGACCATTGGCTCGGAGCGCAGCACAGATACACTTCGCAGAATCGCCTTTCGAGCGTGTGCATTCGCGACAATGGTGCTGCTCTTCTTCTTCTTCAGTGGCGAAGCACTGCTGACTTTCATGCACGTCGAGATGTACAGTCTCCAAGCCGCGGGTGGCCTGCTGCTCGGGCTCATCGGAATGAGTATGCTCAAAGAGGGCGAGAAGCCGAGTTATGAGCCCGAATTCCTTCCATCTGGAGAGCAATTCGTTAACGAAACACCTGTCGATTTCTCTCTCGTCCCATTAGGCATGCCGATGTTGGCGGGGCCGGGCTCGATCAGTCTGGTGATTCTACTTGGGACGAACCCCGAATTTTCTACAAATATGGTCGCAATGGCAATCATTGCGGTGATGGCCCTCTCGCTACTGATGTTCATACTCGTCTCCTCGATGTCCAACTTCCTCAGCGACAATGCGGTTCGCATCATCACTCGAATCATGGGACTACTAACCGTCGTTATTGCGGCCCAGTATCTGTTCGATGGATTGGCCGCGTGGCACGCGACTCTCAGCGCATGATTCCGGTTCTGGACACTGCAGAGAGTGGTGGACGCGGGGGTCTATCAACTCGAGAAAGATTTTCTTCCCAATTTCATTAGTGTGTCGACGACTGTACAATAACGTTCCATGGCCTCTTCAATGGCGATTCCCCGAAGCTTGCGCCAAGCCCGCCATTTCGCCATACCTACCATCCCTCTAGATATCGGTCTCGGGCTCTTTGCATCACCTTCAGTAGCCTGTTTGTAAAGAGCGTATAGTTTGAGCAGAGTCATTTCATCGGGCTTCTCCTTCAACCTCCAAACTCGCTTAATCGCCTTCTCGAACCGTTTTTTCAAATCCATCTCAATCATCTTCTTTACTTTCAGTGAGACGTGGTCCCAGCCATTCATCCACCACATCCCTACGGATCTGCATGTCCACCTCCGATGTGTGCGGTATGTCAAGGATGCAAATCTGCGAATCAGCACTCTTATTGGGATCGAGATGCTCGACCAACAGATCGAAATGGACTCTTCCAAGTACCTCATCCTTATCCGACTGAATGGTCAGAATCGGCACTTCAGGAAGTCCCCAGAAAGGTAATTCCGAGTTTGCGTAGCGCACGTTTAGGTCGGGGTGGATACGTTCGTATTCGCGACGCAAGACATGCCTAACCCATGGTTTTGACATGACCATTCGTCCGGGGAGTTTCTCATCTATTATCTTCGGGAATGATGTAACCGGCGATTCGAGGATGATCCCCATGAGGCAGCCTTCCCACCATCCGGACTGGTGACTGGCCAACCGAATGGTGATGAATCCACCCATCGAGTGCCCATAGATTAGAAGTCTGTCAGGCGTGAAACCGAGTTGTTTGGGGACTGCATCGAGCACTGCTTCGGCGTCGGCGATTACCTTGAGAAGCGTCCAATCCATGCGACCTGTTTGCTTTCCAAAGCCGCGCTGATCGAGGCTGACAATATTCATTCCGAAAGAAGCGAGATGCTGACAGCGAGTTTCGCCTCGGCCTAGGTTTGAGTCATATCCATGCAGATATAGTGCGAGATCCGTCGACTGTGTCTCAGACTTGAGCATGAATGCTTCCATCTGCTCACCTCCCCAGCCAAGGAATTTGAACTGATGCCAGCGTGGATCAGTGATTTCAGTGGAGGAACCGTAAGGACTCGTGAAAACCGAGAGATAAATCTTCCAATAGACAATAAGCCATCCACCAAAGGGAATGGACAGTCCTACGACAGCAATAAAAAACCTGTTCACAATTAGTTCCGGAAAGGCTGCAAGTACTAGTATTTCAACAGTGAATAGAATAGATAGGACGGTTGGAATAGAAGGTGTCCAATGTACAGGTGTCTTCGCATAAGCTGCCGCTCGTCGAGCTCTGAGTTTAAGCTTCGAACGGCGACTTTGGTGCATCAAATCATCGCCTCTGGATATTCCATAAGGTGCTTGTGACCGGACTGGATAGAGGCTCCCAATGCCACTGTTTCAGGATATATTCGTTTGAAGAATACTCGCGCACTGGCGAGTTTAGCCTGGTGGAAATCAGAGTCTGGTTGTTCGATGCAGACACGTGCTATCTTTGCCCACATATAGGCGAGCATGATGTTTGCGAAGTAGCGACAGTAATCGGTCGCGCCTGCGGCGAGGAAGTGAGGATTGGCCATGCCTTCGGTAATCATGAGTAAGGTAAGCTGCTGCAATCCACGTACCCCCTTATGTAGGGGTTTGTTAAATTCGGACATCTCGGGGATTTCTCGATTCTCCTCTATGAATTCTACAAGAGGCCACATCAGGTAGCGGAGGTTTCTACCTAGGTTTTGTGTGATTTTGCGACCAGCGAGGTCGAGCGCTTGGATTCCGTTCGTTCCTTCCCAAATCTTTGATATTCGAGCGTCACGATAAAATTGCTCGACTCCGAATTCGCTACAGTACCCTGCGCCACCCATTACCTGCATGCAAATGCTGATGGTCTCGCAGCCGAGATCTGTGAAATGGGCTTTGACGACGGGTGTCAACAGTGAGATTAGAGCTTGCGCACGCTCGCGGATATCGTCATCCTCGCTGTGCATCTGATCGAGCAATGTCCCGACCCAGACTCCAAGGGCACGGCAGCCCTCGTTGTTGACCTTGGCTATGAGTAACATTCGACGGACATCGGGGTGAACGAGGATATTGTCTGCAGGTTGATCTGGATCGCGGACACCAGCAATATCACGTCCCTGGCGGCGCTCTCGTGCCCATGAAAGCGCGTTCTGGTAAGCGATTTCGCCGAGTCCCAACCCCATCATTCCGGTGGCAAGACGTTCGCGATTCATCATCTCGAACATATTCGTCATACCTGTATTCAATTCACCTATCTGCCAGCCGATGGAGTCTTCGAAATTCATTACACAGGTCGGTGATGCGTGCAGTCCCATCTTCTCTTCGATACCCGAGCAGGTGACGCCGTTTCTGATATTGCTCAAATCTTCAGATAGCCCCCCTAATCCTCCCGATTTCCAGTCCTTTGGAAGGAGTTTTGGTACTAGGAATAGGGAAATTCCCTTGGTGCCCGCGGGGGCATCCGGAGTCTTAGCTAGAACCATGTGGACGATGTTTTCCGAGAGGTCGTGCTCCCCAGCGGTAATGAAAATCTTCGTACCTGTCACACGGTAAGTACCATCTTTTTGGGGTACTGCCTTACTTCGAATAATTCCCAGATCTGTACCTGCATGAGGTTCCGTAAGACACATGCTCGCGCACCAATGCCCGTTCGCAAGATGGGGTGCGTAGTAGTCAATTAAGTCCTTAGTACCGTGTTTAGTGAGCAATTCGTAGACACCCAGCGCCAATGCTGGAATGATGGATATGGCCATGTTAGTTGAAATCGCGATTTCATCGACTCCGTTACGTACAAAATGTGGCAGGCCCATACCTCCATGCTCGGGCATGCATGAGGTAGCGAACCAGCCCGCTTCGACGCCTTCCCTCCAAGCTTCCTTGAAGCCAGAAGGGGTCTTCACCTCGCCCTTCTCAAACTTGAGTCCCTCTCTATCTCCTACCTCGTTAAGCGGGAGTAGGACTTCTTTGCAGTAACCACCCCATCCTTCCATAATCATTCTTATGAAATCGCGATCGAGATCATCGTGTCCTAGATTCTTGGCGATATCAATCACATCAAAGACTTCGTGAAATAGAAAATCGTATTCCTCGTAAGGAGCATTGTAGACTACCATTCACTCATCTCAATTCCTCAATGGCTTGCCCTTCTGAACCATGTGCTCCATCCTTGCCAGAGAATCTTCGTGCCGGGCTAATTTCCCTATCGCAGCAAGTTCCATTGCAAGGATGTCTTCCTCAGTGAGGCTATCGAGAAGGTTGGTATCTCCTCCAGAGAGGATGTACGCGAGCTCGGAGGTCACCACGACGTCGTGTGGTGTAGCCTGTCCTGACCGGGCAAGGTCAGCGACAGCCATGTCGAGAGCATATTTGGCGCTAGGTCCGGGCAGGTTGTATGAGTGTGGTTCGGGGGGAGTATATCCCTCAGCAAGTTCGAGGAGGGTAGTTTTGGCATCTGCAATCAGACGATTACGGTTCATACTGATACGGTCACTCGGACGCAGGAATCCCATTCTTCGTGCCTGTTCTGCTGATTTGGCGACTTTTGCTGTACCTATTATCTCAAAGGCCTTCAATATTGGAGTCATCGGTCCGCCTTCTACGAGTTCAAAATCAGAGAGTCGTGCGAGCAGTTCCTTACACCCACCCCATCCAGGGACTATTCCTACGCCAACTTCTACAAGTCCGATATATGATTCAGAGTGGGCTTGAATTGCATCGCAGTGGAGTAGCACTTCAGCCCCGCCACCGACGCAGATTCCTGTGGAGGCCGCCACAACAGGAACTTCTGAGTACTTGAGAGCCTGATATGCCTCTTGGCCGAGGGTGATGAAATCCTCGACTTCCGTCCATGCAGCGAGGTTTGCAGCGAAGAGTGCGATGCCAAGGTTCGCACCGGCACAGAAATTCTTGGAATCGTTGGCGATTAGGATACCTCTCCAATCATCGAACTCAGCCATGTCAACCGCTGCGAGAATGATTTCCATCGATAGCGGGTCCATCGCATTCATCTTAGAGTGGTATTCGATGAGGAGGACCCTGTCGCCCGCGTCCCATATGCTCGCTGAAGCGTTTCGCTGAAGCGGTTTACCTCGGCGCTTGAGATCGGCGACTGTGAGAGTTTCTGCTGGCCGATCAATCTCGATGTATTCTCCAGAGGGAGTCAATCGGTAAATCTCGCCATCTTCGAGCCTGTAGAATGGTCCGGATTCGGCTGCACGTGTCAGAAATGGTGGAATCGGTTTGTTCGATGCTTCGAGACGGGAGACCAGTTCGGATGAGCCGAGTTCATCCATCATCTCAAATGGACCGCGCTTCCAGTTGTAACCCACCTTCATGGCGTTGTCGATAGCGAAGATATCATCGGTCACTTCGGGAACCAAGTAGGCTGCATAGGCGAGAGTGTCTACGAGAATGTCGGAGACGAAGGCGGCGCCCTCGTCGGGGTGGTTGAGCATTCGAGCAAGGCCCTGTTTGGCCATCTTAGTAGACTGAAAAGCCACCTTGCGATTGGCTGGTGCATACTCACCGGTGACTAGGTTGCGGGCCTCCTTTATCTTCGTAGCACCGTCACGGTTGAGTCGATAGAAGCCTCCCTTGCCCTTGCGGCCGGTGTATCCCTCTCCAATCATCGAGTGAATGATTTGCTCTCCCGCACCTGCAATCTGATGGAATGGGTCATCCGGATTCAAATGAGCGAGCATGCTTTCCATGATATGGGGAATGAGGTCTACTCCAACGAGGTCAATCAGGCCAAAAACTGCTGTTTTTGGTAAACCAATCGGTCTGCCCAGCATGGCATCGGCTTGCTCGACTGTAAACTCGTGGTCAAGTGTCGCCGCGATTGCGCGCTGGACGAAATATACTCCAAGTCGGTTTCCGATGAATCCAGGTGTATCGTTGCAATGAGTGACGTGCTTGCCGAGTTTGATTTCTGCAAAATCAGCGAATCGAGAGACGACAGATTCGTCGACTTCCGGTCCTGCGACGACCTCTAGTAAAGGAAGATATCTTGGTGGATTAAAGAAGTGGGTGATGAGGAATCTGCTGGCAATATCGTGTGGCATTCCATGTGTCAAAGCAAAGCGCGGTAGAGTGGATGTGTTCGAGGAGAGGATAGTGTTGGTTCCGAGGTTTTCAGCAAGTTTTTCGTATAGATCCTTCTTAATCTCAAGATTCTCTATGATGACTTCAATAACCCAATCGAATTCTTTCAAGCGAGATAGATCATCCTCAATATTACCTGTAATGATTCGTTTAGCGTATGATTTGTGCATCAACATCTCTGGATTTGAATTGAGTATGTTTGCGACTGCACCCTTGGCTAGAACATCTCGGTCCTGGACTCTCTGATTCCCTTTCGGTATGATGTCGAGAAGCAGGACCTCGCAGCCGGCATTGGCACAGTGGGCAGCGATCCCAGCACCCATGACACCACTACCGATGACTGCTACGCGTTCGATTTGTTGGGCTGTAGCGTATGTAGTATCGACACCTTCGACGAACTTTTGCGACGATTCTTCCAACTTGTTCTTTGTCATTCTCTCACCTCATTCGTACTTCTCAAGGATAGTGGCTATGCCTTGTCCGCCACCTACACACATAATTGCGAGGGCCCGCTTGGTGCCATTGCGCTGCAATAGACTGGCTGCCTTCCCTGTAATGCGAGCTCCGCTGGCTCCCAATGGATGGCCAAGAGCGATTGCCCCCCCGTCGATGTTGACTTTTGATTTGTCCAAACCCAACTCTTCTATGACGGCGAGTGATTGGGCTGCGAAGGCCTCGTTCAACTCTACAATGTCGATGTCTTCGAGTTTTAATTCAGCACGCTCGAGAGCCTTCTTTGTAGCCTCTACTGGGCCGATTCCCATGATCTCAGGCGCGCATCCGCTGACCGCCGTTGATAGGACGCGCGCAAGCGGCTTAATGCCGTGGGACTTGGCGAAATCCTCACTACATACAAGGACGAAAGCCGCCCCATCAGTGAGTGGAGAGGATGTACCAGCGGTCACCGACCCGTCTACATCGAAGGCGGGTTTCAACCCGGCCAAGATCTCAGAGTCAGTATCTGGGCGGATGCATTCATCCAAGTCAACCAAACCTTCCTCGGTTTGGATACCAACGATCTCTTCAACGAAATGGCCGCCTTCGAGCGCACGCGAAGCGCGAGCGTGGCTTTCTACTGCGAATTCCTCCTGAGTTTCTCGCTCAATGCTGTATTTCACAGCCAGATTCTCCGCTGTGATTCCCATTGATGTGAAAGCATCTGGAGCAACCTCGGCCATTCGTGGATTTGGCATTGGATTGAATCCAGTCATCGGAATACGTGACATAGACTCGATACCCCCCGCGATGAAACATTCACCGGAGCCCATTGCTATACGGCCCACGGCATCGTGTATGGCCTGCATGCTTGAGCCACAGAAGCGATTGACCGTGACCCCTGGAACAGAATCCGGCAACTCGGTGAGGAAGGTGAGCATTCTAGCGAGATTGAATCCTTGCTCCGCCTCCGGGAAAGCGGTTCCAACAATTAAGTCCTCAACCAGAGCTGGGTCGATTTCCAGTTTCTTGAGCAGCCCGTTGACGACTGCAGCGGCGATGTCATCAGGGCGTGTGCGGGCAAGTTTTCCTTTTCGAGCGGGGGTGAAGGGTGAGCGAGCATATCCAGCTATTAGAGCCATGAAGTAATCAACATTCAATGCAATAATTAAACAGTGGAGTGATAATAATCACAACGACTACAGAATGGAACAGTCGGTGTAATTAGTAACACCGTCGCAGTCTATCTTTTTCCATTCTCAAGAGCGCAAACTTCGGGAACTGCCAAAACACATCGTGAACATGTTTCTGACAAAACAATAATTTCATGGCTGAGGACCAAAGACCAAGGTTTCACGATATTTTCCTGAACCTCGTGAATCCGGAATGGTGTCAGTCGTCCCTGACCATCGCCTGGAAGATGCGGCGGTTGGGCTCTTTACGAGCCCATTCTGTTTCACAAGCTACGCCACCTTGCAGCCTCCACCCCTCCTTTATGTGAGTCAATACTTGTTCTCTCAGCCTATTCGGACCGCGGGCACGGAGAACGATGTAATCCATGAATCCGGAAAGGGGTTCCACCCTTGAACAGTACGTTAGACTCTCGTGGATCTGAACTCACGATGATTTACCCATTTTCAAGCCCCTAGTCTTCCATCGGTGACGAAGCCCTTCCATCTCCTCATGTAGTCAACGAAGGTCGGACTGAGCCCCTGGTCGATGAGGTGTTCGGGTGTGAATGGTGGCCTTTCTGGGGCATATCCGTCGCCCTCGACCTCAGATGCCCAGTCGGAGTGAGCGATGGCGACCCTTGCCACGCCCACCAGGTCAGCCCCCTCGTCCATGACGAACTGGGCATCGGAACCGTCCCATATAGAACCAGTCGAGATTAGAGGTACCTCCTCTCCCAACTCCTCCCTGAACCTGCGTGTGATGGTTCGAGAGTCATCCGGATCCCCTTGGGCTCCAGTGAATGCATCCCAGCAAGAGATGTGGATCATGTCTACGTCCCAGTCGACCATCATGGTGGAAAGCTCCAGACTCTCGGACATGGTTACTCCCACGTCATGCTCGGGCGAGATTCTGACACAGACGAGGAAACCCTCGGATGTCCTGTTCCTAATCTCTCTCAAAACCTCCCTTAGGAATAGTGAACGCCCCCGGAGATCGCCCCCCCAGCGGTCCTCCCTTCGATTGGTCCTGGTCCCCAGGAATTGGCAAATCAGGTAACCATGGGCCCCGTGAACCTCTATTCCATCGAATCCAGCCTTCTCGCATCTTCCGGCAGCCTCTCCGAATGACGTTGCCAATTCGTGTATCTCTGAGTCGGAGAGCCCCCTACACTCTTCTTCCACGCCCTTCTCGTAGTTGGGGCTCGCCGAGACTGGCTGTTCTCCGGTTAGCGTCCGTGGCGCCCTAAGGCCCCCGTGGAAAATCTGGACCAGGCTGAGAGCGCCTCTTTCCCTGATCCCCGAGGCTAGCTCCTTCAGTCTGGGAATCTGGTGGTCTCCCCAGACTCCCATCTCGCCCTCCCACGACTTCCCGCTGGGATGTACGTGGCTGGCAGCCGTGGTGATGATGCCGAAGCCTCCCTCGGCACGCCCAAGGAGCCAGTTGATCTCGGCGTCGGATAGAGTCCCGTCTTCCTCTGACTGCTTGTTCGTCATCGCAGCTAGGACTGTTCTGTTGCGTACGCTGATCCCTGTTCCGGAAATGGTCCACTCGGTAGATACTGAGCCAGCCATAGCCTCACCTGCATGGCCCTGAGGGCCCTCGCCAGTATTGGCGAGAACCACCTCAGTCCTTGCGTCTTCCGGCGACTAGTATCGCCGCGCCCAGCACTGATGCCAGGCCTGTGACTGCCGTGAAGCCGGGTAGGATTCCTCCGCTGTCTCCGTCGTCGACTGGATCCACTGGGTCGTCTGGGAGTCCGTCGCCATCATCATCATCATCAGCGTTGTCGCCTATTCCGTCACCGTCTTGGTCACTGGACTCGCTCGCATCGCTTGGGAACGCGTCTGCGTTGTTGCCAACGCCGTCTCCGTCGGCATCGGACCATTCGCTTGGATCGGACGGGAATACATCGGAGTTGTCTCCAGTACCGTCTCCGTCGGAGTCTCTGCTCTCGTATGGGTCGGACATGAATGCATCCGAGTTGTCTCCCACGCCGTCAGCGTCGTAGTCACTCCACTCACCTGCGTCGTTGGGGAAGGCGTCTGACGCGTCCCCGTAACCATCGCTGTCAGTGTCAGCGGTCTCGGTCGGATCCAGTGGGAAGGCATCTGAGGTGTCAGGTGTCCCGTCGTTGTCGTCGTCCGTGTCCGCGTTGTCGCCCACGCCGTCTCCGTCGGAGTCGATGTACTCGTTGGGGTTGTTCGGGAACGCGTCCTCCGAGTCCCCGAATCCGTCACCGTCGGTGTCCGTGGACTCGCCGCTGTTCAGAGGGAAGTCATCCAGGTCGTTCGGAGTTCCGTCGCCGTCAGCGTCCTCGTCCCCATTGTCTCCAGTGCCGTCACCGTCGGTGTCGGTCGTCTCATTGGCGTCATCAGGGAAGTCGTCCCCATTGTCGCCCACGCCGTCGCCGTCGGAGTCGCTCGTCTCGTTCGCATCGAACGGGAAGTCGTCCTCGTCGTCGTTTACGCCGTCCCCGTCGCTGTCCTCGTCAGTATCGCTAGTGCCATCGCCGTCAGCATCGGTGTCGGCATTGTCGCCAGTGCCGTCACCGTCGGTGTCTACCCACTCGGTGCCGTCGTTGGGGAACGCATCGGAGTTGTCGCCCCATCCGTCCCCATCCGAGTCAGCTGACTCGGTTGAGTCCCATGGGAAGGCATCGCCGTTGTCGCCCACGCCGTCGCCGTCAGCGTCGGTGTACTCGTTGGGGTCTGTGGGGAACTCGTCCGAGTTGTCTCCATAGCCGTCGTCGTCCGAGTCGGCCCATTCACTGGGGTCGTCTGGGAACCTGTCGTCGAAGTCGTTGTATCCGTCACCATCTGTGTCCGGCGAGCCGAATAGGATCTCAACCGTACCGATGGTGTCGCCTGCCATCACATCCACGCACAGGCTGGTCACTGAGGCGTTGTTGTAGCTCCAGGACACCGGCACTAGGCCTGTTCCTGGCGCTGACCCACCGCATAGGGTCCCGTTGAAGTCCAGTGGGTCATCTTCATCCCCACCTGGGAAGTACAGGGCCATCTGCCCCGAGTCGTCGACCGAGGTGTTGTAGTGCAGGTGCCAGCCAGCGATCCAGACGGGTGAGGCCCCGTTGCTGTTGTTGGCCAGGTTCTCGAACGTCTGGAACCCTACTGCGCACCAGTAGTCGATTCCGTTCATTGTAAAGTTCCCAGGGCCCTCATCACATCCCTCTTCAAAACCATCCCAGCCCTGATTGAAAGATTCCGCCTCGGTCTCATTCAGCATTCCGTCGCCGTTGAAGAAGTCGTAGTCGATCTTCATCCTGAATTCGTCATCCAACGTGGTGTGCTGTGCGACGAAGACCGTCGCGGTACCGTTGTAGGAATCCACCTCCACTAGCTCAGCCGTGTAGTCCTGGCCTCTAGCGAAGTCCTCTATGTTCCAACCGACCTCGGAATCACCATCGTCATCCCGAGGCAGGCAGTCCGGCCAGTTGTCGCCGTCATCGTCTGCCCACAGGTCGCCAGCGATGAAGCCCAGGTACCAACCAACTTGGTTGTAGTCTTCGTCGAACACCTCGGCATTGATCATCATGATGCACATATCGCTAGGTACCTCTAGCTCCCATTCGAACGTCTCGGATGAGCCGGTGGCATTGATCATCTCCTCGTCGCCATCACCAACAAATCCCTCGCCCTCGTCCTCTCCGTCGGGACAGTCATTGTACCCGTCGTTGACCTGGTATATCCAGACCTCGGACCCGTCGTTGCAGTCGAACCAGTTGATTGGGTCGCCGTTGTCGTCGTACTGCTGCTCGTCGGCACCGTCCTCGCAGTCCTCGTCCTCGTCATTGACCCAGTCAAAGGGAATCTCTTCGCCGTTTCCGCAGAAGAAAGACAGCTCGCTCTCTGGCCCCTCGTACTCCCAGGATAGCATGTAAGTCCCATCCTCCTCGAGCCCGTCTAGAGTCCATGACATCGACCAGTTGCCCTCGGACAGCTGGTAGTGGTTGTCCATGATGAGTTCCATGAAGTCACCATCGCCCCCATCGCCGTCGTCAGAGTCCTCTTCCATATTCATGAGGTCCATGAAGTCGATCCCCTCGATCTCCTGCCATCCGTTGTCGTCTACCTCTAGGCTGACGTCGACGGGCCACTCCCACTGGCAGGGCCCTTGGAACTCCATACGACCTTCTCCTTCATCGTTAGGATCTCCGTCTTCGAAGTCGGGCGCCTCATCTTTCCAAGAAAGCAAGCCCCATTCGATATCGACATTGCAGGTGGCGTTCTCGATGACTAGCTCCCAGTCAACGGAGTGCTCGCCACTGGTGGCGGTGATGTTGACATGGTCTGGCAACTCTTGGTCTTCGTCAGAGCATTCCTTTCCTGTCATCATCTCGTAAGTGCAGTAAGTCCAGAATACGGTGTAGTTATCTCCGACCTCGAGGTCTTCGAGAGTCCAAGTCATGTCGAGATCGGCTGCCTCTTCGATACGGGGTGTTTCCCAGGAGTGGCAGATCCATCCATCTGTCCCTTCATCGCAGTCGAACTCCATGTTAATGCCGCCCCAGTCCCAGACGCCTTCGTATCCCATGCAGATCCAGTTGTCCGGACCGTCCACCCAGCACTCGTCGTACGGGCGATCAATCTCTTCCATTTCCCATTCGACAGGGCCGTTTCCGTCGTCGTACTCAAGGACGATGCCGTCGGCCACCTGCTCGCAGGGTCCGTTGAAGCCGAACCAGTCGCTGAAGATATGGTCGCTCCAGCCGTCCTCGCTCATGTTGTTCAACCTGACATTCAAGTTCACGCTGCAGGTGGAATCGTCAATCTCTATGTAGAAGGTCTCGGACATCGTCTCCGCGGTAGCTTCGAAGTCCCAATAGTGCTCGTTATGGTCGCATCCATACATGTCGGTGCAGATCCTGATGTCAATATCAACTGAGTAGTTCTCACCTACAACGAGGTCCTCGACAGTGAGCTCAATCGTGTGGTTGCCCTCGGCAATTTCCGGGTTCACGAACCACGGAGACTCGCACTCCCATCCGGTTTCACCAGAAGGATCGGCGACCCACATGACGCAGTCCTCCTCGTCCATCCAGGTCGAGTAATCTGGCTGTCCGTCCTCGTCCCAGTCCCACTCGTCCTGCCAGCAACTCAGGCTTGGACCGTTTTGATCGCAATTGTCGAAGTCGAGCATGACTCCCTCCTTCACGTACTCCTGGCCGTCGTAGGTCAGGGTGAAAGGCGAGGGTGGCTGCTCGCATGGTCCGTTGAAGTTGAACCCGTCGCTGAAGATATAGTTACTCCAGCCGTCCTCCTCGTTCATCTCGTACAGGCTGACATGTATGTTCACGTTGCAGGTGTAGTTGTCAATCTCTATGTAGAAGGTCTCGGACATCGTCTCCGCTGTCGCATTGAAGTCGAACTCAATCATGTCGAAATCGCATCCTGCCATATTCTGGCAGACGTCTATGTATATCTCCAGGCTGTAGTTCGTGCCCACCTCTAGGTCCTCGACAGTGAGCTCCATCGTGTGGTTGCCCTCCTCGATCTGAGGGTCTTGTGCCCATGTCTGGCACTCCCAGTTTCCATCGGAGTCCTCCATGCACACTTCGAACCATTCGGTCCAGTCTTGGTCAGCGTCCCAGCACTCGAAGCCCTCCTCGGACTCCTCGCACTCGTCGAACGACTCGTAGTACCAGTCCTGCTCCCACTCGACTCCATCAGTCGTGAGTGTGAATGGAGATGGTGGCTGCTCGCATGGTCCGTTGAAGTTGAACCCGTCGCCTGCTATGTGGCCCTTCCAGACGTCCTCGGTCATCTCGTACAGGTTGACATGTATGTTCACGTTGCAGGTGTAGTTGTCAGTCTCCACGTGGAAGGTCTCTGACATGGTCTCCGCTGTCGCATTGAAGTCGAACTCAATCATGTTGGAATCGCATCCTGCCATACTCTGGCAGACGTCTATGTATATCTCCAGGCTGTAGTTCGTGCCCACCTCTAGGTCCTCGAC
>Ga0302120_10000662_pt1 | contig 15668 bp, 21 predicted proteins | sample AG5_Bottom_MG_FD_203118 | JGI IMG/M metagenome (GOLD analysis project Ga0302120, IMG submission 203118) | Marine microbial communities from Western Arctic Ocean, Canada - AG5_Bottom | ecosystem: Environmental > Aquatic > Marine > Oceanic | place: Canada: Western Arctic Ocean | collected 2017-10-01 | reverse complement strand
CTATCTAGCTTGTCTGCGTTGGTTGCTGTTGCTGCCGTTGTGGCGTTTGTAGCCAGATCAGCCGTCTCTGCCTTGAGGTTGCCGCTAGAGTCTCTTTGTGGGATTGCGCTTGCGCCCGTGCCGACCGGCACTTCAAGCGGCGTGGTCGCGCCGCCGACAAGGGTCTTGCCCTTCTTCAAGTCCGAGCGCTTGAGCGCATCCTCGTTCCTGTTGAAATATTCACCAGCCTTGGCCACGGCGCGCTCTGTGATCTCGTCAAGATTCTTGAGGCGCAGCTTGCCGTCCTTCGCCAGATTGGCATCGCCGCTGATGGTGACGGGCGCGTATTTGCCATCGGCCTGCGCCACCATGAGCTGACCCACCTGGGCGGGAGCAATCTTGGCCGGGCTGATCTTGGCAGCGCTGCTGATCTTTGCGTCAGTAATCATCAATAGAACCAGAGCTGGATGACAGATGGGTTTCTTGGCGTGCGGGGATAGGAGCCAGTAGCTGTGGCGTCATTGCTGGCATGATCCTGATAGAAGGTAACTTTCACATCACGGTTGGCATCGATGGTTCCATTGTTTGACGCATGGACATCATCGCTGACACCCGATCCTGCCGGATCGTGTATTCCTGTTACAGCCATGTATATATTTGCTTGATTGTGATACCCCCAACCCATGCACTTAACCGTATCTCCTGTTGCATAAATCCCGGCAGAAATACGAAATTCGTGATCGAGTATTCCGCTGTCTCCGGTACGAGTTATTTGCTCAACCCCGCTGCTCATGTAGATTGCATAATCCGAAGCCACCGTGGCATCCCCGGAACTTGTGCTGGTGTCGCCGCTGATTTGGTGGGCATAAATGAAAGCCTTCGGCATACATGGATGCGCGCCGAACTTGAGACGCGCTCCCTCTGCATCGGCGTAGATGACCTGATTTTTCCCCGTCGGCTGGATCGGTGACACTTTCCCTTTGTACCCGTTAACCACTACGGCGGGATCGATGTCGATCACTCCGCCCCAGAAGTCGTTGGTACTCTCCGCGATGCCGCCGTCCGCCGCGATGCCGCCACCCGGTGCAAACTTGGTGAAGGTCACGCCGTAGTTTGAAAGCTCATTGTTACCAACCGAATCATTGGCCATCATGGCTTTGACCACCGCGTCGTCTTTGATCGTGAGAGCAAAGTCGCTAGTTCCCTGCGCCGTCACCTCTACTGAAGAGGCGGCAGAGAGCGCCTTGCTCTCGAGATCGTAAGTGTTTGTCCATACCCCCTCCGCCACGGTTCCCGCGCCGATCAGGAATTGGTTAACCTTCCCGGCATACAACTCGCCGTACTGTTGCTCGGTCGAGGTCTTGCCGCTTACCAGAATAACGCCTTTGCGGGTGTCGTTGGCGGCGTCGCCTGTGATCGCGGCCAAGCCCATCTTGTCGGCGGTGATGGAGGCGGCGGCGATGTTTGTTCCCGCAACACTATTGGCGGCAAGATCGTCCGACCCGACAGAGCCGCTGATCGCCACGCTGGGCTTGGCGGCGCTCCGCAGTTTCGCGAGTGTCACGGCTTCGTTGGCCGGGAACAGTTCGTTTGGTTGTACTGTGATTGATAATGGCATCCTATATTTCCTTGTTTAAGTTCATCCCGTCCTGCAAGCCGTCCACCAAGATCGAGTTGATCTTCAGACTGCCCTGCGTGTTTCTCACATCGATCTGGACATAGCGCCCGTCCGCCTTGAGCCGCACCTTGTTCTGTGATTCCTGATGCAGATCAGGGAACACTCCCGGCCCATCCGCGTTGTTGCTGGAGAGCCACAACTGACCCGCAGCCGTGTTTCCGTCTTCAGCTAATGAGATCGAGTAGTCCTGACGATATTTGGTTGAGAAATCCTGATTGACGTTGGAGCCTACAAAGTCAGCCTGATAGAACGGCTTGTCGTACTTTGTGCGGTCAAAGGTGATCGGCCCCTTGACAGTCTCCGTCTCCTGCGCGCCGTCAACTGTGGCGCGGAGGGTAAAGCTGGGTGTGAGGCTCTGGGTGCAGACGCGCGCCGCGTGCCAATGTTTGCGCTCCATGCTCTTGAGGTTGTAGCCCCGGCTGACGAGCTTGTCCTCGATGCCGTAGTTGGTGAGTGTGCCGTCGGCATTGAGGGTCTGATCCACCAGCCCCCCGAACTCCTCGTCGTCGTAAAGGTTGATGGTGTTGTTCTCGTCCAGAAAACAGAGGCGCTTGCGCCCGGCGATCTTGGGCTGGATGAACTCCTTGACCTTGAACGGCGCTGCGGCGATGCCCTGATCCAGCCCGGCCCACGCGCCATTGAGGAAGTCGTAACAGACGATCACATTCAGAGAATCCGACCCGTCTATTGGCAGCGCGCAATAAAAGCGATTCTGGTTGTAGGCGCTCACGGCCTTGTGGGCCGCGTTCCAGTTGATGCGGTCGATGATCGGCTGGATCGGCTTGCTCACCGGCTCGTCCACGCCCTGCACCGCGCCGCTCTGGGTGATGCCGAGGCTGCAAATGCCGCGCTTGTCGGAGAGGAACCAGACATCCCGGCCCACGCTCGCGATGCTCTTGGCGGCGAAACAGCCGTAGGCGTTGGTCATCTCGTCCAGAATGATGTCGGTGAGGTTGCCGTAGATGTTCCGCACCATGTAGATCGAGCTGGACTTGAAACAGATCACGGTGGAGGCGTCGAACTTGTGCAGCGCCGTCAGCTTGTCCTCGGAGCCTTGGTTGATTCTGAAGTTAGACAGAACCGGCTGAAACCGCGTGACATTGAGGTAGTCGCTGGCAGCCACTAGGTCACGACTATGTGGTATTAACAGCCGGTTCTGAAAGTAGATCCCATTGTCAGCGTTCGGAATCGTTTCCGTGCCGTCGAAGTCGTTGTCCTCGATGGTCAGGTCGGTGTCATCCTGCGTGACAGAGATAAATCCCTTGGCCAGATCGGCCATCACCATCGGAGACTGATCCTCCCCTCGAAACATCACCATCTGGTTGAACGCCTGCACGAAGGTCACATTCCGATCCACGCTGGCCAGCCCCGGCAGCTTGAAAGTCAGGAACCCCTCGCTGGTGGCGTATATTCCCTCGCTGGTGGCGACGATGACGTACTCCTCGTTGTTGGGATCGTTGAACACGCCAGCACCGTAGACGGCGCTGAATGGGAAGATTCTGGAACCCAAATCCGTCCAGCTCGTTGACACGCCCCAAGTCTCCGCTCCATCAACTAGGGAGTAGCTTCCCGCCGGGTGATCGTGAGTGGCCGCGTTTGTCCGCTTAAAGTAGGGGCCGATGAAGGGATTGGAGGCCGGGCCGTCGTCGGTGGTTAACTGTACTTGGGCCGGTTCTGAAATTTTTACATCCTTGACTGATCCAATGAAAGCGGCGGACGCCTGCAAATGTAGCGTGTCATTAGGGGAGACAGCCGTGAGCACAACGGTATGCGTTCCATTCCCAGAGACAGGATTGATTAGGTTGGTGTTGCCGAGAAACGCCTCCAAGGTTCCAACCACCGGGTCAGGGCAATCCAGAATGGTGAAGGTGACTTTATAGTCCTGACCCTGCACCGTGTCTATTGCGTGGGTTAAATTTGAAACGGCGGATTGCGAGCCGTCAGAGGTAGCCTTATTTGCCCCGGTGTTGATCGTCCAGCCGGTTCCCTTCGTCCAGCCGCCGGGGTCGGCTTCAAAGTTGTAGCCGGAGGCAAAGTCAAAGCCAGCGCTGACGATCTGCGTTGTAAAGGTCTGGTTCGGCGCTGTGCCGGTGAGGGAGGTGGCCTTGCGTCCGCTGTAGCGAACTATGTCATTTTCGGCGTAGGTCTTGTTCTCGTAGTCGGCCTTGGCAAGATTGCTCCAGTTCAGCTTGACGAGGCCGGGACGGGTGCTGGCGACACCATTCTTGAAACGCTTATTGATTGCCTCGGCAACATGACCCGGCTCAAGCAGCGCAGGATCGAGGTTCATATTGACCCCGAGAAATCCCTGATCCCCGTCTGTAACGTAGTCTGGCATTACTTCCGCTCCAACTCATATTCATACTCCGCCAGCTTCTTCAGAGCCTCCATTGTGAATTGTGGCGCTGCCTTGGCTGCCGCTGGAAACTGCGGGTGCTTCAGCATCTGCTCCACTCCACCTAACTCCGTGTGCTGACACCCCGCTGTTAGCAGCGCGGACAGCAGCATCAATAGCATCAGACTTTTTTTCATAGCGCTCACGGGCATTCTTCTCCTTGATTGTGGAGTTGAGCCTTTCCAATAATTTTGCCAGCGCCGGAAAAGCATTTATCAAGGTCGCAATTGCCTTGATGACTCCCATGTCAACTTGCCGCGTCCTCGGCCTTCTTGACGCCGTGGCGCAGGAAGATGGCCAAAACGGATGTGACGACGACATTGATTGCCGCGCCGATCTCCAGCTCGCCGGAGAAATATCCCCCGGCGGCTGACAAAATGGCCGCAATGGCTCCGATTACAGTTTTTGATTTTTTCATGCTGCTATAGTCTCCTTCTTACGCTTACCCCGCGACTCCGGCATGATGACTTCCGGCTGCTCCAAGTTGGTTTCAGCACCCGGCTCTCCAAGGTGATTGAACAACTCCTGCGCCTCCTTCAGACATCGGTCATGCAATTCCGCATTAACACCTGACTGCCGCGTGATCTGGTACAGAAACTGTACCCCTTCCTTTAGTTTATCGTTGTTTGCTGCCATGACAAAAACTACCTCTGTAAAACCTTAAATTCCTTCTGCTGCTGTTCCTGCCGCTCCACCCGATCAAGCAGCTCCATGAGCGCGCGCTCCGCATACTGTTCCTGCGCCAGAGCCAGTTGTTCCTTCTCGTCGGTTTGCAGCATACTCGACGCAGCGCCGTGAGAGAGGTAAGCGGAAAAGTCGCGAGGGATTTGGGTCAAAGCCCACGGCGCGTTGCTGTCCTTGGGGTCATTGGAACTGCTTGGCGTGTGACCGCTGGTCGCCTTGTACAAATCAAACTCCGCGCCGGTCGCCGGAAAGCGAACTACATCGTCTTCGTCGTAGTCTGATCCCGTCGCCCAGGGGCTGAAGAAGAGGCTCGGCAACAACTGTCGATATTCCACATAAACAATGTTCGGGCCGTTAAGAACTTGGACGCCGTTTTCGCTCTGGTAGAAGGGTTGCGGCTCGGACTTATTGTTCGTGCGCGGATTGTAGTCCCATACTTCCAATACATCTCCGATTTTGTTTTCCCCGGTCTGCTCCCAAGCGACATATTTATCCAGCTCGGTCAGCACGCCCCACTTGTCGTTGCCACCCGTGGCGTCCGGCGTGAGCGTGCCGCTGGCGGTGTGCGCGGTGTGCGCGGTGTAGTAGAGTCCATCAACATCATACAAAACCGTGTCGCCCACAACATAGGAGGTTCCCGTTACCCATGAGTCGCCAGCATAACTCTGCTTGGACTCGGCCCAATGTGCGGTGCTGGTAGGGGCGTTGCCCTGCGTGGTTTTGAGGGTCTGATAATATTTCTTCTCACTCGGATAATAGACCTCATATCCGGCGTCGTAGTTGAGGGCGGCGGCGTAGAGCGGACGGTAGTAGCGCTTCTCAACGCGCTTGATGTCCGGCCAATCGTAGTATTCCCAGATTTGCTTGAAGCGTTGGTCGATGTAGACCATGAGCAGATCGCTGTCATCGTTGCTCAACTCGCTGTAGACGCGCTGCCCCAGAGCGCAGGCTCGCTTTAGCAGATCAGAGTATTTGGTTACTTCCACGGTCTTGCCTCCGGGTTGTCCTTGATAAATTTTTTAACATTGTTGTCGTCCTCCCAGAAATGGGGATCGACTTGCATCCAGCGAAAGTAGGTTCTGGCGGGAACCACGCACTCCTGCTCCAGCTCGGAGCCGGGACGGCGCTGGTAATTCTTGTAGCGACCGAAAATCTTCTGTGCATCGCCACGGTACTTGGCTTTCTCCGCAGCTATGTAATTGGCGAACAACTTCGGATCCCGAAACGCCCGGGCAGCGGAAGCGCCATCGCGCCCCCGCCCCCCGAACTTCGGTATAAGTATGTCAGCCACTACGATTGGTCGTATCCAAGATCGTCGCTTTGAACGATCCGCATGAATATCGAAAACTGACCCGTGTTTCCAGTAGTGCTGGCGAAGGTTCCAGATGCACTGGTGAACTTGGCCGTCAATACCGTCGAGGAACTGATTACTGTTCCATAACGGTTTGCTATACCCTCGCCAAGCGCAACTGGGCCGTGGAGAAGTCCAACAGCGCCAGCCACCAAGTCACCCGACTGGGCCACGAAGTAGTCTGTATCGCCGGTTTTGCCGATCTCGACCTTCACCGTCGTTGCCGGGCCTCCTGTCCCTTTAAGGAACTTCGCGTCCAGACGGACAACCACGCCATCATCAACGAACGCGCTCGTCAGAGTCGCCAAGTCGATGGTCTGCGTTGTTGCCGCTTCAGACAGTTCCTTGCCGTCGATCACGAATTGATCCGTGAACCCACTTCCGGCTCTCTCCTGATTTGTTAAACGATAATGTCTCATTATGTTATTATCCTTTCTGATTAAGCGGTTGCAGATTTGGAAGCGTAACGAAAACGCGCCAATCCCTTCGGGTTCTTTACGCAGAGACTGTAGATCGTCTTCGCGTAACCTCGTTTGCCTGCGCCCTCGTCGTCCAGATTGTGAACGGTGAGGGGCATCATGTACTGAAGCTCCAGCAGGGAGAGATCGAGCAACAGTCCGGCATCGCTGTCGAACGTGCCAGACGCGCCCTCATTGGCATCCGTATCGTTGTCCCAGTTAAGGAACACGGACGGCAGGACGTTGATCCGACCGAACGAGCTGTTGAACACCTTGACCTCCAGATTGATGGTCTTGGTGGCCGCACTGTCGGTGATCGTGTAACGCTCCCGACCGCCAGTACCCTCCATGCGGGTGAACAGATCAATCTGCTCGACCACATCCGGCGAAAAGACACCCATGTAGGATTTCTTGGCCGAGTGAGTCTCAAAGAGGCTCTGCAACACACCGTTGAGGTCAGACTCCTTCAAGTTACTGCCACCCGATACCCCCAAGAAGTCTTGAGCCGCAGGCGTGCGGTACTCGACAGGAATATCACTCGGCGCGCTTGAAGCGGTTCCTCGCAACCAGCGATGTAGGCCGCGCGTCTTCCATTGGTCTGTCCCGTTGCCAGCCTGCTTGTCGTTGTCCGAGCAGATCGTGGCCTCGATGTCGCGCTTCATTTCACGAAGCGTTTTCATCTTGGCGTACTGATACTCGTCGCTGACTGCGGCGGTATCCACCAACTGCTGAACATCGGTCACGCCAAAGTCGCGTGATTGGATTTGGATATGGTTTCCAAAACGCTGACGCTTGGTGGCTTTATTCGAGAACGATGTGATGTCTCTGCCCTCTGGTTGACCGCCGATCTGCGGTTTATCCAGCTCATCTGCTAGAACCTCTGTGGAGGTTCCCCGTGGTCCCGGCCCCTTGCGGATGGCCGAGACGACTGGAGTCTGTTCAGGCTCCAGTATAGTTAATACGTCTCGCAAGTCCTCCCTATTGCCACCAGCGGTGGAGGGAGAAGAATAACTGTTTGCACTAGCCATAGTATTTAATCTCTATTTAGGTTGTTGCCTGCGCGTGCGCTAGGCGGTTTTTTGCTATGAGCATTTGAGCATAGGCATCGCTCGATCCGTTGGACTCGGCCACGGCCTTCTCGGCTGCGGTCAGGTCAGCTTGCAGATTTACGTTCTTGGCAGGGGCTGGTGCGGAGGAGGGGGAAGGAACGCTGGTCGGAGTTGAGGAAGCCTCAACCTTCTTGGATTGCGGCTTGCCGGATGGTTGGAGCATTTTATCGTACTCCTGATAGCCAAGCCGGAAAACGCTCACCAACTGTTTCCAGTTAGGGAACCGCTTGAGTTCCGGCATCTGCCTCACGACTTCCATGTTTTCTTGGTAAGCCTTGGTGCTTGGTTCACTCCATTCGGGAAACTGTTCCCCCACTAGCTGTTCATATCGGGTGTGATTCTCCAGATACTGTTCCCGCGCCGGGATGTGTATTTCCAACATATCCTCGGCGTTGTCATGTATCCGTTGAGTCTCCTCGGCGGAATACTCGCGCTCCGTCCCATCTCCGAAGGTAAACGTACCCCCGTCCATGTTCCGGCTTGCCCAGCGCCTCCAATCCCGAAACTGTTTCCGTCGCTCTCCCAGTTCGCCCTTGCTGACAACATCAGCTAGGGGATCACCAGCCAGCAGCGTTTCCGTGCCTGACTTCTCGATCTGTTCCTGCAACTTAACCTTTTCGGCATTGAGCGACTCGACTGATTGCTCGATCTCCCGCGCCCTTTCCTCTGCTGCCTTGGCCCGTGCCGCGTAACTGCTGATCCGTTTGTCGATTTTGGCTTGCGCCTTGTCGCTGATCCCAGCGTCGGCCTCGTCAGGGACGGATTGCTCCGGCTCATCTGTGGCTGGCTCTGGTTCGTCAGCCGGATCGGCTGGCTCCTCTGGCTCGGTCGGTGCTTCTGTTGAAGGTGGCTCATCCGCGCCCTCAACAGGTTTCTGCTCCTGTTGGTCTATATCCTGATTCAACAAATCCCCCAGACCCTCAAAGGAGATGTTATCCGCGACGGGAGTTGCCTCGGCGGTCGCTGCGCTTTCTATTGCTTGTGCTTCCATTGCTTTTTTACCTGCAAGACGGTTAACAGCGGTTGATTTTTTAACGGGTCAACCAACGGAAAAACCCGCGTAAGGAACAAGCCTTACACGGGTGAAGTCACAACCGGCGAGAGCCGGTATGGTTAAGATGGGTTAAGAAGCGTTAAGATCGGTTAAGGTGAGCGAAATTAGGTATCATTATGTTTGCGACAATCGACCAGATGCTCGCGAAGTTCCCGGTACGCATCCATCTTGCCCACATGATAGGCGATCATTCCGTGATCCGTTACTACGGACTGATTTCCTGCCGAGTACGCTTGGCCCTGCTGGAATTCGGTTATTAAGTCCAACAACGCATCAAATCGGTGGTCGCCTGCCAGCGCCGCCACATCCGCGTCCCTATCTTTACTGCTTTCGTAGTTGCTCATGTCCTTCAAGATTTAGAAATTTCCTGACGCTCTCACGCTTGTAGAGCGGATGCCGCTTCCCCACCACATTGACCACCTCCAGCTCGCCGGACTTGACCAGCTCGGAAAGCATGGGCTTGGTCATCCCGGTGATTTTCGAGACGAGATACGGTTTAAGCAGGAGAGGGAGGTCGTTGAATTTCATAGGTCAAAATCCGAATATCGGGCAGAACGCCCAAAGTGACCGCCCGGCTCCGCGCCCCCGGTGGCCTGCATCACCTGATCGTCCACATAGAGAATGCCGCGCTTGAACAGATACCGATCTGGATCGACCACATCCTTGAGAGCGCCCCGCAACCCGTCCAGCCCGGTATATTCCGAGTAGGCATAGATACTCTGCTCGCAATCGCGGGAGACAAAGAACCGTGGGCTGTTCATGGCGCTGACCGGCTGCGTGTCGTCGTAGTCGAACAGATCGTTGATGACCGTGATCCCGTCTTCGATGTCGCCGCCCGGCCCGGCGTACCAGATGTAGGCCGGGCCAACCACCTCTCCCTCCATGTCGGTCTGCTCCTCCTCCATCATGGAGATGATGCTCTGGCCCTGCTTCACGTTGGGAACTTCCGCACCTCCGCCGCGCGGATCGATCACGCGCTCAAAGATTTCCTCGCCCTTCTCCAGCTCGGCCAGCAGGCGCTTGTAGGAGAGGATCGACATCCCCAGCGGCGTCTGGGCTGGCCCCGGCTTGCCGTCCGGCTTGTCTCCCGGCAGCGCCCATTCGCCGTACTGGCTCCGATTCGGCCACTCGCGGTAGAGCCAAACCCTGTCCTGATCGTCCATGATGTACCATTTAATGAACCAGTTTTTCGTCCCGCCGGGGTCGCAGGCGACGTATCGAGTTCCCTTGGTGGGGATGTCCTTGGGATCGACCACATGAACTTTTTCGTTGAACTTGGGGAACGCCTTGCCCTCCAGCCGCTCGGCCCAGCCGTAGGCGCGAATCTTGATTTCCTCCGACGATTTGCCTTCCAGCATCTTGAGGATGTTCTTATAGCCGCCGAACGGGTTCCAGATGGAGTGAAAACAGATCACGCGCGCGTTGCTCTGCCGTGGCTGGAGGATGTATGGCATCTCGCCGGGCGGACAGCCCGGCACATGAACCCGGTTCTGATCCAGAAGCGGGGCAGGGCGGGACTCCAGAACCTTGGCCCCGGCGATATACTCCTTGACCGTCATGCTGTAGCCCTTGACCGGCGTGAAGGAGATGATGAGCTTGCCGGAGCGGGTGGCGATACGGAAGCGGAGCGTCTTGACCAGATCGTAGCCGATCAGCTCGTCGGCCCATATCAAGTCAAGCTCGCCCCCCTCAAACACGCCCTCCTGCATGGAGTAATTAAGGAAGCGGCAACGGGAGCCGTTGGGGAGAATGAAGACCTGATCGGCAAAACCGCCCTTGTCTGTCCAGCGAACATTGGTGGTTTGTCCCTGCTTTCCAATGTCGCGCCACTCGGTAGGGAGGTAGCGACGGATAACAGGCTGCTGCATCTCGATGGAACTCGGCAATGTCGAGTGCAGACACCACACATTTCGGCGGTCTTCAGCGACCATAGTCTCCACGGCTGCCCGCGCCGCAAAATCGGTCTTGGAGGCTCGATTGCCTCCCAGAATCAAAAGCTCATCACACTCCTCCAGCAAGCGGTAGGCGTCCTTCCACGGATCGAGCACGATCCCGTTACGCAGAGGATCGATCTTCGCCTTGTGAATGACCTTCTCACGGCGCTGAAGAACCTCCATTGCCACGGGCAACCCCTTGGATTGCGCGATAATGGCGATCTCCTCCGGCGTTATTTCAGGTATCGCCGGGAACAGGGTCTGCTTGAACCCCTTGAATTGCGGTTCTGGATTCGACTTCAATTGCGATTTCCTTTTCCTTTAATAATTTTTTGCCCTCCTCGACCAGAGCCAGCACATCCTTCGCTAACTCCTTGCTGTTGTCCTTGTAGCTGTGTTCCACCCGGCTGGTTGCCTTGCCCAAGAGAACAAAGAGTTTATCCGTGCCAATGCCCATGTTCATGGTGGCATCCTTCATGGTGGCGTTCCCAGACTCCAAATGCTCGCGAATAACCTCGTTTGAAAGCATGACATTGTACTTCAAAGCTCCCGCCAAGCGATTCTCAAAGGCGGCGATCCGGCCATCGTCCTCGGCACGCTGGATCAAGGCTTGGATGGAGTTTCTACTAATGTGGTAGACCTTTGAAACCGCAAGCGCCGACCAGCCATCGACGATGTGCATCAGGATCGTGTCCACCACCTCCTTGCGGCGCTCCAGAATCTTTCCGCTGAACTTCCCCGGCTTGGCCTCGTAGGCTTCTACCAGTTCCCGGCCAGAGGCAAACTCCTCGTCCGAAAACAGCTCGTTCTGCACGGCGGCAGGCAGGAGAGGGGAGGTAGCAGGGTTATTCTGTGTCTTTAGGATTTCCTGCTTTTGACCCATAATTGTAACCTCTATTAAGGCCGGGATCAGTCATCCCCTGTCTCGCCCAAAAGCGAGCCGCACCCTCGTCTACAGCCTTCTTCAACCCCTTAACGTCATCTATCGACAATCCGGCCTCCTCAACAATTTCGGGGGTTAGAGGCCGCTGCCCACCCATCGTCTTTGCCTGCTTGTTCAATATGGAACCTCCTCGCTGGCGGGTGGGGGAGTCTCAATGCTTTCATTCTTGGGCGCGCCAAAGTTCACAAAGCCCCAGCCATCCACGTTGAGCTGGAACTCCTTGACCATGCCGCCGGAACCATTGTACTCGTTCGGCTCCAGCCGCCCCCAAACAGAGATCGGTTTTCCCTGCTTGAAGTGGTCGTGAATGCGCTGACCAACCGTTCCCCAGGCATTGCATTTCATCCAGAGCGGATCACGATCCTTGCCCCTGTCCACCGCTATGGAAAACCCGCAAACCTGTGAGCTTCCCGCCTGCCTCATTTCGGGATCGCGAGCCATCCGTCCCTGTCCTATCCAACGGTTCATAATCTTATTTCCAATGCCCCCTAGTTACCAGAATCCCTATCATGCCCAGATTGGCGCTATCCAAGAAGGAATCCTCTATCGACTCGGGGCAAGACGGCAGACCACCCTTCTCCTGCTTCTGGATCAGGTGCTGCAAGCGGCAGGCTTTATCCATGAGCCGGTAAGCTAAACCCGCTTGGCCGGACATGGTGATGTTGCCGCTGCCATAGTCCCTTTGTTTTTTCTCGAATAACTCGATGCACTCCAAGGCAACCATGACAAACTCCTTGCCCATTTCAGTCTGGACGTCCAGATGAGCGACTATCGCATCCAGCAGATCGAAGCCGACCGTGAGGTCGGATTTTACGCCATTTTGCTCCTCGGCGGGGCAGGGAGCAGCGCCGTTTTCCGCCGATTGATACGGGAGAGTGACATCCCTGTCGGAATATCCGGCAAACTTCTCCAGATCGGCCAGCAGGGCCGGATTGTTGACGACATCCAAGATGGCCTGCGCCTTGCGCTTACCAAACGTAATAATCATCCCATCGTCGTTGTACAGCACAACCGTTGGGTGGTTCTTGCCATTGCGAGAGTTGAAGCTGGTATGCTTCATCCTAGTGCCTCCAGCAGCCCCAAAGCGGTTCTCCTGCTCGCTTGTAAGGCTAATTGTTTGGCCGTAATTGAGGTTTTTATCGCTGGGCTTCTCTTTAAGCGATTCGCTTTTGCCATTAGCTTCTGCGGCGGCGTAAAGCATTTTCAGCTTGGCTGGCCCCATGTTTGGCAGCCCCAACACACCCGCCAATCGGTGTTGGCCCAGCCACTCTCTTAATTGTTTTTTGTTTTTAACCGGGATTTTGGTGAGAAAAGATGTCAGCGACCCGGCCAACTGGGCACGGACTCCCAACTCCTCCCGAAAAACCTTCCTCCAGTATTTTCCAACTTGGGTGTTGTTCCGTTTATTGGACGATCTTTTATTCTCCGCATAACCAGCGCTACGGGGAGACGTCTTCACTTTTTTACCTGTTAGAATATCAACGTGTGTATTATCTGCCATTTTATTTTCCTTTTTGTTGTTTGTTTTTGTCAATCGAACCAATCGGTGAACCTATCCTTCTTGAGCAAGTCCTCCGGGTTCTTTTCGGCCCGTATCCTCGCGTCCTCCAATTGGGCGGTGGTGAATAAATGCGGCGTCTCGTTGTTGCCGTCTGCATCCTCCAGAATGGTGAAGGCGTAGAATTCATTCGCGCCGAACTTTCGATCCTTGTTTTCGACTTTGAACAGTCGTCCGTTTTTTACTTTAGCCATTGTTTTATTTCTCCTTTGGAGGCGACGGGATTTCCATCCAACAGGAAACATCCTCGCTGCCCAAAAACCCGCCACCGACAATGTGGAACCCTCCCAACTCATTGTTGAACTCCCCGATCCAATGCAGGGAAACCCCCTCTATTGGCGGCTCCGAAACCAGCGCCTCTGCACCGTCGGCAGGCTCTCGATCCTTTAGTTTAATCCACATACAAACACTCCCCGGACACCGCCAAAGACGGGCCGGGGTTAGTGGTGATTGTTGCCCAGCCTAACCCCAAACATCCTAATAGCGGCCTTTCGTACCGCCGGGTTGTGTGTTGTTAACTGACACCACTAAAATTTTCATACTTCCTCCCACTCGTAGCCGTTCCACCTTTTCTCCCCTTGACCACACCAGTTTCGGTGCATCGGCTTCGGCCAAACTTTATGTCTGCGTTCATACTTCCAAGGGTCTGGCTTCGGGCATAGCCGTTCCTGCTTCTCGGTTTGGCTGATAGCGAGAGATGCCCAGCACTCTTGCATTTCATCGGAAACGCGAAATAAGGCTCGCATACCCCAATCGACTCTCATTTTGTTAAATCCTTAACTTTCCCTTCTCCATAAGCATCAGTTCCAGTACGTCAGGGGTGAAATCCGAAAATGTCATGGACGACTTGTGGAACAGGAAGTGGCAATCTCCCACCGGGCCGTTGCGCTGCTTGGTGATGTACAGATCACGCCTCAAAACCGCCTTGTCCCAGCCATCCTTCGCATTGGCCCCGATCCCTGCCGCTTCCATCTCCTCTGCTACTTTGTCATCCCTTATATTAGTATCGTGAAGCATCATAATTGCGTCGGCATCCTGCTCCAGTTGGCCTGTTTCCCTTAAATCCGCCATCTTGGGAGCGGAGCCGGGATTGCGTTCCGATTCCCTGTTCATCTGGGCCAGCGCCAGCACCGGCACATTCAGCTCCTTGGCCAGTTGCTTGATCCCCATCGAAACCTTGGCCACCTCGTTCTCTCTGGAGCCATACTTGCCCTCGCCATCAACCAGTTGGACATAATCGATCACAATCAAATCGATGTCGTGCATGGCCTTCATCCTTCTGGCCTTGGCACGGATGTCGGTGATCGTCCCGTTGCTGTCGTCAATATGAATTCCCTTGCCTGATAACTCCGCAACAGCTTGAGAAATGGCAGGCAGATTTGATTTCTCCAGAAAGCCTGTGCGGTATTTTTGGTAGTCAGCCCTGCACCGGGAAAAGATCAGGCGCTTGACCAGCTCTAGGGAACTCATCTCAAGTGAAAACACGCCTACAGAACCGCCATTCATGGCTACGTGCTCGACGATGTTCATCCCAATAGAGGTTTTGCCCATGCCGGGACGACCCGCCAGAACGACCATCTCTGTCGGGTGCAATCCGCCGGTCATTTTGTCCAAATACTTAAACCCGGTTGAAATCCCTGTGATTCGTCCCTCGCCGTATTTGTAGTTGTCCATCTCCTCGGCAAACTCGCGCAAATGCTCGTCCAGAGAAGGATTTTCTCCGCCACGGTTTTTCAGATTTGCATCCAGCAGCGCCACCTCGGCCCGATCCACAATCTGCGATATACCACCATGATCCTCCGGCGTTTTCAGCTCGGCAATAATTCCGTTGCAGACTCGGATCGTCTGGCGGCGCTGCATCTGCTCCCAGACTTCCCGAAGATAATACTCCGCCAATCCCGCCGTTACCGCCGCTTCTTCAAGCTCGACCAGATACTCTATGAAATCGGTGTTTGGCTCGGCCTTTTTTAGCTCAATATTGAGCGTCCTGACATCGATGGCATCCCCATCCGTGTACATTTTGCACAGGGAATTGAAAATCAGCTTGTGCCGGTAGTCGTAAAACGATTTTTCCGGCGTATCCGTTCCCAAGCGGTCAATAACCAAGCTCATCGCAGCGGCTGGATCGGCTATGCAGCAGCCCAGCAGCCCTTTTTCCGCTTCAAGTGAGTGTAAAGTCTCTAATTCTTTCATTTCATTCTTCCCATGTTATTCAGTAATTGTTTTCTCTCCTTCAACAGCTCCTTGTAATCCTTAATCTCATCTGGGGTTCCCTTCACATCCGTTTTGGGGTTGCCGTAGTGTTCCTTGAGCAAAAGCTCCAAGGCATCGAAGCGCGATCTTCTTTCGTAGGTGGATTCCGGCTTCGATGAATCCGGCGCGGTTTTTCGCTGCGTTTTATTAAACCAAGACTGGCATTCAGAAAGCATATGGTTGAGTTGACTTCCGAATGGCCTGATCTTGCCGTTGGGATGAAGGAAGTGGCCTTTGCGGATACACTCCTCATACCACTCACCAGCCCAGCC
>Ga0302120_10000657_pt1 | contig 15719 bp, 9 predicted proteins | sample AG5_Bottom_MG_FD_203118 | JGI IMG/M metagenome (GOLD analysis project Ga0302120, IMG submission 203118) | Marine microbial communities from Western Arctic Ocean, Canada - AG5_Bottom | ecosystem: Environmental > Aquatic > Marine > Oceanic | place: Canada: Western Arctic Ocean | collected 2017-10-01 | reverse complement strand
ATCGCGCTCGCGAGGCAGGGCGCAAAGAGCGATCGCGGCATCGCGCTGGATTGGCTTTTCAGGTTGAAGTGGGACGCGCTCGACAAGCCGAAGAAGCTCGCCTTACTTCGAGCCTATGCCTTGACCTTCTCACGTCTGGGCGCGCCCGGGGAGACGGAATGGAAGGACACAATCGCGGCGCTCGACGCAGGATTTCCAGCGGGGGACGACGAACTCGATGCGGAGCTTTGCCGCGTGCTGTGTTTTCTCCAGGCTCCGCAGGTGGTTGACCGCACCCTGGTCCTGATGGCCGTGCGCAAGGACACGAAGTGGCCCGACTGGGCGGAGTTGGCGACTCGCAATTCAGGCTACGGCGGTGCGGTGCTCAGCATGCTGCGCAATTCTCCTCCTGCTCTCGATATTCACTACGCATTTTGCGTGCGCAATGTGAAGGGGCCGTGGACGGAAGGGCAGCGTCGACAGATCATGGAATGGTACGCCAGCGTGCAGTCCAAAAGTGGCGGCAACAGTTACAAGAAATTCCTCGCCCGCATGCAGGGCGACATGCTCAAGAATGCAACCGAAGGGGAGCGCAAGATGGTGGCGGGATGGAAGCTGCCGCAGCCCAAGAGTCTCTTTGACGGGATTCCCTCTCCGAAGGGCCCCGGAAAAACCTACACCGTGGCCGAGGTGGCGAAGATCGGGAGCGATCTCTCCCAGGCCAATCTCGAGAATGGCAAGAAAATGTTCAAGGCGACCCTCTGCTACGCCTGTCATCGGGTGGGTGGCGATGGGGGCTCCGCAGGGCCGGATCTTTCCGCGGTGGGCGGGCGGTTCACGGTGGCTGACATTGCCGATTCGCTGCTCGATCCCAACAAGGTGGTTTCGGATCAGTATCAGTTCAGTATTCTGACCAAGAAGGACGGATCGTCGGTTTGGGGGCGCGTAGTGCAGGAAAAAGACGGGGAGCTGACCGTCGCCAGCAATGCCTATGACTTCACCCAAACGCACGACCTTCCGCGTTCAGAGGTAAAGAGTATCAAACCATCTCCAGTTTCTCCCATGCCGGCGGGGCTGATTAATACTCTCAACGAAGAGGAATTGCGGGACCTCTTGGGGTATCTACTCAATAAGTAGGACCCATGGGGGCTTGATTCTGCTCGACACGGTGCCGGCGCTTTCCTTGCATGGCCATTATGAAATTGGCAACAGGACTTGTTCTCGGAATCGTCGGTGCGGGATGCGTCGCGCTGGCCGGGTGTGGTGGAAAGAAAGACGGCGAGGGGGGGCTCAAAGGAAAAAAGTTCGGGAAGTTCGTCATTCTTGATGAAGTTCAGACGGACGGCGGAGATCGTTCCCTTGCGAAGAAAAATGCCGAGAATACTCTGGTGAAATATCCTGAGGTCGAAGCGATGGTCGGGCTCTGGGCATACAACGCACCGCAATGTATCGAGGCTCTCAAGGATGCCGACAAATTGGGCAAGGTGAAGGTTTTTTCCTTTGACGAGGACCCCGTGACCTTGGACGCCATCGGGAACGGAACATGCGAAGGGACGATCGTGCAGGACCCATACATGTTTGGATACGAGTCGATGCGCTATCTCAAGGAGATGGTGATCGATGGAAAGAAGCTCGATCTTCCGGAGAATAAGAACATCTCGATTCCGGTTCGGACGATTGTAAAAGACAACGTCGCGGAATTCCGGATCAAGATGGAAGCAAATCTCGCCGCTGGGGCGGCTGGCAAAGCGGCGCCCAAGCAAGCTGGAGTGCCCAAGTTTGCCTTCATCACCAATGTTGCCGATCCCTTCTGGAGTCACGCCGAGGCTGGATGCTACGCTGCCGAGAAAGATTTCGGTATCGCTGTGGAGTTCCAAATGAACAGTGATGCGAATATCGCGGGGCAGAAGAAGATCGTTGAAAATATTATCAACAAGGGTGAGTGCAAAGGAATCGCCATTAGCGTTCTGGATCCTGCCAACCAAACAGAAATGATCAACGAGACGGCGGCCAAACTGCCCCTCATTACTCACGACAGTGACGCACCCGATTCGGATCGCCTCTTTTACTTGGGGACCAAGAACTATGAAGCTGGTCGCGAACTCGGCAAACTGATCAAGAAGGCGATGCCCGACGGCGGCAACCTCATGCTCTATGTGGGCAAGATCGATCAGCAGAATTCCAAAGAGCGGCGTGACGGGCTGCTCGATGAGCTCGAAGGAAAGCCCGCCCAGTAACAGGTGGCTTCGATTTCGGATTCAGAGCCTCTGTTGGAAGCTAGCGCGATCAGCAAACGCTTCGGTGTGGTGCGTGCGCTTGAAGCAGTAAGCGCACAGTTCTCTTCTGGCGAAGTGGTTGCCGTGATGGGGGAGAACGGTGCCGGGAAGAGTACCCTGATGAAGTGCTTGGCTGGGGTGCATCAACCCACGGAGGGCCAGGTTCTCCACCAGGGGGTGATCACTCGTATTCCCAACGTTCGCGCTGCAGAACGTCTGGGAATCGCTTTCATCCACCAGGAATTGAATCTGGCGGAGAACCTCGACATTGGTGCCAACGTGTTCCTCGGACGCGAGCCGCGGTTGATGGGCCCCTTTTTTGACCAAGGTGAGATACGTCGCCGAACGAGCAAGCTGCTTTCTGATCTCGAGCTGAACCTCTCTCCTGACACACAAGTTCGGGAGCTCTCCATCGGGCACCGCCAGATGGTCGAGATTGCCAAGGCACTCTCGCAGAAGGCGCAGATCCTCATCATGGATGAGCCCACCAGCTCACTATCACTTCACGAAACCCGGGTGCTATTCAAGTTGGTGAACAAGCTGCGGGACGAGGGAATGTGTATCGTATTCATCTCGCATCGCATGGCCGAGGTGGAAGAGATTGCCGACCGAGTGATCGTCCTGCGTGACGGGGTGAACAGCGGGGAGCTAGCCCGGGAGGAGATCAACCGGGACCGAATCGTGTCTCTCATGGTGGGGCGAAAGCTGGCCGTTCATGCGAAGTCTGTTTGCTCGACCGGGGATGTTCTGCTTGAAGTGAAGGATTTCCGAGTTGCTCGTTTTCCCGATGTTGCGGTGAATTTTCAATTGCGTGCTGGAGAGGTCGTTGGGATGGCCGGGCTCGTGGGTGCCGGACGGACAGAGATTGCGCGTGCTATTTTCGGGGCTGATCGACCAGTGGGAGGATCAGTGGAAGTGAATGGGCAGCCGGTATCCCCCAAGCACCCGCGCGACGCGGTTAGGGCAGGCATCGCTTTGGTTCCCGAGGATCGGAAGGCGCAGGGTGTGATTCTGAATCTGGCGATTCGGGACAACGTTGCCATGGTTGGAATGGGCCGCTGGCAGAGGAGCGGGTTTGTCAACGATGGGAAGATCGACAAGGTAGCCGATTCCGCCCGCGACTCCCTGCGTATCCGCACTCCGACGATCCGTCAGCAAGTGTCCATGCTCTCGGGCGGAAATCAGCAGAAGGTCGTTTTGGCAAAGTGGATGCCGCTCAATCCCCGCATCTTCCTCCTCGATGAACCGACTCGAGGGATTGATGTGGGATCGAAGAGTGAAATCTACGAAGTGATTGCGAAGATGACGTCTGAAGGCGCGGCGGTGCTCGTGATTTCCAGCGAACTGGAAGAGGTTCTCCGCATTTCAGACCGGGTGCTCGTGATGCATGAAGGACGCATCGCGGGCAGTATTTCGAGAGACAGTGATCAGTTTTCGGAACAAGGAATCATGCAGCTTGCCACGGGAGGGAACTAACAATGGAGCAACTCAAGAAACTCATCCGCGAAAACCCCAAGATTCTAGTGATCTTCGGATTGTTGGTTGCACTCTTTGTCGTCACGAGCCTACTGCAGCCTGCGTTTCGAGATCCTGCAAACCTGACCAACACGATGCGATGGATTGGTCTCTATGGAATCATTTCGATTGGTGTGGCCTTCGTGATCATCACCGGTGGGATCGACCTTTCGATTGGATCCTTGATCGCGCTTTCTGGCGTCATGCTGCCGATGTTGCTCAAGGGCGACATCTTCTTCAGCAGCCCGCTTCCGGTTTGGGGGGCCTTTGGGTTTGTCTTGCTGATTTCGCTGGCGGTTGGACTGTTTCATGGGCTCATGGTGACCAAGTTGGGCTTGCAGCCATTTTTAGTGACGCTTTGTGGGCTCTTCATTTACCGAGGACTCGCGCGGGCAGCGGGGAACGATCAAACCCAGGGATTCGGGGGTGGCTTTGGTGATCTGAAGAACGCTCTCGTGAAGGACAAGCTCTTCGACTTCATTCCGATGTCGTTTGTGGTTCTGATCATTATCGGAGTGATCGCTGCCGTGGTGCTCAATCGGACGGTCTTCGGGCGCTACTTGCTCGCGATTGGACACAACGAAGAGGCGGCCAAGTTCAGTGGAATCAAGACCGACCGGGTTAAAATTGCAGCCTACATGATCTGCTCCCTGTTGGGAGGATTCGCGGGCATGCTCTTTGTTCTTGATACCAATGGCGCGACGCCCTCGTCGTTCGGGAATTTCTATGAGCTCTACGCGATTGCAGGAGCAGTCCTCGGGGGTTGCAGTCTGCGTGGCGGTGAGGGGGCGATCTTCGGTGTGATTTGTGGGGCGGCTCTGGTGCAGGTTGCGGAAAAGGCGGTTTTCTTCCTCGGGGTGGAGGAAAAATCGAAATACACCGTGATCGGGATTTTCATTCTGGTTGGTGTTGTCGCCGACGAGTTATTTCGAAGGTGGAATGAGAATCGGATGGGCGGTGGAGGAGGATCCTCAGGGGGAAGCGATCCCGTGGTGCCGGGTGGGCGTGATCTTTAACGAAGACCGAGGAGGCGGCGGCCCCCTTTACCAAGGCGTCATTCCGCCATTCACGTAAAGAGTTTGGCCGGTGATAAAGGCCGCTTCCTCTGAAGCGAAGTAGCGGACCGCGTGGCCGACGTCATCGGGAGTTCCCCAGCGTCCGGCGGGAATCTGGGCGAGGTAGGCGTCCTTGTCTTCCTGGGAATCGTGTTCATGGCGTTCCACGGGGATCCAGCCGGGGCCGACCATGTTGACGGTGATTCCGAAGGGAGCGAGTTCCTTGGCCATGGAGCGTGACCAACCGATCTGTCCCCCCTTGGCGGCCACGTAGCCGGAGAAATTGGGAACGGAGTTGGAGAACACTTCGCTGACGATGTTCACGATCCGTCCCCACTTCTGTTCCTTCATGGCAGGGAGGGTGGCTTGGGCGAGGAGGAAGGGGCTCTTGATGAAGAACTCGTACATCTCCTGGTAGAAGGCCTCGTCGTATTCCTCAATCGGCAACTGCGGTTGGGGTCCGGTGGCATTGGGAACGATGATGTCGATGGGTCCCAGCTTGTGGGCGACCTCCGCAACGAGGGTCTTGATGTCGCCTGCCTCGGAGACGTCAGCACCGATCGCGATCGCGGTTCCGCCACCATCCGTGATCTGATCGGCGATCCTTTGAGCTCTGGCGACGTTGTTGAAGGCATTGACGACCACCTTGGCTCCGGCGGAAGCGAGGTTTCTTACCACCGCAGCTCCGAGTCCCCTGCTGCTGCCAGTGACCAGGGCGACGTGCCCTTCGAGGGAGAAAGAAGACATGTGCGGAGGGTAGGAGGGAGCGGAAGATCGGGAAGTCTAAAGTCGGGTGGAATCGGAACTCGCGACTGGTTCTCGACACACCCTAGGTGATCGCTGAGATGCTCCAGGGAACAAATTCGTGATCACCGAAGCCCTGCGCTTCCGATTTCGTGAGCGATCCACTCGCGACTTCAATCATGCGGGCGAGGATGCGCTCCGCGACTTGCTCGTGCGATTCCGTGCCGTCCGCGATGGTGCCCGCATTGATGTCCATGTCCTCCTCCATGCGGTTGAACATGGAGGTGTTGGTGGCGATCTTGATCGAAGGGCAGGGCTTGTTGCCGTAGACGGAACCTCGGCCGGTCGTGAAGCAAATGAGGTTGGCCCCGCTGGCAACCTCGCCTGTGATGGACATGGGATCGTAGCCCGGGCTATCCATGAAGTGGAGTCCCGGTCCGCGGACTGGTTCAGCGTAGCGGAGGACGGATTGGAGGGTGGTGGTTCCGCCCTTGCTGATGGCCCCGAGGGATTTTTCGAGGATGGTGGTGAGCCCGCCCGCCTTGTTGCCGGGGGCCGGGTTGTTGTTGATGTCCCCGTCCAGTTTGGCGACGTAGTCCTCCCACCAGTGAATGAGCTCAATGAGTTTTTCGCCCACTTCCCTGGTGGCCGCGCGACGGGTAAGAAGGTGTTCGGCGCCGTAGACTTCGGGAGTCTCGGCCAGGATGGCCGAGCCGCCGCGCTGCACCAGTTTGTCGACCGCGAGGCCCAGGGCGGGGTTGGCGGTGATTCCCGAGTAACCGTCGGAACCGCCACATTGCAGGGCGACGACGAGTTCGCTGACGGAGATCGGTTCCCGTTTCGCCTCGTTGGCGAGCGGGAGGATCTCGTTGTGCAGCTTGTCGAGACAGGCCTCGATGGTGCGTCGGGTTCCGCCATTGTGTTGAATGGTGGTGAAGTGGAGGCTTCCTTCGGGCGGCTTGCCGAAGTGTTCGACCATCAGTGGAATCTGATTCGCTTCGCAGCCCAGTCCAACCATCATGGCGGACCCAAAATTCGGATGCCGGGCGTGTCCCCAGATGGTGCGTTGGAGCATGCGGAAGCCTTCGTTGACGGTGCTCACCGCACAGCCCACGCCGTGCGTGATGGCGACTATGCCATCGACATTGGGAAAATCTTCGAGGACCGCGCGTTTTTCGATTTCGCGGACGATGAGAGAGGCCACGGTGGCGGAGCAATTCACGGAGGAGATGATGCCCACGTAGTTACGTGTGCCGACTTTTCCGTCCCCGCGGCGATAGCCCATGAAGGTATCGCGATCACGATCGGGGAGGAGCACGGGCGAGCAGGCATCCTCGGCATAGGCGTAATCGTTGCTGTGTGCGGACATCCTCAGGTTGTGCTCGTGCACATGTTGGCCGGGGGCGATCTCGCAGGTGGCCTGCCCGATGACCTGGCCGAACTTGATCACGCTTTCACCAGCAGCGATGGCATTGACCGACATCTTGTGGCCACTCAAGACCAACTGGGCTGGAACGGTGGAGCAGCCTTCAATCGCCTCGCCGGGATTGAAGTTCCCGCCAGCCACGACGACGTTGTCAGAAGGGTGAAGTTGAAAGGCTTGAGTGGTTGGCATGAAGAGAGCCGCAGTCTCAAGAGGCTGCTGCGAATGGCAAACCTGAATTGAAGCGGAGGCCTTAGCCTTCCGGGTGGAGGACCTTGGCCGGAGGGAAGGAAAGTCGTTCTGCTACTTCAGAGACTTGATATAGAGAATCAGGGATTCGATTTGATCGTCGCGCAAAACGCCGAGATAGGAGGGCATTCCCACCCCGGTTTTGGTGGTCTCGAAGCCCTTGGTCACATTCCGGGAAGGATCGAGGATCGATTCGCGGAGGTAGATCTCGTCCGCCTTGTTCACATAGGTTCCATCCGTGAACTTGCGCTTGGAACCGTAGAGCCCCTTCCAACTGGGCCCCACCATGAGGCTGGGATCTTCGGCGACCTTCTTCGCTCCATCCGCGCTATGGCAGGCGATACAGCCATAGGTGGTGGCGATCTTGTTGCCGAGTTCGGCGGATGGCTTGGGTCGCTTCGTGCCTGGAGTGACCGCTTGCGGAGTGAGGTCCACTTCTGTTTCTTCGAAGCCGAGGTTGGTAAGATGGATCGGGGAGAGATTGCGAATGGTCAGGAAGGCGTTCTGGACGTGTTGGGGCTCCACTTGGAAGGTCACGCGCAGGCTGTCGACGGGTTTCATCCCCGGGATCCCGAGGAACACCGATTGGTGGTCCTCGGTGATGAAAACGCAGGAGATGGCGAGGGACTCCTGTCCCGGGGTGCCATCCAATTTGTAGTGGCCGGATCCGTACTGATTGCTGCGCTTGTAGTTCCAACGATCCACGGTGTAGTTCACGAGGTCAGTTGCCTGGGCGGGTTCGAGTTCGTGATCAAATTTGAGCACTAGGCCTTCCTGGTAGGCATGAATTTCGCGGGGGATGGTGCTCGGGGTTCCGGTCGGGCGCACGCGATAGAGCCCCTGAATCTTCTTGCCCACCGTGCCCCAGATGTTGAGTCCCCCGACATAAAGAAATCCGTCCTTGGGATTGATCCGCCCGCCGAGCAACCCGGTGGGAAACCCCTCGAGCAAGGGGACGATGGCGCCCTGCCGGTTCTTCTGGTCGAGGTAGAGCTTGAAAAGTGCGGGGCGGTTGTAGCCCAGGTGGATGAGGCAGTCGTTGAGGGCTCCCATCTTGGTGGTGCGGAGCCAGATCTGGCGTGCGCCAGATTGGTTGACGAAATGCGGAATCCAAAGCGGGGGTTCCTCAATCTGTCTGCCTTGGTTGGCGTTCGCTCCCAGGCGAGTCGGTTGAAATCCGTAGTAGTCGCCCGGTCGAATGAGATAAAGGGGCGTCGCAGGCACCCAGTGACCCTGTTGATCGCTGGCAGTGAGGAGGCCGGTCTGCGAATCGACTCCGATGAAGGGTTGGCGTAGTCCGGTGGCGATGACCTTGAGCTTCTCACCATCGGCAGAGATCTCGACGAGGTTGCCGTTGTACTTTCCGCGAGTGCTGCCAACCTGTCCTCCCTTGGCGAGGTAGTAGCCACCTCCGGGCTTGAGTTCGAAGCTCATGGGAAACTCGCGAGTTTCGGCAGTTTGAGCTGCGAGAGCAGAAAGTGATTCGTGATGGTCGGCTTCACCATTTCCGTCGCGATCGATCAGGCGAGTTAGCCCGTTGCGATCGAAGATCACGATCGTTCCGTCAAGGATACGCAATCCCATCGCTTCGTGAAGACCGCTGGTAAAACGACGCCAGGCGATTTCGGGGCGATGCTGTTCGATGCCATCTGCGATCCAAACGTCCCCATCAAAGGTGCAGAGCGCGAGGCGGCCATCGGGAAAAAAATCGAAGTCGGAAGGGCGCACATTGCGTTTCCAAGGATTGGGGAGGGGAAGGGGAACGTCCTCGAAGAGGAAGACTCCCTTGTTTGGTGCGGCCGGGGGGGCTGGCACGCGGACTTCTTCCTTCCAAATGCGGCGGGCTGCCTTCGCGGGGAGCGTCCCGGGTTCGACCAAGTTGGAGTGAGGCGGAGCTTGGACCGGCTGGCCCCCCAAGTGAGTGTCCACCGTCCAGAGGAGGTTGGCGGTTGGTGAAGGGTCGGCGGTGAACGAATGGGTAGAAGTGAGGGCAAAGGTGAGGGGTTTCCGGTGGGGCGCAATCTTGAGGGTGCGTCTGAAAACCATGGGCTGACCTTCGGAGAGCTCGAGGACGGCCCATTCTTCCTCGATCCGCGTTCCTTCGATTTGGTAGGTTAGCACAGGTCCCATTTCGTCGAGGCGCAGTCCAAGCCAGCGAGTCTCTTTTCCGGGCAAGGGACCGAGGCCAGGTTCCCCCGAATCCAGGCCTGGCGAGCGTGGATCTTTGCGAACCACGGTTTCTCCGATCTGCACGCCTGGATACAACCCGTTGGCCAAGACGGGTTTGCCAAGCGGGAGAGGGAGCTGGTCTTGTCCGGACGGGGACTTACGATTGGGCTGGCGGTAGGAACCGGGCGCCATCCCATTCATGCTGAGATAGTGCGAACTCGAGGTCCCCTTCCAGAGGAGAGCGAGGCGGAGCAGGTCAGGATCGAAGCAGGCTTGGTAGCCGAAGCCAAGATGGAGGACTATTCCTCGGGGTGTGAGGTTGTCTGAGGGCCAGCCTACGCCGAGCTTGCGGGCATCGAGGGTCTGACCGAAGAAGGGAAGGCCATTGTCACCGTAGGTCCCGTAGGGGGACTTCAAGGAGGCATGATGCCGATCCTGCCCAAGGGCGAACGGGCTTGGGACGAGGAGAATGAGAGCGGGGAGGAAAATGCGGCAGGCAACGCGGGACATGGCGACCCCGAACGCTAGGGGGTCCTTCGGAGCGTCGCCAACAGAAAACGCCCTGCAAGAGGGCCGGGAGTTTCGAGGGGAGAGTTCGGGCGATGGATTAGCGATTGTCGTCGCCTTCCTCTTCGGCGTGGCGGAGATGCTCGAGCGGTTCCGGGAAATGCTCTTTGAGAAAGCTACGAACTTCGGATTTGGTGCGCAGGAAGATCTGGTGATCGTCCTCCCCATCGGTGTCCTCGGCGATACCAGGGAGTGCGATGGCAACCAGTCTAGTGCATCGCCGCGAAGTTCTTCCGCATGAGATCCTGCGGTGAAATGTCACCAAGGTTGCCCTGCACTTCGTCGATCCACTTTTGCTCGAGATCGTTTTTGGAGGGGCGATCGTCCTGATAGAAGACGCCGAACTTGCCGGGAAACTCGAGCTGGGCAAGTTCGAAGGCATCATTGATGCAGGCAGTATCGTGTACCTCCTCGTCGATGAGATTGAACTCGCCGCCCTTGCGGGGAATGGCGGCATCGAAGGCGCCGGGATAGAACATGGTGCACTCGGAAAGCACTTCCACCACGGAGAATCCATTGTGATTGATGGCGCGTTCGAAGATCTCGTTCATGTGTTTCACATGGGTGGCGTGGGAACGGCCAATGAAGGTCGCACCACTGCCGAGCAGTTGCATCATGGGATTGATCGGGCGGTCAACGGAACCATTTGGATCCGTCTTGGAACGGCGACCGATGGGAGTGGTGGGGCTCGTTTGGTTCTTGGTCAATCCATAGACAAAGTTGTCCATGATGATGTAGGTCAAATTGATGTTCTTGCGCGCGGCGTGATTGAGGTGGTTGCCGCCGATGGAAAAGCCGTCGCCATCACCGCCGAAGACGAAGACGTGTTGGTCGGGACGACTGAGGGATATTCCGGTGGCGAGAGGAACGGCACGGCCATGAATGAAGTGAATTCCATGGGAGTTCACGAAATAGGGAATCCGACTGGAGCAGCCGATCCCAGCAACACAGACGAAATCGGTCTGAGTGAGTTCGAGTTTCTGAATGACGTTGAAGAAGGAGGCGAGAACGGCAAAGTCTCCGCAGGCGGGACACCAGGTCGGGTGGTCAGCCTTGAGTTGCTTCTTGGTGAGTTTCTCGGCGGGTTGCGCCGTTTTGTTGTCGGACATCGGACTGGAGTTCCTTTCCTTGAGGGATGAGGGCTGAGAATTCAGGCGAGAAACTGATCGACGCCTTCCACGATTTCACGGACGCGAAAGGCGAGGCCGTCAGTCTTGCAAATCGATTGGATGGCGGGATTGCAGTAGGCCGCGCGGAGGATGGTGGCGAGCTGCCCATTGCCGTAGAGGCCGGAATCGTTCAGTTCCACAACGAAGACGTGTTCGTATTTCTTCATCAATTCACCCATTTGCTGGGGGAGGGGATGGAGGTGGCGCAGGTGAGTGGCGCTGGCGCAGAGTCCCTTGTCCCGCAAGCGATCACAGGCTTCGCGGATCGGGCCGTAGGTGGATCCCCAACCGAGGAGGAGGATTTCGCCATCCTCTTCCCGATAGACGTCGGGGAGGGGGAGATCGGCCGCGAGTTTGACAAGCTTGTTGCGCCGCTTGTCGCTCATCATCTGGTGATTCTCAGGATTGCCCGAGGGGTGGCCCATTTCGTTGTGCTCAAGTCCGGTGACCTTGGGAAAGGTTCCTTCGTGCATGGGTGTTCCTGGAGGAGCGTGCCGCGTCTGGCCCTCGAGCGGGTAGGGCTTGAATTCTTCGCCGCGATCACTGAGGTCGAGTTCGGGATCGATCCAGTGTTCCTCAAGATTGGGCTCAGGAAAGGCTTCGATGCGAGTGGCGAGGGCCTGGTCGCTCAGGATGATGACCGGACAGCTGCATCGCCTGGCCAGTTGGGCTGCTTCGAGGGCAATGTAGAAGCAGTCTTCCACATTCTTGGGTGCGAGGACGATGCGGGGGCTGTCGCCATGTGATCCGTAGATGGCCTGCAGGAGATCGCTTTGCTCCACGGAGGTGGGAAGACCGGTGGAGGGTCCGCCCCGTTGCACATTGATCACAAGCAGGGGAAGCTCGGCCATGCTGGCGTAACCCAAAGTCTCGGACTTGAGAGAAAGACCGGGACCGGAGCTTCCCGTGACCGCCAAGTGGCCCGCGTAGGCTGCGCCGAGAGCAATCGCCACGGCGGCGAGTTCATCTTCGGCTTGCATGAAGACGCCACCGTACTTCGGAAGTTCGCGGCGGAGAAGTTCCATGATGCTCGACCACGGGGTGATGGGATAACCTGCGCCGTAGCGAACTCCGGCTGCGATGAGGCCGAGGCCCAGCATGGTATTGCCGTCCGTGGAAAGACGCTTGGAATGGCCGGCCTCGCCGGGAGCGAATTGAAACTGGCGCAGGTCGGTGGTCTGAAAGGCAAAGCCCGCGTCGAAGGCGTTGAGGCAGTTGCGCAGGATATCTTCGCCTTTCTTGCCAAACTGGGCCTCGATGATTCCGACCAGCTTCTTCTTATCAAGGCGGAACATGGAGCAAAGGAGTCCAAGGACGAAGATGTTCTTCCCGCGATCCTTGGCGGTGCCGCCAATGGCTTCCACGGTGGCGGAGGTGAAGGGGACCGCGATATGATGAATCCCTCGCTCGTTCTTGATCTGCTCAACCTTCTCGGTGTCGTAGAGGCAGATCCCGCCGTCCTTCAGGGCCCCGATGTGACTGTCGTAGCTGTGCTGATAGAAGGCCACCAGCACGTCGGCGTCGTCTCCTGCGTGGAGAACCTCCCCCGAGCCGAGATGGACCTGGAAGATGGAGGGGCCTCCCGAGATGGTTGAAGGGATGGTCATGTAGGTCATGACTTCCTGCGCAGTGCGGCCTGCCAAGCGGCCTAACATTCCGCCGACGGATTGGATGCCGTCTTGCGAATTTCCTGCGAGGCGGATCACTGCATTTCGCAGCGCTTCGTCTGGGTTGGCCAATGGAGAGGCACCGACTGATCTCATGGGGTAGGTGAAATATGGGATGCTAGATACGCGTGCTTTTGCCCCTTAGAAAGGAAAAAGGACGGCCCAAGAGCCGAATTATCAAGTCTCCGAGAGCAGCTACGGTGCCAGCCTGCTCCAACTTGCGTGAAAGGCGGGGAAGGGCGCCCTGAATCCCTTCCCCGGAGAGGTGATCCAAAGGCGGGATAATTCCTCTGGGAGGACATTGGGTTCTTCCGTGGCGCGGAAGAATCGGCGTCTCAGACCCGGCGTCCTCTCAACGACGATATGGATCGTCCCATCCAAGGAAATCAGGCAGAAGAGGGTCTCCCAATCACGCAGATTGGAGGTGCTTTCGATTCGGAAACACACTCCAGCCCGTCCCGGGAAGCAAAAGTGGAGCAGGCCGTCAGGGAGGGGGACACAACGAGGACGATCCGGATTTTCCATCCTGTAGTCGTAGATCACGGCATGAGCGTGGCGCGGAAACTCCAGGCTGTAAGGTCCTTCGTTCAAGATCAGCTTCACGGACTCGGGTCCCTCGCGCTCCTCATCCGCGAGCGGGACAATGGTGACATTGGCCCCGGATTCGCCGTCGGGAATGACCGCGGTGCCTGAAACCCGGTCGTAATCGACTCCGTTCTCAGCATTCCCACCGATGGTGTAGGAGACGGTGAGGGGGCCCAGGGCGGAGCCATGGCGGCGGATGTGAAAGGTGGCGGGATTGGCCCGCTGGTCCTCGCTGGGTTCCACCTTCGCCGTCGGTCGCGAGGACGGTAAGATCATAGCGGTCGGGCATGGGGTGTTCCCAAAGGAAGGCAAAGCGCTGGGGTTGACCGTCGGGGGGACGGATGAGGAAGTTGATCTGCTGTTCGCCAATCTTCATTCCGTTGGCGAAGAACTCGACCCTGCTAATGAAGCCGTCCGGGTCTGCTCCCTCGGCGACAATCTCGATCGATTCACCGGCGGGGAACTGATCTGAGGAATGCGGGGATGTGATTCTCATTTCCGGCGGGCGGTTCGTGGGCGGGTCACCCACGGAGATGCGGACTGGAGCGGAGGTGATGCGGGTGGCGCCAGAGCGGGAATCGGCGTGCGCGGTGAGTGCTGCCGCTCGGAGACCTGAGCCGCATTTCGCTTCTGCCCACCATGGGGCACTGCGGAGTGCGGGGGCGTGATCCGCAAGCTTACCCCGCGAGGGTTTTCAATTGGGACCGCACCTTGGGGTGCGCGCAGTAGGGATCCTTGTGCGTTTTTCCGTAGGTGATCAGATCTCGAGCGAGGGACTTGGCGACTTCACGATGCCGAAGGCCGCCGATGAAATTGGTGAGCTCATCGGGGTCTTCCTTGAGGTCGAGGAGCCACGGATCATCGGAGCTGGAGAGGATGAGTTTGTAGCGGGGGGTGACGGCGGAGATCCAGCCTACTCGTTCGTCGTTTGGTTTGCCGGTGGAGCGCATGAAAGTGACGTCATTCCACTTTGCGGGAGCCTGGGCGGCTGTGAAGAGTGCGGAGCAGTCGCGACCCTCTTCCTTGCCTGCAGTCTTCACCTTCATCATGGCCAGGATGGTGGGAAGGAAGTCCACGGTGTTCACGACCTTATCGATGCGGCGGCGGGCCGGAATGTTTTTTGGATAGCGGATCACGAATGGCACCTTGGCGGAAGCCTCGAGAGGGATGCCCTTGTTTTGCCGGTGGTGTTCGCCCCGCATGTCGCCGTGATCGGCGGTGAAGATGAGGATGGTGTCGTCGAGCAGTCCCAGTTGTTCCAAGTGCCTGGTGATGCGTCCCACGTTGTCGTCGATGCATTTCATCATGCCGTGGTACTGCGCCATCTTGTAGTTGCATTTTGGGCTGGGCTTGGCCCAGCTGGGAGCGCGGGCGGCGTCCTTGTCGAACGTGCGTGGCTTCTCCACCACGCGGTCATCGAACATGGAGTCGTAGGGGGCGCGGACTGTGTCGGGCCCGTGGGGATCGGGAATGCTCAGCATGTAACAGAAGGGTTGCTCCTTGTGCTCGTCGATGAACTCGATCGTCTTGGTCGAGAGCCAGTCGGTCGCGAAGGACTTGTCATCGGCTCCTTGCACGCTGTAGGAGGCCTTCCCGTTTGTGCGTGCTTTCACGCGCGGGCCCTGCGGGGTGTCCTCGAACTGTTTCCAATGGCCACGATTGAACATGTAGCGGTTGTCGGTGAAACCGAAATTTCGTTTTGGTTCCCACTGTGGCTTGCCTCCCCCGTCGAGATGCCATTTGCCCGCATAGCCCGTTGCGTATCCCGTCTGCTTGAGGAGTTCCGCGAAGGAGATGACCTCATCGCTGAGAATGAGATTGTTGTTGGTGACGGGAGTGTTCTGCGGGTACTGTCCGCTGAGAAGCGAGCTGCGTGAGGGGGAACAGACCGGGGTGGCGGCGTAGAACTTGGTGCAGAGCGCGCCTTCCCTCGCGAGGCGATCGATGTGAGGAGTCTCACAAACTGCGCCCTTGGCCTGACCCCACATGAAGGCTTGCTCCGGGGGAAGAGTATCGCGGTAGCAACCTAGGGTGCGGAAGTTCAGTTCGTCGCAGTGAATGATGACGAGGTTCGGTTTTCGCGGTGCGGCTCCTGTCTTGGCGAGGGCGGGCGTTGCGAGGGTGGCGCCGGAGGCGGCAGCCGAGTTCTTGAGGAAGCGGCGACGTTTCATGCAGTCCGCCATAGCGTATGGTGAATCGGTGCACAAACATTCAGTGATCTGGAGCGCGCCCTGCTGCTCCGGCCCCGGAGTCTCGCTCGGAGGGGGTTCGCGCATTCCGGCGTGGCGCGGGAGCTGGGATGTGCAGGTGGGAACGATCCG
>Ga0302120_10000656_pt1 | contig 15725 bp, 8 predicted proteins | sample AG5_Bottom_MG_FD_203118 | JGI IMG/M metagenome (GOLD analysis project Ga0302120, IMG submission 203118) | Marine microbial communities from Western Arctic Ocean, Canada - AG5_Bottom | ecosystem: Environmental > Aquatic > Marine > Oceanic | place: Canada: Western Arctic Ocean | collected 2017-10-01 | reverse complement strand
GAGACTGGGTCTCGCTCCCGGCTAGGACATCGTAGCCGGCCTCCAGATAGCCGCCACCCAGGTTCATGTCCCCGTCGGCCCGGTCGCGCACACCGGCGTCGGCCACCAGGGCGCGCCCCCAGAAGGGTCCGGATCGATAGTCGGCGTGGAGTTCGAAGATGGACGTGTCCATGTCGCCCTCGCCCGCGTTCTGGCCAGCGGCGCCCTCGTAGGCTGAGAGTCCCAAGGCTAGGCCCGGGGTCGGTGTCCAGCTCAAGGAGCCCACGACAGCCACGTCCTCGGCGGTTGCCTTGGCTCCCTTCTGACGTCCGCCGCGCAGGCCCTTGGGCCCACCGTAGCCACCTTCACCATCCGGCTCGGGAACGCCGTCCATGCCGTTGATGGCGTAGAGCTTGTAGGACAGGTCCCCGCGCCTGCCGAAGATCCCCAGGCCGTTCTCACGCCAGGTGCTGGGGATCACGTAGCTCTCCGTGAGGGGCCGTGTGGAACCCAGGAAGGTGGTGGGCTCGTGCATCTCGTTGACCAGGCCCATGGGCGTGAGCATCAGGCCGGCGCGCAGATTGAGTGCCTCACTGTGCAGGTGGTCTAGGTAGGCGAACTCCAAGTAAGTTTCTGTAACGTGCTCCAGTTCGATCTCTGTGTTCAGGATCCAGTTGTCGTTGAACTTGTGGCCGAAGTAGAGGACACCGCGGTGGAAGTCGAACTCGTCCGGCGTGGTGGAGTCGAAGTTGCGATAGCGGGCTTCACCGTAACCACCGATCGAGATACCGGACTTGGAGCCGTAGACTTTCGAGGCCGCTGGGCCGAGGCCGTAGACGCTGTCACCGGGTGCGGGCATCACGTCTTGCAAGAGCAGGTTCTCAAAGTCCAGCGTAAGCGCATCGAGTTGGGCCTGAAGGTCCGCGAGGCTCTGGTTGTCTTGAGCCTGGGCCGTGCCACACAAGATGAACGAAAGCACGAACGCGCTGATATGCAAAGAGGATTTCATCGGGCCGATCAACGGACAGAGGTGGAGAAAACTGGGTACTCCACTTGGAGTTCTGAGTCACAGGGTTGAATGCGCCCCTTCAGGCCGGAGCTGGCCAGGGCCTGCAATCCGTTGGAGGAGACGACAAGGGCGAGTACTTCGATGCCCTCACGGTGTGAGCACCATTCGAGCGCCTTGAGCGGCCCCATGGCGTAGAGGCCCGTGGACAGGGCATCGGCAGCAAGGCCTGTGGGGGCAAGGACCGTGAGGCTGCCAAAGTCGGGGGCCGGTCGACCCGTTGAGGGATCGAGCAAATGGCCGAGGTGCTGGCCAAGCACCACGATGCCACGCTCTGAGTTGCCAGAGGTGGCGAGTGACCCGGTTGTCATCGTGAGGCTCAGTACAGACAACTCGCGATGCCTGGGGTGAGCCACGGTGAAGGATGTGGTGGAGGCACTTTCCGTACCCGGTCCGGTGGCAACGAGCCACTGCCCGCCCAGGTTCAGGCGCACGGAGGACATTTGTGTGTGTGCAAGAGCGGCTAGGGCTGCGTCGAGCCCGGCACCTTTACCGAAGCCACCTTCATCCAAGGTCAGGCCCTTCGAGAGTCGGGTAGCGCTGAGGCCGTGAAACTCAAAGTTGGCGAGGGATGAGCAGGCGCGGGCTTCACGCAGGTCCGTTGCGGTGGGTCGTCGGCCCTGGCCGCGCAGATCCCAGGCCTTGACGAGCGGCCCTACAGCTGGATTGAACTTTCCATTCGTCGCCTGGCTCCAGTACAGGGCATGGCGCAGTTCCCGAGCCAGGTCATCGCTCAGAGCCATGGGTTGGCCCACGGTGGCGCGGTTTAGTCGGGCCAGCTCGCTCAAGGGGTGGTTGCTCCAAGTGCTAAGGCGTCGTTCGGTGGCCTCAATGGCACGCAAAGCCTGCTCGCTTGCGACGAGAGCTAACGCCCGGGTGGGGCCGGAGATCTCGATATGCAGGTCGGTCCCCATTGCGCTGCAGCGCCGCTCAACCCAATGGGCAGGAGCCTCGTCCCCCGACGGCGGAACCACCAATGGGATTATCGATAACACCAAGACGTAGATCTGATGTAGGAAGCTGCAATATGTGATGGGAAGCATTGGATGTTGCACCGGGGGCCGCCCTGGCGCTTATGGGGCGATACAGTATTGCGAATGGATCTCATTAGCAATAATGGTAGCGGGAAAGTTTTGAGGGCCCCCTCCCGGACCCCAGAGGGGGGGCGGGGTGCTGATCGTGTCTTTCGCTGATGGGTTGGCACTCGCCGAGAGATTGGTGCAGAGTCGGAGTATGGAGGTCCAGTAAGGGTGTGCAGTGGAGCAAACGATTCAATGAGGATGGCTTCGTCAGCTTGCCGGCTTTCGTCGTCGGGAATGAGCTGAGGGAACTCCAAGCCAATGTAAGGCGGTTTATTTGCGAGTCCGTTCCACAATTGCCTGCCGAGCACGTGTTCTGCGAAGAGCGCGAAGATCCCACCACCCTGAAGCAGATCCAGCAGCTAGGCGAACACGATGCCTGGTTCGCAGGATTTGCGGCGTCCGGCAGCCTGCGCGAGGTCGCTGAGCATCTGCTCGATGGCCCGGTAGTGCCACGCAATGTGCAGTACTTCAACAAACCGCCGGGCATCGGTAAGGCAACGCCCGCCCATCAAGACGGCCACTACTTCATGCTCACGCCATGTGATGCCGTAACCATGTGGTTGGCTTTAGATGAGGCCGATGAACAAAACGGTTGTGTCCGCTACACGCGTGGATCGCATCGACGTGGCATGCGGGAGCACGGACGCACCAGCACCCTGGGATTCAGTCGCGGCATCACCGACTACCCAACATCCCACGACACAACCCATGAGGTTGCATGTCCCGCATCCCCTGGCGACCTGCTTGTGCATCACGGGATGACTATTCACCGGGCCGATGCCAACCACGCAGTGGGACGCCAGCGGCGAGCATTGGGCTTCATTTACTACAGCGAACGTGCTCAAGAAGACGCCGTGGCGCACGCCGCCTACCAGCGCGATTTGGCGGCGCGGTTACGCGCTGAGGGCAAAATCGACACCTAGGCCTCACACGCGGGCTAGTGGGCAGCCGTGCCCCGGGCAGAAATTCGGGGGTAGATCGGCCCATCCGGAGAGCAGGCCGTGGCTATTAGTTCCCGACTACTTCGCCGGTGTCGCCGACGTAGCAGGGGATCGGAAATCCGGGCATTGACCCGATCCACATGGTTGTTCAGGCCGGAGGCCAGACGCTTGCCTTCCGCTTTTCGGGCCGTCTCGTTCAGGATGAGGGAACGCGTGGCCACGATGACGATACGGTCCGGGAGCTCAACGCCCCGCTCCATGCGCTCGAGGGCCAGGGCGCTATGCCGATCGGCTTCGCCGCCGGTTGTTATCTCGCCCATCTGCCGATGGGCTCGGGCCAGGAGGGCGTGGCTCAAGGCCTGAAAACGGTGCTGGCCAATTTCCGTACTGGCCTGGGCAGCTTGTTCGAGCAGGGGACCGGCCTCGGGTGAGTTTTGCTCCAGGAGCAGTACGGCGAGGTGCAGGTTGGCTTTCAGCTCAGCAGGATGATTACCGCTTTCCTGGCAGGCCAGACGCGCTTCACGCAGGGCCATTTCCGCTTCGCGCGGCCGGTTGTCCCGGAGCGACAGAGTGCCGTACAGGTCGTTTACAGTGGCCGTGAGGTGGTGGTCGCCCAAGTGTTGGGCACCGCGGCGTGCCAGTGCGAGAGCGGCTTGGGCCCGCCGGTGGCGGCCGGCCACGGAGTAGATGCGAGCTCGCGCAATGTAGCCTCGAACCAATACCGCACGCAGTTGGGGCTGACGTGCGTGGGGGCGCACGATGGCGATGGCGCGGTTGGCCAGGGCTAGGGCCTCTTCGATCCTGTCCTGTATCAGCGCCAGGCGCGCAGAGCACAGCGTGCTCTTGGCCTGGATAGCTGTCGCATCGCTGAGCTTTCCGGCCCGGTGAGCCAGTTTGCGGGAGGCCTCCAATTCACCGACCTCGAATTGGGTCTCGGCCAGCAGCACGAGGGCTTCGGCCTCGAGCGAGCGATCGCCCGCCTCCTCAAGGAGTTTCTGCGCGTTGCGCAGCATCCCGCGCGCTAGACCGAAGCGACCCGTGTGCATGGCATGCCTTGCGTGGAGCAGATAGATACGTCCCACTCCGCGGGGGTCACTGGACGGGTCGAGGTCCAGTTCCGTCAATTGATCGAGCCACCGCTCCAGATCTTTACGCCGTCCCAGCCGATGTGCAGCATCGCAGGCGGCTTGCAGCAGCTCTTGGCGCAGCGGTGTGGACTCATTGTCGCCCGCTTGATCCATCGCCTCGAGTGCCCAGGTCGCGAGGGTGTGCTCTTGGGAAGCGCGGCCCGCCTGGCTGGCCTCTTGCAGCAAGGACGGTGCCAACTGAAGGAGGGATTCGTACTCACCAGCAGCATGTAGGTGGAAGGCCCGTTGGATGCCCAGTCCGCCCCGGGGAGCTTCTTCGGCAAGTCGTGCCAGAGCCCTAGCGGCTCCAGCGTGGAGATCTCTACGCCGATCCGGACTCAAAGTCCGGTAGATGGCCTCGCGAAGAACAGGCCGAGCAAAGCGATAGCGCGATCCCGAGGGGGTGAGCCACTCGCTACGAGCAAAGCTACCGAGGATGGCATCAATTTCCCCGGCGCTGCCCTCAGGGAAAGCCAGTAACAGGAATTGGCGTTCGATGGTGCCGCCCACCACAGCGAGGCGTTGGAGCCAATCCTGCTCGTTGGCATCTAGGGCCTCGAAGCGCTCGGAAATCAGTTGGCGAATGCCCTTGGAGCGCGGGATCTCAGCTGGGGGCACGAGGAGTTCCAGCCCCTCGCCCGAGGCGTGCTCGCGGGTATGCCCCGCCTGTTGCATGGCTCCAAGAATTTCCCGCAAGGCTCCAGGCGATCCTTCACTGCGCTCAAAGAGAACTCGCGTAAGGCGTTGTCGGGGCGCGGAGGGGTGGAACACGCCCTCAACCCAATCGCCCACGTGTTCTTCATTCATGGGCCCCAGTTCGATTCGCGGCACCCTGGCCTGTAGATCCAGTCGCGTGCGCACGGACTCCAGCGCTACCGGGCAGCTTGGCTCGATCCCCTTGCGCAAGCCGCAGATGAAGGTCAAGGCGGCTCCTTCAAGACGCTCGGATACCAGACCGATGACCTGCAGAGATTCCTCCCCGGCAAAAGTGACGTCATCGAGGAACACAACGACGGGCCGTCGACCGGCCAGTTGCACGATCCACTCCGCAAGGGCCAGGGCCTCCGTGCTGGGTGCGTGCTCGTCGAACTGCTGGTCCAACACCATGATCAGGGTTTCGGCAGTGGATGGATCCACCCATTCGTGCAAGAGGGCGCGCTCGCGCGCTCCCGTGGCCCTGGGACTCGGCAGGTGCAACCATCGGCGCAGGAGTGAGCGCACTGGGTGTCCGGGCCGTCCGGAGCCGAAAGGCGAGCAGCGGCCATAGAGATAGAGCGGCGGATCCTGTCGCGCCCGTTGCTGTGCAGCAAAGTTGCTCACGAGGCGTGTCTTGCCCGAACCGGGTTCGCCGCTCAACCAGAGCATGCTGCCCCGTTCTCCTGTTCGGACGCCATTGTGGATGGTGCCCAGCTGATCGAGTTCATCCACTCGGCCGACGAATGGTAGCCTGTTGCGTTGCGAGGTCAGCTGCCGGCGCGTGAGGCCATCCGTGAGCCGTTCCTTCCACCAACTGCTGGACTCGCCCTCCTCCAGAACGGCCCGCAGGGTGCCGGCGTCCGGACGTTCCACCGGAGGCGCGGATAGCAGAGCCATGATGACGGCATCGAGTAGGGGGGAGAGGGTGGGTACCTCATCCGAGGCCAACACTTCGCCGGCGGAAGCCAGAGCATCTAGCCAAGCCGAAGGGTCTTTCCGTGCCTGGACTGCAGGGGGGAAGGGATGGCTCCCCGTGGCCAACTTGTAGAGCAGAATCCCGAGGGCAAATAGGTCTGCGGCGAGGGAAGGGCCTGCGCCACGGATCCGTTCAGGGGCGAGGAATGGGAGCGTGCCGGTTTGCGGGCTGGGGTCTCCCTCTTTCTGAGCTCCACCCAGGTCGAGCAATACGGGAGATCCACTCTCCCTCAAGAGCACGTTGGCTGGCTTCACGTCTCCGTGGGCCCACCCCGCTTGGTGCAGCCCGTCGAGGGCGGCCGCCAGTCGGGCACCGATCCATCGCACTTGAGGTTCGGGGAGCGTCCCCTGCTCGGCCAGTATCTGATCAAGCGGTGGCCCCGGGATGAATTCGAAGAACAAGCGCGGTCCGTCATCGGAGGATTCCAGGTGTACCAGCTTGGGTAGGCCCTCGCCGGATACTTCCTGTGCTACCTCCGCTTCACGAAGCATTGCTGCGCGTGCTCCTGGTGCAGCATCCTCGCTGCGCGGCTCCTTGAGAGCCAGATGCGATCCAGCCGCGAGCCCTTCAACGGACTCACTGATTTTCACAAGCCAGACACGGCCAGTGGATCCCGCACCCAACTCACGGATGCGTTCAAAGGAAAGGCCCACGGGATTAGTGTCCATGGGCGAAGCCCTCTCAGTCTGTGGAGTCCGCCTCATCGGGCGCGCTCTCGGGCTCGTCGTTCGTTGACCGGATCTGCTCGTCCCTTGTCCGCACGTCCTGGATGATCTGTTCCATGCGCGCAGCCGCTGCGATAGTGGGGTCGTACTCCCAGCGCAGGGTGGGGGTTGTACGTGTGCGCAGGATGGAGGCCACCTGGCGCTGCACGAATCCACGTGCCTGCTCCAGCATGTGGTTGGTCTTCGAGCACTCGGCCTCATCCCCAAGGACCGAGTACCGGAGTGTGGCATGGGCCATGTCCTTGGAGAGCTCGACACCCGTGAGGGTTATGAAGCCCATGCGAGGATCCGACATCTCGAACTGCAGGCAGTGGGCTGCGCGCCTAAGGATTTGGGCCTCAAGCCGGGCTAGCGTCTTCTTGCTGGGCATGGTGGCGAGGTAGAGCTCACCGGAGGGCGCGCCTAGGCGCGGGAGCCCTCAAGCGTGCGCTTGACTTCCTTCAGGGTGAAAGCTTCGAGGATGTCACCCTCGTGGATGTCACCGTAGTTCTTGATTACGAGGCCGCAATCGAAGCCCTCACGGACCTCTTTGGCATCGTCGGATTCCCGGCGGAGGGACGCGAGGCTGCCAGAGTGCACCACGGTGCCGTCACGCAGCAGGCGGATAGAGCTGTTGCGCGTGACACGGCCGTCGATGACGTGGCTGCCGGCAATGAGACCGAGCTTGGAGGACTTGAACAGGCGTCGGATCTCTACGTGCCCAATGATCTCCTCGTGGTATTCGGGGGAGAGTGAGCCTTCCATGAGGGCATGCAGATCGTCGAGCAGTTCGTAGATCACCTGATAGCGGCGGATGTCCAGGCCCAGGCGTTCGGCCTGTTGGCGGGCCTTTCCGTTTACGCCCACGTGGAAGGCGACCATCATCGCACCCGAGGTGGTGGCGAGATCCACGTCACTCTCGGTGATGGGTCCGACTCCAGAGTGCAGCAGGCGCACCTCAACTTCTTCGTGCTTGAGCTTTTCGACCTCATGGCGGATGACCTCCGCTGAGCCCTGCACGTCCGCGCGCACGATCAGGTTGATGGCGTGCACTTCTTGCACCGGGGATGAACCCAAGATGGAGTCCAGGTCCCTGCGTGATCCGCCACTGGCGGCCAGGGCCATAGCGCGGTTCTTGCGCTCGCGCTCACCGGCGATTTCCTTGGCCTTGGCGATGTTCTCGATGACGTAGAATGGATCGCCCACGCCCGGTAGGGCTGCCAGGCCTGTCACCTCGACGGGCACGGCCGGCCCGGCGGACTTGATGGTCCGGCCTCGGTCGTCGTGCACGGACTTGACCTTGCCGTAGCCTTCGCCCGCCAGGACGATGTCACCTTGGTTCAAGGTTCCGTCCTGGACCAGAAGGTGGGCGATGATTCCGCGGCCTTGCTGAATCTCGGCCTCAAGCACCACGCCGGATGCGGGGCCGGTCGGGTGAGCGCTCAGGTCCAGTTCAGCCTCAGCCATGAGGAAAATGTGCTCCAGCATCTCATCGATGCCCTCGCCCGTCATGGCCGACGTTTCAAACATGGCCGTCGTGCCGCCATATTGCTCAGGAACGAGCTCATGCCCCATTAGTTGCTGGATTGAGGCGTTGGCGTTGAAGCCCGGCCTGTCCATCTTGTTGAGGGCTACGACGATGGGGGTATTGGCCGCCTTGGCGTGGTTGATGGCCTCTTCTGTGCTGGGCTTGACTCCATCGTCGCCAGCCACCACGAGGACCACAATGTCCACAGCCTTCGCACCCCGTGCGCGCATGGACGTGAATGCCTGGTGACCCGGGGTGTCTACGATCGTGAGGGAGTGGCCCTTCGAAGTCTCAACGCGGTAGGCGCCGATGTGCTGGGTGATGCCGCCCGATTCGTTATCGGCGACCTTAGTTTCGCGGATCTTATCGATGAGCGAGGTCTTGCCGTGGTCCACATGTCCCAGGAAGGCCACAGTGGGGGAGCGCTTTTGCAGGCTGTCATCTTCGACGTTGCTGCGCTTTTGATGTATCTGGGCCAGGTGCTCTTCCTCGGCTGATACGTCTTGGCGGATGTCCAACTCCACCTCGAACTCGTTCGCCAGCAGCGCGGCCGTGTCGTCGTCCAGCAGGGTGTTCAGGGTGAACATGCCGAGCTTCTGCTCGAGGGCGCGTTTTTGGACGAGGGATGACTTGAGCTTGATGGCTTCGGCTAGCTTCATGATCGTCACCGGTGCGGTGATGCCCACTGTCTCGCCGGCGTGGGGCGAATCCGTGGTGAGCCTGTCGGGACCAGTGCTTCCTGTACGACCGCGTCCCCTGCGCGCTCCACCGCGACCCCCGGTTTGGGGCCGACCTGAGCGGCGAAGAAAGCGTCCTTGTTCCCGCTGGCGAAGCTCAGCGGCAGTCAGATCACCTCGGGGGCCGGCAGCCGCTCGGGCTCCCTTCGCTCCGTGGGTGAAGGTCGGGCGCACGTCCGGTGCATTGTCGTCACGCGACTTGATGCGTCGTGAATCGGGTCGAGCGCGTTCGCTCGTCTGGAACTTGGTGGGATCGATGAAGCCCACGACCTTGCCGCGTGGACCGGTACTCACTCCACTTTCCGGCGATTTAGGCTCCGGAGGTACGTCGGGGGCCTGGCCCTCTGCGGTGGCCTCTACGACTTCGGCCTCCTGCTCTGTCGGGACGGGTGCAGAGCCTTCGGTCGGGGTGTCGATTTCCGCTTCTTCGGGTGTACCCGGTGCGGTCTCGTCCTCTCCCGCCAGATCTTCCGGCGCGGCCTCAGCCTCGTCGATGACCGGTTCGGCTGGGAGGCTTTCGGCCTGCTCGGCCTGTTCGGGTTGCTCGGCCTGCTCGGGCTGCGTCAGGGGAGCGGGCGCATCGGGCTCCTTCGCCTCCGGCTTCTTCTTCTTGGTCTTGCGTTTGATCTTTAGGCCGCCCACGGAACCTTCTTCCGCGAGTTCGGCCTCGCTCACGGAGGGCGTGATCCCATTGGCCGCCAGGATGCCCTCTGCTTGCATAAGCTCGAAGGGGTCGAGGGAGGACATGTGGCTCTTGGCTTGACTGAAACCGCAGTCACGCAGTCTGGCCGCCAGGTCTTTGCCGGGCATGCCAAACCTCTTGGCCAAATCGTGGATTCTTACCTTTTCGCTCACGTTGTGCTTGATAGGGAGGGGGCTCGGGTCAGAGAGTCTGGGCTACGCTTCGACTTCTCCGTTGTCCGCGGGGGCGGCGTCCGTTATTTCGGCTGTCTCAACTGTCTCGGCTGTTTCAACTGTCTCGGCTGTTTCAACTGTCTCGGCTGTTTCAACTGTCTCGGCTGTTTCAACTGTCTCGGCTGTTTCAACTGTCTCGGCATCTTGGGCAGCTGCCTCGGCAGGCGCGCCTTCGTCCTCGGCGGAATCCGCCGGAGTCGAACCGTCCTCTTTGCCGAAGTATTCCTCGCGCGTCTTGATGTTGATCTCCCAGCCGCACAGGCGGCTGGCGAGGCGTACGTTTTGGCCGCGCTTTCCAATAGCCAGGGATTGTTCGTCCTCATCCACCAGGACGGTTGCGGAGTGGGCCGCTTCGTCAGGATAGATATTGTCGATGTGGATCACGGCGGGTTTTAGGCCGTTCATGATGAGTGTTTCGAGGGAATCACTCCAGCGGATGATGTCGATGCGCTCGCCGCGCAACTCATCAATGACCGCTTTGATGCGTGAACCACGTACTCCAACGCATGCGCCGATACCGTCAATCTTCGGATCCGTGGACACAACGGCCATCTTCGTGCGATAGCCGGGCTCTCGGACGACCCGCTTGATTTCGATGATGTCGTCGGCGATCTCTGGAACTTCCAACTCAAAGAGACGGCGCACCAGGTCGGGGTGGGTGCGTGAGACCAGGATCTTTATGCGGCTTCCGTCCTTGCGGACTTCGACCACTATGCCCCGGATGCGATCTCCAGGAGCGTAGGTCTCACCACGTACGCGGTCGTCCTTGGGCAGGTGGGCTTCCACTTTGCCGAGGTTGATCACCAGGTCATTACCTTCGTAACGTTGGACAACGCCGTTGACGAGGCCACCCACTCGGGTTTCATACTCGTCGAACAGAACGTCGCGCTCGGCCTCGCGGACCTTCTGGCTGAAGCCTTGCTTGACGGTCTGAGCCGCGATGCGTCCCAACTCGGAGAGTTCGAATTCGTATACCTCTTCATCGTCCTCGATGGTGACCTCGCCGTTCTGGCGGTCGATGGTTACCACTAGGTCCTCGTCAAGACCTAGGCGTTTGCGTACGCCACCGGCCAAGGCGTCTTCCAGTCCGAGGAAAACGACTTCCCGAGGGATATCTTTAGTTGCGTGGATCAGATCGATCAAACGCAGAAGTTCTTGGCCTTTCATGTCTGGGATGGGAGGCTGGGGCAGGGCGGAGGGCGAGGCGGGGGCGAGACGGGGACGGCCGGGGGTACGGACAGGGTCCGTTTCGTGGGTGTTGGATGGGGGGGTTGTCTGTGTGCTAATATGCGAAGAAGTGGGGACCGACCCCACTTCCTTGCATCTTCCAGCTCGAGTTGGGAGCTGACAGACTTGTTCGGCGGCTTGGCGACCGGACAGTCTGGGCTTTCCCCTCTCGTGCGTCAACCGCTCCCGGGCTCCTCGATCCCCTCTCAAGGCCCCCAGAGTGCCCTCCCTCAAGTATGAACCGCACCCCTTCCGAAACCCCATTGAGTCCAGCCCAGCAGGGATTCCTGGGGGAACTAGAGCGACTGGCCTCCAGCCCGGTCAGCGTTCTCATTCGGGGTGAGCATGGAGTGGGTAAGAGCCGTGCGGCGGGGTTTCTGCACCGGGCCAGCGAGCGGGCTTCGGGGCCGCTGGTCGCTGTCGATCTAGGGGCCCTGGCTCCCAGCCTTATGGAGGCTGAACTCTTTGGCCACGAAGAGGGTTCCTTTACCGGCGCCCACCGAGCTCGACTGGGCAGAGTTCGCCGGGCCGACGGCGGCACCCTCCTCTTGGACGGGATTGAGGGTTTGGCCCACGAAGCCCAGGGTAAATTGTTGCGGGTCCTGCAGGAACGGGTGGTCGAACCCCTTGGCTCCTCAGAGCCCGTACCCGTCGACGTGCGCATCGTGGCGACCGCTGGTCCCGAACTCGACGATGCTCTGGACCAGGGCCGCTTTCGCGAGGATCTCTATTTCCGGCTGGCCGTCGTGGTGGTCCAGGCGCCTGCCTTGCGTGCGCGTCCAGAAGACCTCCCAGGGCTGTGCGGGGAGATTCTGAAACAGATCGCGGAGCGTACAGGCGTGGCTTCACGTGTCTTAGATCCGGAGTCGCTCGAACGTTTGCTCGCCCACCCCTGGCCGGGCAACGTGCGTGAACTCGAGAATGCCCTGGAGCGCGTGCTAGTCTTGGGCGCGGAATCCAGAGGGCCGGTTGCCGCGAGTGAATTTGATTTCCTTGAGGAGAGCTTGGCCGACGCGGACCTGCGCCTAGCCCGCCAAATTCTCGCCCACGGCATCCCTCTTGACGCCATGGACCTGACCTTGATGGAGGAAGCTCTGGTGCAGGGGAGGGACAATCACTCCGCCGCGGCACGTGCTCTGGGCCTCTCGCGCAAGGCTTTCAACTACCGCCTTGGAAAACTGCGCGAGGATCGCTCCACGGATGGCGCCCAAGAGGGTGAGGCGTGAGAACCTCGCCCGGCCTTCTCGTTGCCGCCGCCCTGGTGTGGGTGGGGCTTGCCTCAGCCCAGGAGCCTGGACCTAAAAGCGCGCAGCGGATTCTCGAGTCCTTTGCCCAAGGCGACACCCTCGTCCGCCGCGCAGGGGCCCGATCCCTCCTCGCTGTTGCCGGGCCAGAGGACCTCCGTGCGTGCGTGCTCCTGGCCTCTGACCCTGATATACGGGTGCGTCAGACCCTGATCGAGATCTGTCGGCGCCCCGATTTCGGATCACACGAGGCCCTTTGGCGGGTCTCTATCCTGACCCATTTTGCCCAAGAAGACCCCGCCCAGATCGTCCGGACCGAGTCCTTGGCTGCTCTCGGGATTCTGGATGTCGTGGAGTCCACCTCGGCCTTGGCGCGCCTGACCCGAGTCCTCCCCGGGCCAGATCGGGCTAGCGCGGCCCGGGGACTGGCCGCTTCTCGTCGAGGAGGGGAGGCCGTGGCAGCTTTGGTGCAGGCGGGCCTGGGATCCGCTTCCCCATCTGAGCGTACGGCGCCGGACGTCCTGGCTGAGTTGCTTGACGCGTATGGGTTGGGGCTCGTGGATCGGGAGGCACGCCCGCTGCCGTGGGAGCTCGAGCCGATGGTTCGAGCGCTCAACCATCCTGACACAGAGGTCGGGCAGGCCGGATTCGTTGCACTAGGGCGCATGGTCGCGCGGCTGGTTGAGAAGGGCGACGGGCCGCGCGCTCTCCATACCATGGAGAATCTGCTGAAGGCGGGTCTCGATCCGATGCTCGTGCACTACCACCGAGCGCGCCTGGCTTTCTATCCGGCTGGAGATCCAGAGGTGGCCGTGGCTGCAGCGCGCGCTTTGGCTGCCCAGGCAGAGGAGTTCGAGGGTGGGGAAGCGCGCGAGTTCCCAACGGGTGCTGCCCGCATGGAGCAGGCCCATGAGGGTATGGTCCGGCGCGGGAAGGCATGGCTGATGCGTGCACGCTATCTCGAAGGCCTCGGACATTTTGCACTGGGGGACCTCGACTCCTCAGAGGCCCGCCTGAAAGAGTCCCTGATCCTGGCCGAAGGCCTGCGCGCGGATCGCTGGGATCAGAGCGGCACGGAGCTGCAGGAGCTCTATGCCGATGACCTTTTCCATTGTGCACTGGTTGAGGTGGCGCTTGTGATCGTTCAACTGGGGCGCGGTGTCCCAGCCTCCGATGCCGACCTCCTGCGGGGGCTTTGGCGTGCCTACCGCAGTCAACTGGGCACCCAGCTCCTGCGAGCCGGATTGCAGGTGAATGGGGGGATGGGGACCCCTCAGGGCGCCTGGGATGCCCTCCTGGACTCCGAACTCTCTCCTTATCGCCTGCTGTTCGCGCGTCGGGACATGCCCGGCTTCACCATTGAGGAGGCGTTGGATTTACAGGCTCGGCTGGGCCGGGCCCTGGCGACCCTGACCCCTGATGAACAGCCTGGATTCGAACCTCTGCAGGGACTCGATCCGGAAGCCATGGCCGTCGTGGGGGATCCCTTTCCGCGCGCTTGGCTGACGGCCATCCTCGAGCGGCAGCTCGATCAGATCGAGAACGAGCAGTACCGCCTCCAAGGGGTGATGGCCCGCGGCGGAGGCTCGGGTTGGGAGGTTCAGGAATCCAATCTAGAGCGCCTAGAGAATCTAGCCCGCCAGCGTCAGCTGGTACTGACTCAGCAAGCTCTTCTGCTCTCCGACCCAGATGCCCTGCGACGCGAGCTGCGCTTGCCTGCGACCCAGGCTCTGTGGCTGGCGCGCGACCTGCGCGAGGAAGGCCATGCGGCGAAGGGCCGAGTCTTTGCTCAGCGCGCCCGCGATGACCTGGATCGTGTGGGAATTCCCAACGCCTGGTACTTCGTGGGGATCGAGCGTTTGGTGCGGACGGATCTCGTGATTGGCAGCTGCTATACCGATGAGGATGAAGCTCTTCTGGCACAGGAGACTCTGCTGGGTGCGGTGGAGCGACTGGACGGCGTGCTGAGTAGGCTTGAGTCGAGGGGTGTGAGCCGTGGCGCCTTGGCTCCTTTTGAGGCCCTGCAGTCCAATGCGCTCGTGAGCTTGGCGGTCAATGCCAATGTGCGATTGGGTCAGCCCGATCGAGCGTTGAAGTATTACGAGCGTGCCTATGCTCTGCGCCAAGACGAGTTCATGCACGTCTTGCTGGCTTGCTACCGAGCTCGCTCGGGGCAATCGGCGGAGGCCCGTCGCGTTCTGCGCCGGGTGCGGCCTGGCCCGCGTACCTGGTACAACATGGCTTGCACCTACGCATTGCTGGGTGAGTCGACATCGGCCCTCGACATGCTCGAGCAGGAGTTGAAAGAGAACCACTCCAGCGAGGCGGCACGTAATCGTCAGCGCGCCTGGGCGGCGGAGGATCCAGATTTGGCTTCTCTGCGTGAGGATCCCCGCTTCCAATCCCTAACCAGGAAGACGGATCGTTAGGGGAGGGTGCGCGCCGCAGGGCCTGCGGCTACCCTCTGCGGCCTTGTCCCGGCCGAATTGCCGCGGCCAAACCCACGGCATCCACACAGAGTAATCACATGGCGAGTATGAAACTATCGGGCAAGGGCCGGCGTTGGACCCTGGGTGGACACCCGTGGATCTATCGGGATGACATTGCTGACGGCACGGCTCAGGCTGGGGATTTGGTACAGGTTCTCGCTCCGTCAGGCGAGTCTTTGGGTTGGGCGCTCTATAGCGATGCCTCGCGCATCGCTTTGCGCCTAGTCACCCGCGACGAGCAGCAGCCCAATCGCGAGTTCTGGATGCAAAGGGTCAAGCGGGCGGTGGACATCCGCGCCCGGGCAGGGATGTTGGAACCTGATGGAGCCTGCCGCCTGATTGCCGGAGACTCCGAGGGTTTGCCCGGCATGGTGGTCGATCGCTACGGCAAGGTGATCGTCCTGCAATTGGGCACCCAGGCTGCAGACCGCATGGGCGAATTCCTCGTGGAGTTGATTCGCGAGGCCCTCCCCTTCGAACTCGACGCCGTGGTGAACCGTTCTGACACGGCCGTGCGCAAGCTGGAGAACCTGCCCAAGCTGACGGAGGTGATGCACGGCAGCGTGACCGGGCCGATCGAAGTGCGAGATGGGGACCTGGTCTACGCGGTGGACGTTTTTCAAGGACACAAGACGGGGCACTACCTCGATCAGGTGGACAACCGCCGGCGTGCGGCCCGCCTGGCCGAGGGAGAGCGCGTGTTGGACGCCTTCGCTTACGACGGATTATTCGGCATCCGCGCCGCATTGGCCGGGGCTAGCGAGGTTGTTTGCCTCGAGCAGAACAAGGCGGCCTGTGAACGGCTCGTGGTGTGCGCCGAGCGCAACGGCGTGGCCGACCGCGTGACCGTGGAGCGCGTCAACTGCATGAAGGACCTTCGCGCTCGGGCTGACCAAGACGAGCAGTACGGATTGGTGGTCCTCGACCCCCCCGCCTTCGCCCGCAGCAAGCGCGAGCGGGCCGGTGCAGAGCGTGGCTACGTGGAACTGAACCGCCGGGGTCTGGCCCTCACCC
>Ga0302120_10000653_pt1 | contig 15803 bp, 12 predicted proteins | sample AG5_Bottom_MG_FD_203118 | JGI IMG/M metagenome (GOLD analysis project Ga0302120, IMG submission 203118) | Marine microbial communities from Western Arctic Ocean, Canada - AG5_Bottom | ecosystem: Environmental > Aquatic > Marine > Oceanic | place: Canada: Western Arctic Ocean | collected 2017-10-01 | reverse complement strand
GTGTAATGATGGTGCTGTCAAACTCAAGCACCTTTCCCAGAAGAATGTAGTGATCACCTGCGTCTACACATTTGTTTTTAGCGCAGTCAAACCACGCAACAGTGTCGTTGATGATCGGGCTGCCGGTTGTTTTTGTTTGCCAGTTAACATTGGAAAACCTGTCTTCAACGGGGCTGGCAAAGGTGGTGGAAATTTGTTGTTGCTTTTCAGAAAGGATGTTGACGGCGAAGTGAGCACTCTCAGTGAATGCCTCAAGATTAATAGAGGCTTTGTCTATGCATATAAGAATCAGTTTTGGATCAAGCGACACTGAAGAAAATGAGTTGGCAGTAAAGCCAATCGGCTCACCCCTCGTATCCGTTGTTGTCACTATGGTAACGCCCGTTGGGAAGGCGCCCAAGGCGTGTCTAAATTTTCTGGCTTCTTCGTTAATCATTTTTTTCCATGCTTATTTAGAAAATATCCAAGGATTTTATTGGTCTTTTCTGTGGCTATATAAGCCATCATATGCGCCTCTTTTGCGATTGAGTAAAATTCGCCTCTCGGCGTCAACTCGGCCATCTTTTTTGACATCTCTGGTGTGGAGTTAGAATCATCGTCACCTGTTAAGTATAAAACAGACATTTGGAGTTGAGACAATTTATTCATAAATACCTTGTCTGAGAGTGCAAATAGTCGATAGGCTCTGCCATACCCATAGGGAGAAACAACGGATAGCCATTGTTGTATTTTTGCTATTTTCATTTTCTCTTTCGGGCTATTCTTGTCGCTAAACCAGCGTTCAAGTGTCTGCTTAATGCCGCCAACCTCGCTGGATGCAATGACTTGTTCCGCCCTTTTTAAGACGCGACTTTGTGCCTTTTCAGTTCGGTTGTACACAATGTTGATTGGAATCAAAGCGTTGATTTTGCTAGGATATTTCAGCGCAAAAGCGACACCAATTAGCGCGCCCATTGAATGACCAACAAGAGAAAAAGAGGCTAATTGCAATTCATTGCAAAGGCAATATAACTGCTCAACATACTCATCAAGGATCGGGTCTTCACTGGGCATTGGGCTCTTTCCGTGCCCCAAAAAATCGTATGAAATGATTTTATATTCTTTGGCGAAGTGCTCGGTTTGACCAAGCCATACATCGGCATTCATACCAACGCCGTGGATAAAAACGAGTGTTGAAGTAGATTCGCCAGTCACGGTGTAAGCCGTGCCATCTGAGGTGAATTCTCTTGGGTTTATAATTTTATCGGCACTCAAGTCATTCATTCTAACCCTTACAACGCTTTAAAAGTCATTAAAGGCACACACCGTTTTCACTCACTGCCTGCCGACTTGAGAAGTGTTAATATAGTTAGTTAATGAGGCGTTGTCAAGAAGATAGTATTTCAAGCCCTTGTTAGGTGTGGGTCGCTTCAAACAAAAACAAAAAAAAACGCGCGATAAGAAATTCTGGTATAAATGTAAATGAATCAGAAAGACCCAATTTTAAAATAACCAGAGGAAGTAATATTATGTCAATTTTTAAAAAAATGCAAAAAGCCTCAGAAGATCGTGACGCAGAGGCTTTCATGAGCCTTTTTCACAATGATTTCGTGATGGTCAGCCACCAAGATGGCAGCACAAAAAATAAGGATGAGCTTGGCGAAATGGTCAATTATATGATGTCCAGTGATGATTTTGTTGAAAGAGATCATCGCTGTCTTTTCGAAAACGAAACAGTGGTTGTTGACCACAGTTTTATGGATTTTCCAGATGGCACCAGCGAAGCCGTTCTTGCTTTTTATCAATTAGAAGACAGCAAGATTATTCGCTTGGAAACCGGCGCAACCTTGCTAGAAAAATAGAAAAAAATCCTTTTGGAAAAATAAAGCGCTAGAAAGGCGCTTAATTTTCCTTTGAAACCACTAATAATGGCCGAAACTAGTGCTTTTAGCCCGGTTATTGTGAATAAACGGTGATTTTTAGCCTGCCAATTCAAAATTTGGTAAATTATCCCCCTGAGAAGCATCTCTTGTCTTTTGGCAATTTACCCCATTAAAGTGGCGTATTTTTTCAATAAAAACAAAAAAAGGCGCTGTAAAAGCGCCTTTTTAAATTGACTAGAAAGTCTCGGTGAGCTCTTAGTTCACTACGTGAATCTCTACGCCGTTTTGCAATATGTCAGCAACTTGATTGGCTGCCATTTCAGCAACCACAATCGATGCTTCAGCTGTTGAGGCGCCAAGGTGTGGTGTTAAAATTGCCTTAGGGTTGTTGAACAAAACGTTTTCTTTAGCTGGCTCTGTTGAGAAAACATCGATAGCCGCACCTGCGATTAAGCCTTCGTTAAGTGCATCATTAAGATCGCTCTCATCTACCATGTTGCCACGAGCCGCATTGATAATGATTGCAGAAGATTTCATTTTTGAGAAATGTTCTTTGCTTATAAGTGGCTTGCCATCGGCTGCCGCTTTGCCGTGAAAACTAATAATATCACTTTGCTCAAGTAACTCATCAAAGCTAACATTGGTAACGTGAGGAAATTCAGCCTGACGTGACTCCAGTGATTTAGAGCAAACCAATACGTTGACATCAAAGCCACTAACCAAGTGACTAAGCCTTGCACCAATATTACCAAAACCAACAATACCCAAAGTTTTCTTGGATAGCTCGACACCTTTGATGGCTTTTTTCTGCCATTCGCCTTTGTGTGTTGTTTCGTCTGCGAAAGGAATTTTTCTAAGTGCTGCCATGATTAAAGCAAAAGCATGCTCAGCGGTTGCGTTGGTGTTGCCACCCGGTGTGTTCATTACCACAACGCCATTTTCTCTTGCTGTGGCACAGTCGATGTTATCAACGCCCGCACCTGCTCTAGCAATAGCCTTAAGCTTTGTCGCTGCTGCTAAGATGTCTTTTGTGACCGTTGTTGCTGATCTAACCAAAAGACCGTCGTATTCAGGAATGATGTTGATCAACTCCTGCTCTGATAGCCCTGTAATGACGTCAACTTCAATGCCTTTGTCGTTGAAGATTTGATCCGCAACGTTGCTCATTGCGTCTGAAATTAATACTTTATACATTATTTTACCTCTTGATAAGCCCATTCAATCCACGGCAATACTGCCCTCATGTCTTCGTTCTGTACTGTTGGTCCACCCCATAGTCTTAAACTAGGCGGTGCTTTCGGGTATCCACCAATGTCATATGCGACGCCTTCGTCGTCAAGTAGAGTGACGATTTTCTTAACAAGCGCCCTTTGATCGTCTTCATTCAAACTGGTGAATGATTCGTCTTTGATTTCCACTGTGATACTTGTTGAAGATCTTGCGCTTTCGTCATCGCACAAGAACTTAAAGGAATCACTGTTATCTACCCAGTCTGAAATAATTTGAAGGTTTTGGTTTGAATGCTTAATTAGAGCGTCGGCTCCACCGACTGACTCTACCCAATTAAGTGCATCCAGCACATCTTCAACACAAATCATGGATGGTGTATTGATGGTAGCGCCTGCAAAAATACCCTTGGATACTTTTAGTTTGTTTGCTATTCTGAATACTTTAGGCATGGGCCACGCAGGTGTGTGTGTCTCAAGTCTTTCTAACGCACGAGGAGAAAGCGCAATCATGCCGTGGGCACCTTCGCCGCCCAATACTTTTTGCCAAGACCAAGTAACAACGTCAAGCTTGCTAAAATCCATATCCATTGCAAATACTGCAGAAGTGGCGTCACAAATTGTCAAGCCGGTTCTGTCATCAGGAATCCAGTTTGCATCAGGAACACGAACGCCAGCTGTTGTGCCGTTCCATGTGAAAATCACATCGTTATCAAAATTTGCTTGGCTCAAATCAGGCAGTTGGCCGTAGTCAGAAACGTATGAGTTGACGTTTTCAAGTTTTAATTGATTGAGTACATCATTAACCCAATCGTTACCAAAATTTTCCCAAGCCAAAACATCAACACCTCTCGCACCTAAAAGAGACCATAGAGCTGCTTCTAACGCGCCGGTGTTGGATCCTGCCATAATGGCTAAAGTGTAGTCGTCTGGCAAGCCAAGAAGCTTGCTTGATTTGACAATAACGTCATTCAGTTTTGCTTTACAGTGCTTGGCTCTGTGCGATCTGCCAGTATCGGCATTTTGTAGAGCAGTTATATCCCAGCCTGGTCGCTTTGCACAAGGGCCACTGGAAAAGTTTGGATTTGATGGTTTTATTGTTGGCTTAGTTATCATAGTTTTTAGTCCTCAAAGTCATATGCTACCAGGCCATCTAATGGTTTTGGATCAAACCAAGTCGATTTTGGCGGCATTGTTAAATTTTTGTCAGCAAAGTTTATTACGTGTTCCATTGGTGTTGGGAAAAAACAAAAACCAATTTTAGCATCACCTGAATCAACCTTTTTTTCAATTGATTCCAATCCAAGAGAGCCAGAAATAAAACCAATTCTAGTGTCGTGTCTTGGGTCGCCAATATCTAAAATCGGATCAAGCAGATAATGATGTAGTATATTGATATCCAGATTCATCAGTTGAACCAAATCTTCTTCAGGCCCATCTTTTAATATGAGCGAATACCATTTTTTGTCTAAGTACATTCCAAATGTTTTTAACTCACTTGGTTTGTATGAAGAGCTCTGTTCCATCACCACGAAATTCTTTTCGATTTGCTCGATAAAGTCACTAGTGGAGTAACCATATAGGTCTTGTACCAGTCGATTGTAGTCAAGGATGCGTGCTTGGCTTTTTGGGAAAAGAGCCATCATAAAATAATTGTACGGCTCGTTGCCTGTGTGATCGTGGTTTTGGTGTTTTTTATACTCTGCAAACCTTGATAAGGCTGCAATTCTATGATGCCCATCAGCAACGTATGTTCTTCTGATAGCATTAAATAAGTCGCGTATTTGGACTACAGTGTCTTGATTGCTTATTGCCCAAAGCTCGTGTTGACAACAGTCAATGGCTTCAAAAGAATAGGTGGGTTGTGCTGTGATCAGCTCTGCCAATAATTCTGTTAATTTTTCTTCATCGGGGTAAACAACATAAATAGGGCCAATTTGAGCGTTCAGATTTTTAATTTGCTCGAATCTTTTCTGGGAGTTCTCGATATAAATTTTTTCATGACCACGAATGTGTAGATCATCATAGTCCGATATTTTTGCGGTGGCAATCATGCCAACTTGAGAGTGACCTTCGGTTGATATTTTGTAAATATAAAAAGAGTTGTCAGTATCTTTCGCTAGAACTGATTTTTCTTTCATCAGATCGAAGCGATCTTTTGCACCAATCTCTATCTCGCTATCAGTTTTTGTGTCTTTATAGTCTGGGCTAAAAATATTTAGATAGCTCCAAGGATTGCCTTCCTTGTAGTCCTTAATCGCCTCTTCAGAGAGGTGGTCAGTACTAGGAAGAGACACAGACGAAGCTTCTGCTCCTTCGGGTCTTAGTCCTTTAAATGGGTTGGCTAAATACATAATAGGTTGAGGCTAATAATTGACAATACAATTTTTGGCGGTGATTTTAGAACGTTAATCACAGCATAACATTATAAACACATTAGGGTCTGAAGAAGGTAGTTTTTTCCTTGTAAGAACAGTTTTTTCCTAATAAGAACAGTTCGTTAGACCTCAATAAGTTTCAAGAAATTTTATATAGTTAATAACCAAGTTAAACGAAAAATCTTAATCAAGAGCATAAGTTATTCCGTTGTTCTTGGCCTTAGGGCGAGGTATTTTTCCGAAAATACCTTCGTTTTTCATTAGACTTTAAAGTAATATCGCCTATAATCTCATAAAAAATTAGAAAATAATCGAAATACAGTTAATTATTCACAAAAAACAATAAAAAAGGCACTTATAAGTGCCTTTTTATGTGAAATATGCCAAATTATGCCAATTATTGACACAAAAATTGTGTATTTCAGTTGATTTTTATAAAATTTAGCAAATTATCGATTTACTGGACCACCACCACCATTGCAGGGCGAACAAGGCGATCATTTAAGGTAAAGCCAACTTGTACAACATCAAGCACAGAGTTTGACTCTTTGTCTGGCATTGGAAGCATGGTGACAGCTTCATGAAACTCGGGGTTGAATTTTTCACCGACAGGATTAAGGGTTTTAACGCCAAACTTTTCAAGCGTTGAAGAAAATACTTTGTCGGTCATTTCCAGACCTTCGATTATGTGCTCTATGGTTGCATCCTTTTCACAGGCTGACTTTAAGCCCATTGATAAAGAGTCTTTGACTTCAAGCAAGGCCTTCACAAAGCCGTCCAATGCATATTTATGGGCATTTTCTAAATCTCTTATTGAGCGCCGCTTAATGTTTTCCATTTCTGCTTGTGAGCGCAAGACCTTATCCCAATTGACTTTGGCTGATTGTTGTGCAGCCGCAAGTTGTGTTTCAATATCGAGCTCTTCTTCTATCTCGGTTGTTTCAACTTTTGAATCTTCAGAGAGTTGTTCTTCATTGATTTTTTGATCTTTCTTTTTTGTCATTTTATTGTCCAACTAATGTATAGTTATGAGCTTATGTAGTCACTCTTTGAGATAATTCAAGGTCTATGTTCAACACAATTGGAATTATTACCAAACCAAACGATTTTACCAGCGAACAAACTGGAGTCGAGCTAAGTGTTTCTCTAAAAAAACAGGGCATTCGTCTTGCCGAGGGCACTGCTGCTATTAAAGAAAGCGCAGACTTGATTGTTGTTGTGGGTGGCGACGGTACCATTCTCAATACAGCACGCACTTTTGTTGATGATAACATCCCTATTCTAGGCATTAATTTAGGATATCTTGGTTTTTTAGTGGACTTGGCAGTGGAGCGTATGACTGAAGCCGTGAATGAGGTTTTAGAAGGCAAGTACATAAAAGAAAAGCGTGCTATGCTGCATTGTCAAATTGAGCGTAAGGGCGAAGTACTATCCACACACTTGGCCTTCAATGAAGCGGTTATCCATCGAAACCACACGCCAAAAATGCTTGACTTTGACTTGTATGTCGATGGTGATTTTGTCAATAATCAACGTTCAGATGGTCTAATTATTGCCACACCAACTGGCTCAACAGCCTATTCGTTGTCAAGTGGTGGACCCATAGTGCACCCCAGTGTTAATTCGATTACTCTGGTATCTATTTGCCCGCACACCATGAGCCATCGCCCCATTGTTTTACACGGCGAGAGCGAAGTGTTGGTTCACGTGCTGGATTCGCCAGAGCGCGCATCCATCAGCTTTGATGGGCAGTCATCGGATGAGCGGCCATCGACTCCGAGAGAGATAGGCGATCGTTTACGAATTAGGCGGCATGAGAATTTTGTGCATTTGATACACCCCAAACGCTATGACTATTTTAAAATTATTCGCTCAAAATTACATTGGGGCAGAAAGGTGTAGCGCCAAAGGTTCTTCCGAGTAACTATGATCATTTATGACACAATATGCTAGAACAGCTTTCCATTAAAAATTTAGCGGTTGTTGAGAGCCTCTGCGTTGACTTTCAAAATGGGATGACCGTGGTGACCGGCGAAACTGGCGCGGGCAAGTCAATTATGGTGCAAGCACTCAACCTCGTTATTGGCGGTCGTTCGGACGCTTCACTTGTACGTCAAGATAAAAGCAAAGCAGAAATTATTGCGACTTTTGCAATAACACAAAACACAAAACTAAAAAAATTCTTAGAAGAGCAAGATTTGGACGATGAGGGTGAGTGTATATTGCGACGTGTTGTTGGCAATGATGGTAGGTCTCGCGCATACGTTAACGGAACGCCCGTAACCCTGTCAATACTTCGAGATGTTGGCTGTCAATTAATTGACATGCATGGTCAAAACGAACATCAACTTTTATTGCGTACGCAACAGCACCGAATTTTATTGGATGACTTTGGCGAAACTCAGGCCCAAGTGAAATCGCTTAACAGCGTTGTACGAGAATATCAGCAAATAAGCAACGAGATTGCTCACATTCAAAAGGGTGGCGATATGATTGCCGCACAACAAGATTTATTGGCGCACCAGCTGAGTGAGTTAGTTGATGCACAACTTGAACAAGATGAGCTCGATATTATTGAAGAGCAGTACAAGATTAGCTGTAATGCAGGTTTACTGATAGAGAAAATATCGACTGTTTTGGGCATGCTTGATCACGATAGCGGCATTAATTCGCAACTTATTGATGTCGATAACAACATTAGCCACGCTCGAGAAGTGGACGAGAAATTGGAGTCGGTCGAGGCATTGCTCTCGAGCGCTCAAGTGCAAGTACAAGAAAGTATTTATGAGTTGACCCATTATTTAAGCAAAGTTGGCGGCGATGAGACCAGTGCTGCCGAACTGGAGGAGCGTATTAACGAGCTTCACAATCTTGGCAGAAAGCATCGTTGTCAAATACCTGAATTACTCAATACGCAAAATACCATTCAAGACACGTTAGAAGGTATGGACGCATCCAGCGACAAAATCCAAAGTTTGCTAAAACAGCAGGCTAAATTAAAGACTGCTTATCGTAGTGGCGCTGGAACCCTGTCAAAGCAACGTCAAAGGTCTGGCAATAAACTCTCAAAAATGGTGAGTGAAGTGATGCAGGAGCTAGGCATGCCTGGCAGCGAGATTCAATTTGTACTCAATCCAAGTGCTGACAAAGTGCAGTTGAATGGCAATGAAGAGGTTGTTATTCAGGTGAAAACGAATATGGGCCAAGCTTTTAAAGCGCTCAATAAAGTGGCCTCTGGTGGTGAATTATCACGCATCTCATTAGCCCTCTCAGTGGTTACTAGTAAATCAGAGTTGTCACCAAGCGTTGTCTTCGATGAAGTGGACGTGGGCATCAGTGGCGCTGTTGCTGAAGTGGTTGGTCGTTTATTGCGAGGACTATCGTCACGCTACCAAGTGCTGTGTGTCACTCATCTTGCACAAGTGGCAGTTCAGGGTCACACACACATAAAGGTTTTGAAAAACGAGCAAGACGGCGAAACTTTTACCACAGTGCACCCCCTAGGCGACAAAGAGCGTACTGACGAGGTGGCGCGCATCTTGGGCGGTATTAATATTAGTGAAAAAACTCGTATAGCCGCTGCAGAAATGATTAGAACCGTGGCATAGATCGGATCAAAGAAGGTTCTCGAGTTCGCCAACAATGACATGGAGAGTGGCAAAGTCAGCTTGCTCATCTTCTTTAATCGACAGCATCATGATTCGCAGTCGCTCGATTTTGTCAGCGTAAGTCTGTAGAAACTGTTCTGCAGACCCTAATTCGATGGCTTTTTCGGCAAGATGGGAGTGAACAGCCCTCAGTTGGTTTTGCAACTTAAATTTTGCGCTTGAGTGCCAAGCATTGGTCACTTCTAAGGCGTTAATCCTAAGACTGAGCCAGCGTATATCTAAGTTTTTAGAAATATTTAAATAAATTGCCAGCGAATCACTTGTTTTGCTTTGGCTTTTTTCAGTAATGGCAATCACGTCTAGTGTGTGATATAAGCTCGTGGTGAGTGCAATTTTTTCGGCTAGTTTTTGAGGCAGGCCTTGCTTATTAAACTTGATGGTTTTGTGGCGTAGACCTTCGCTGCTTAATTTTTGAACGCTATCTTTAACCTCGTTATACTTTGCTTGGTAATTGTTTAGTGCATCACTGACATCAAGTTTGGGCTTATTATTCAATAGCCAAACAACATTCGCGCGAACAACCTTGGTTAAGGCGCTAATAGCCTCATATTGTATTTGGGCGTCAATCTTATTGTCCAATCCATGGATGGCTGCCAGCATGTCGTCAACGTCCAGAAGCTCAGCACTAATTAGATAAGCACGACATATTTGGGCGTAACTAGCGCCAGTTAAATTGTGCATGCGGATGTGAAAGACAGGACCCATGGTGTTAATAATTTTATTAATAACAACGGTTAAGATAATTTCGTCTTTCAGCCTGTGGTCATCGAGTAGATTTGAATACTGATTTGCAACAAGGGTAGGGAAGTAATTAACCAAATGAGGATAAAGCCCTTTTGCACTAGCCAAACCGGAATCTAGCAAGTTTTGATATAAATCCATTTTGCTATAAGCAAGCAAAACTCCAAGTTCTGGCTTGGTTAGGCATTTACTACCCAGTAATCGACTTTTTAGCTCTTTCTTGCTCGGCAAGTATTCAATCTCACGATCCAATAAGCCGGCCTTTTCTAAGTAGTTTATGGCCTCTGATTGGCCAGCTAGATTTTCTGGGCTTGGGCGAGTGTGGATACTGATAATTGCTGATTGTTCGTAGTTGTTCTGAAGGCATAACGTTGCCACCTCAGTCTCCATCTTTGCAAGCACTTTATTGCGCTTACTGGTCTCAAGTGTGCTGAGTAAAATCTTCAAGTTTACTTCATGATCGGAGCTGTCTACACCTGCAGAATTGTCGATGGCGTCAGAATAGCAGCGACCACCCAGCTGATCGAATTCGATGCGTGAATTTTGTGTCATCCCTAAGTTGCCACCTTCGCCAATTACTTGGCAACGCAGCTCGCTCGCTTTAACACGTGTAGAGTCGTTGGCTTTGTCTTGAGCATCAAGATGGGATTCGTTACTGGCAATAACGTAGGTGCCAATACCGCCATTCCAGAATAGTTCCGCAGGCGCTTTTAAAATGGTGTTTATTAAGGCATCAGGGCTGAATGTCTTTTGAGTTGTGCCCAGCGCCTTCATTGCCTCTGCAGACAATTCAATGGACTTGGCGCTGCGCTCATAAACACCACCACCTGCTGAAATTAATTTTTTGTCATAATCTTGCCAAGTGGTGTTTTCGGTGGTGAAAAGCCTTTCTCTCTCAGTGTAGCTGACGCTTGTGTCTGGGTTCGGATCAATAAAAATATGAAGGTGGTTAAATGCAGCTTTTAGGCGAATATGCTTGGAAAGTAGCATGCCGTTGCCGAAAACATCGCCGCCCATGTCGCCAACACCGACAACGCTGAAAGCCTCTGATTGGATGTCTTTGCCCATTTCGCGAAAATGACGTTTGACGCATTCCCAGGCGCCTCTTGCGGTAATTCCCATTTTTTTATGGTCGTAACCCACCGAGCCACCGGAGGCGAATGCATCGCCAAGCCAAAAGTTATGATTTACAGAAAGTTCATTGGCGATGTCGGAAAAACTGGCGGTGCCTTTGTCAGCGGCAACAACCAGGTAAGGGTCGTCGTCGTCGTGACGGACAACATTTTTTGGCGGAACAATAACCCCGTCGATAATATTGTCGGTCAGATCAAGCAGTGATTGAATAAAAAGCTTATAACAAGCAACGCCCTCTTCAAGCATTTTAGCCCGATCAGTAGGCAAGCTTCTAGGCACAAAGCCACCTTTAGAGCCGACAGGCACAATAACAGTGTTTTTAACTTGTTGGGCTTTGACTAGGCCCAGTACTTCCGTTCTAAAGTCCTCTGAGCGATCCGACCAACGCAATCCACCGCGAGCAATTTTGCCGCCGCGTAAGTGCAAGCCCTGAACGCGTGCGGAATACATAAATATTTCGTATAAAGGCGCTGGTTTTGGTAGAAAAGAAATTTTCTGGGACTGAATTTTAAAACTCAGATAGTCGTCATTATTTTGGTAATAATTGGTTCGGACCATCGCCTCAATAATCTCTAAATAGCCGCTGATTACTTTGTCCTCGTCCAGCGATGAGACCGCTTCGAGTCGCTCTAAAATTCCTGTTTTTATGGGTTCTTGTGCTTTTGTATGTTCTTTGTTGTTGACATCAAATTTGGACTCAAATAGAGCGAAAAGCTCTTGACTCAATTCAGCATGTTTGGTTAACGTGCCAGTAATAAAGTTTTGGCTGTAACCGAAATTGATTTGTTTGAGATACACATAAATTGCACGAAATAGATTGGCTTGCCTAACATCCAGACCGGCACAAAGAACAAGCTGATTAAAGCCGTCATTTTCAATCATGCCCATGCAAATCTGTTCGAATGCTTGAAGAAATCTGTCCTTATCGGCTTCTAGATCAAAAGCCTGAGAGTCTTTTCGCAACAATTCAATATTACGAATTGCGCCTTGATGTTTACCAGCAGTATTAATTTTGTAAGGATGTTCAGAAACTACATTAACACCCAAGTTTTCGAAGACGGGAACAATATCGGACAGGGTTAGCAAGTGATCTTTGCTGTAAATCCTAAAGTTGACGCCGCCAGTGGAGTGCAGGGTGCCAACGAACAAGTCGGTGGCGAAATTGTCCGGCGATAATGATTCAAGCTTAAGAACATCTTGATATCCACGAGAAACACCGTAATCGTTGGTATAGGCGCGTGGGAATGCATTTTGATAATCATTAAATAAAGCCGAGTCAGAGCCACCCACTAACATCACGTGACGCAGTTCTGCGTACCAGTCATAAGCAATCGACTGGATCTCTTCTGCAAGCTCTTTCTCGCCTATTTTAGTGCTTGATTGGGTAAAGATATTAAACTCAATACGACATAAGACAGAGTCGAAAAAACGCACATCGAACAAAACAAAATCAGCTGCAAACAAAGTCTGCAGTCGTTGTTGGATTTTTTGACGCAACTCTGAATCGAAAATATCACGCGGCAAATACACCATGCTGGTGTAAAAATGTCCACACCGATCTTTGGTTAAGTACACATGGGTTTTGCGCCGTTCTTGATGGGTTAAGACGCTCTTGCCGATTTGCAATAACTTTTCTGATTTAATTTGAAACATAAGCGCTCGTGGAAAGCTTTCCAACAGATTTTGCATTGCTTTATAGTTGCAGCTGGTTGGGCGAAGCCCAGAGTGCTCTAGAACACGTTCTGCCTTTTCTCTGATGAGAGGCACCTGAAACACGCTTTGGTTAAAAGAGGTGCCGGATAAAAAGCCGACGAAGCAATAATAACGTTCGTCAACACGAACCGCTATAACATCCATTTGTCGAGAGCGGTGAATCTGTGATGTAACCGATAGCTTGGTCACAATTAGAGATGAAGGTCCAAAGGAAAGATTAGGGATAAATGGTTCGATCTCTTGATTATTCTCCAGCAAATAGCGAAATAATCCGGTGGCACTTTTACCGACAATTGTTTTCTGAGCTACATCCTGGCTAATTTCTGCACTGCCTAGAATGGCAAAGTTATGATTTTCTATCCAACGAATAAAGTCACTACAGGATGTTGGCGCTTTTTCGTCGATGAGCAGGTCAGCAATTTGGACTAAACGTTTGCGTGCTATAGACCAATCAGAAACCACATATTGAATTGCATCAATGCGTTTACGTATTCTTTTTGTAAGCAACGCAACACTCTTGGGAGGTAGGCGCTCAAGATGAAATTGCATAAAAGATTCAATTTCATTTTCATGGCCCTCGCCTTTTTTGTACGGCGAGAGATGGCGAATATCGCCTTTGTTGTCACGCCCAACTTCAAGTAATGATGCGTGAGTAAAGACAATGTTTGCGCCAAAACCATTAATACACATGATAAGGGTGTCACGAATAAATGGCTTGTCTTTGGTAATAACACTGATAACGGTATTATCTGTTTTGGCATTAGGGCTGGCAATGTTAGAGCCCTCAATGAGTGTCTCATTACTATGCCTTGATGCACCTAAATCTAAGTGAATGTTGGCACATTGAAGCAAGTATTTTGCTTCGGAGGTGCTGTAGTCTGACGAATGCAGGCTGTGATAATAATGGGCGAGATTTTGCTTACTTTTCTCACTGAGTTCGACTCCTTGCGTTGCAAGGTCTTCGATAATCGTTATCATTTTAATTGACGTGCTTAATTTAAGGGCAGATGTTAGGTTATTATAAAACGCTTTTTAAATTTTTATTCCAATAAACACACATAAAAGAAAAATATACTGAATATTTTAGAACTTTCCCATCATAACCTTAAACTTTTACTGAAACCATTCGTGCCAAGTATGGCAATTTCAGTGTTGCTGAAGTCGGCACAGTCAAGCATTTAAACTTGATAAAACATACAGAGTGCAATCAAACTAAATTAGCTCCACATTAGGATTTTTCACTCCTTCTTGAGATAAACTACAACAATTCCCTCCTAAGTGACTTGATTAAAAACACTAAAACGGTATAATGTTTCGTTTGTGTGTGGGCAGAGTGCTTGACAATTGGGATGAAATTAGTGAATTCACTTATTCAATCCTCATTACTCGCAGTAACTGTTTTATGGTTTTCCATGAATGGTTTTGGCCTAGACGCACTTTACGGCGCATTTGTGAGTTTTTCGAACACTTGGTTGTTTGAATACTTTCTGAATACGCAAAAAGTGGCAGCCGATGCTGACGCTCAAAAGAGTTTTAGGGTGGCGATCAAAAGCAGTGTGCTGAGAATATTTTCTTTGGCAGTATTAACCTTGATTGGGCTTAGTTTGTTAGCACTTGATCCAGACGCACTCATTTTGAGTTTGGTCGTGGGACAGGTTGGATTTATACTAGATAGGTTTAGACAAAAATAATGGCACAAGGCGAATTAATTGAAGCAGGCGCTTATATTAAGCACCACTTACAGAATTTAACTTTCGGTCAACATCCTGACGGTACATGGGGTATTGCTCATGGCGCTGTGCAGGCAAAAGAAATGGGCTTTTGGGCATTTCATATTGACACCTTGGGCTTTTCTTTTGTTTTGGGTGCGTTGTTTTTATTTATTTTTGCAAAAGCAGCCAAGCGCGCTTCAGTAGATGCGCCAAGCGGATTTCAAAATTTTGTAGAAAGCATTATTGAGTTTATTGACGAGAACGTTCGTGGCTCTTTCAAAGGGAAAAATCCAATGGTTGCGCCACTTGCGCTAACCACTTTTGTTTGGATTATATTAATGAATACAATGGATCTCGTGCCAGTTGATTGGTTGCCATATGCGGCCCAATTGATGGGCGTTGACTATTTGAAGGTTGTTCCAACAACAGATCCAAACGCCACATTCGGTATGGCGCTCGGCATCTTCATCTTGATTCTATTCTTTAGTATTAAAGAAAAAGGTCTTGGTGGGTTTGTTGGTGAATTAACGTTACACCCATTTGGTAAATGGATGTTGCCGTTTAACTTATTTTTAGAAGGGGTGAACTTGCTGGCCAAGCCAGTTTCGCTAGCGTTACGTTTGTTTGGTAATATGTACGCTGGTGAGATGATCTTCATTCTAATTGCACTGTTGCCATGGTGGGCACAGTGGAGCCTGTCTTTACCGTGGGCTATTTTCCATATCTTAATTGTATTATTACAGGCGTTCATCTTTATGACGCTGGTAATCGTATATATGGATATGGCTCATCAAAAAGAACATTAATTTTTTAATAATTTTTACAAGTAGGAGTAAGAAAATGACTGAAGTACAAGCAACATTATTTTTAGCGGGTTCAATTCTAATGGGTCTAGGTGCACTTGGCGCTGCTGTTGGTATTGGTACTCTAGGTTCTAAGTATCTAGAAGGCGTTGCACGCCAGCCTGAGTTAACTTCAATGCTAAGAACGCAAATGTTCATCGTGATGGGTCTTGTTGACGCTGTACCGATGATCGCAGTTGGTATCTCAATGTATATCATTTTCGCGGTAGCTGGTTAATTTATTTCTTTTTCACCTAAATAAGGGTATTTGCTATGAATATTAACGCTACGCTGTTTGGGCAACTAATCATGTTTGGACTGTTTGTCTGGTTTTGCATGAAGTTTGTCTGGCCGCCACTTGTTGATGCGCTGGCTGCACGTAAAAAGAGCATCGAAGAAGGTCTATTGGCAGCAGAGCAAGGTAGAGCTGAGCACGCGCAAGCACAGCAAAAAGCTGAAGAGCTAATTGCGAGCACTAAAAACCAAGCGAAAGAGATTATTGATAACGCTGATAAGCAAGCTAACGT
>Ga0302120_10000652_pt1 | contig 15804 bp, 9 predicted proteins | sample AG5_Bottom_MG_FD_203118 | JGI IMG/M metagenome (GOLD analysis project Ga0302120, IMG submission 203118) | Marine microbial communities from Western Arctic Ocean, Canada - AG5_Bottom | ecosystem: Environmental > Aquatic > Marine > Oceanic | place: Canada: Western Arctic Ocean | collected 2017-10-01 | reverse complement strand
CTTGCAACTACTACGGTAACGACAATGGTCCGCTGTACGTCGGTCAGAATGACCACACGGCCAACGGCGAGACCTACGGTGACGAGGTGAAGGGTGACGTGAGCTACGCGCTGTGGCGTGTTGGTTCGGTTGCTGGCGCCTGCACCGGTGGTGACTGCGATAGCAACACCATTCATGACTACGCCGATATCGTCGGTGGCGCACTCGACTGCGACGGCGACCAGGATCTCGATAGTTGCGAGATCACTGCCGACGCGACCCTCGACTGCGATACCGACGGCAACCTCGACGCATGCGAGATCGCTGCAGATGCGACCCTCGACTGCGACACCGACGGCAACCTCGACGCCTGCGAAGTGATCGCAGGAACTGAGTTTGACTGCAACGGTGACCTGGTACTCGATAGTTGCGAGATTGCTGCGGGAGCACCCGATTGCAATAGCAACTTGATCCCGGACTACTGCGAGGTCGACTGCAACGGCAACAGCATTCCGGATGAATGTGATCTGACCGCTGGCACCTCGCTCGACTGCAACGGTAACTCGACTCCTGATGAGTGTGATTTCTCCAGTGGTACCAGTCTGGACTGCGATAGTGACGGAGTGCTCGACGAGTGCGAAATCACCGAGGGTAGTGGAGCGGATTGCGATGGAGACGGAATACTTGATAACTGCGAGATCACTGCAGGTGCCACCGACTGCGACAGCAACGGTCAACCCGATTCCTGTCAGGCGGACTGCGATAGCGATGGCACGGCGGATGTTTGTGCAATCCTCGCCGGAGCGGCCGACTGTAATGGCAACGGTGCGCCCGATACCTGTGACATCACGGGAGGTGCACCCGACCTCAACAGCAACGGTATTCCCGACGGATGTGAGCCCGATTGCAATGGCAACAGCACGCCAGACGATCTGGATATCTCATCTGGAACCAGTGCGGACTGCAATAGCAATGGCTTCCCCGACGAGTGCGATATCTCCTCTGGGTTTGTCGATTGTGACGGAGACGGCATTCCAGACATTTGCGAGGCCGCCGACGACTGCGACGGTGACGGAGTGCTCAACTCCTGTGAGATCAGTGGAGGAGCGGCGGACTGCAACGGCAACGGGCTTCCCGATAACTGTGACCTTGCCGCTGGTGGGGCCACTACCGATTGCAACGGCAATAACTTGCTCGACTCCTGCGAAATCACACTCGGATTCGCGTCTGACTGCGATGGAGATGGGTTGCTCGACAGCTGCGAAATCGCTGCAGGGTCAACCGATTGCAACAGTAATGGTTCGCCGGATGAGTGCGAAATCGATACAGATGCTGACGGCCAGATCGATGATTGCGATTCCGACATCGACGGCGACGGCCTGCTCAATGGCTGCGATGCAGATGTTCACGGTGATGGCACCGTCGAAGGAACAGACTGCGACGGTGACGGCCAGGAAGATTCCTGCCAGACCGATACTGACGCTGACGGATCCATCGATAACTGTGACGCTGACGACGATAACGACGGTGTGGCCGACGGCCTCGACAGTGCGCCGCTCGATAACACCCAGTGTCGTGACGCCGATCTAGATGGCTGTGACGACTGCTCCAGCGGAACCGACAACCCGGCTGCCGACGGTACCGATACCGACGGTGACGGACAGTGTGACGTGGGTGATGCCGACGACGATAACGATGGCGTGGCGGACGGCCTCGACAGTGCTCCGCTCGATAACACCCAGTGTCGTGACGCCGATCTAGATGGCTGTGACGACTGCTCCAGTGGAACCGACAACCCGGCTGCCGACGGTACCGACACCGACGGTGACGGACAGTGTGACGTTGGTGATGCCGACGACGACAACGACGGTGTGATCGACGTGCTCGACAGTTCACCGCTGATCAATACGATCTGCCGCGACGCTGACTCTGACGGCTGTGACGACTGCTCCAGCGGAACCGACAACCCCGCTGACGACGGTACCGATACCGACGGTGACGGTCTGTGCAACACCGGTGATGGTGACGACGATAACGACGGTGTAGCGGACGGCGACGACAGTGCGCCACTCGACAACACCCAGTGTCGTGACGCCGATCTAGATGGCTGTGACGACTGCTCCAGCGGTTCTGACGACCCGGCCAACGACGGTACCGACACCGACGGTGACGGCCAGTGTGACGCTGGTGATCCTGACGACGATAATGACGGTGTAGCGGACGGCCTCGACAGTGCTCCGCTCGATAACACCCAGTGTCGTGACGCCGATCTAGATGGCTGTGACGACTGCTCCAGCGGCACCGACGCGCCAGGTAACGATGGTGCCGATTTCGATGGTGACGGACTGTGCGACAGCGGCGATCCCGACGACGACAATGACGGTGCCCTCGACGGTGCCGACAGCGACGACTTCAACGCCAATGTCTGCTCCGACACCGATGGTGACGGTTGTGACGACTGCAGCGGTGGTTCTTACGACCCGGCCAACGACGGTACCGATACCGACGGTGACGGACAGTGCGATGCTGGTGACGCCGATGACGACAACGACGGAGTAGTGGATGGGGAAGACAGCAACCCGCTGGTCAACACCTTGTGCCGCGACACCGACGCTGACGGCTGTGACGACTGCTCCAGTGGAACTGATAACCCGGCCAGCGACGGTACTGACACCGACTCCGACGGGCTTTGTGATGTCGGTGACTCGGATGACGATAATGACGGTGTGATCGACGTGCTCGACAGTGCGCCGCTCGACAACACCCAGTGCCGCGACACTGACGGTGACGGCTGTGACGACTGTTCCAGTGGAACCGACAACCCGGCTGCCGACGGTACCGATACCGACGGTGACGGACAGTGCGACGTGGGTGATACCGACGACGATAACGATGGCGTGGCGGACGGCCTCGACAGTGCTCCGCTCGATAACACCCAGTGTCGTGACGCCGATCTAGATGGCTGTGACGACTGCTCCAGCGGAACCGACGCGCCAGGTAACGATGGTGCCGATTTCGATGGTGACGGACTGTGCGACAGCGGCGATCCCGACGACGACAATGACGGTGCCCTCGACGGTGCCGACAGCGACGACTTCAACGCCAATGTCTGCTCCGACACCGATGGTGACGGTTGTGACGACTGCAGCGGTGGAAGTTACAACCCGGCTGCCGACGGTACCGATACCGACGGTGACGGACTGTGTGACAGTGGCGACCCGGATCTCGATGGAGACGGAATCGACAATGTCTGTGATGTCGACCAGACCGCCGGTGCGGACTGTAATGGCAATGGTGCGATCGATAGCTGCGATATTGCAGTTCCGACAGGTGCCGATTCGGGAACCAGTGCGCCGGGAACACCGATTTCCAACGCCCTGCCGCCGACCATCGACACCATCACCCTCTCGGGTGGATTGACCCTGACTGACGTGGATGTGGATGTAAATCTCACCCACTCCTGGTCTGGAGACGTCGTGATGGATGTGACCTCGCCAGCAGGAACCACCGTCCGACTCCATGATGGTGCCGGTGGCAATGATGACGATATCGATACGACATTCGACGACAGTGGTATTGCGAACGGCACGCCCTACAACGTGGGTTCCGTGATGCAACCGTCTGGACCGGGTGCCCTGTCTGACTTCAACGGTCAGGTCGGTGACGGTAACTGGACGATGACCATCGTGGATACGGCCGGTGGTGACAACGGTACCTTGATCGACTGGACAGTGCTGGTCGAGGGAACCCTCGGCGGGCCGGGATCGACCGATTGCAACGGCAACGGCACTCCCGACGAGTGCGAGGCGGACTGTGACGGGGATGGCGTGCCGAATGATTGCGAGATCACCGGTGGCGCTGCCGACTGTAACGGCAACGGTCTTCCAGACGATTGCGAACTGGTAGCTGGATCAGCTACCGACTGTAACGGTAACGGAACCCTCGACAGCTGCGAAATTGTTGCAGGGTCTTCCGACTGCAACCTCAACAGCATTCTGGACGAGTGCGAGATCGCCGACGGCAGTGCCGCCGACTGTGACGGCAACGGAACGCTGGACTCCTGTGATATTGCAGCTGGCGCCAGTGACTGTAACGGCAACGGCTCGCCCGACGTCTGCGACTTTTCTGTCACGGTGGAAGAGTGCAGCGCCCCGGGTGCTGCGATTTCCGCCACCCTGCCGCCAGCTGTCGATGTCTTGGTCAGCGCTGCGGGTCTCACCATCAGCGACCTGGATGTCGGCGTTGATATCAGCCACAGCTGGAGCGGTGACATCCTCCTCACACTCGAGAGTCCGGCGGGTACCGTCGTTACGCTCCACGATGAGGCTGGTGGTAACACCGACAACATCAATGTCACTTATGACGATAGTGGTGCACCTAACGCCGCTCCGTATGACAACGCTGGTGCTCCGATGCAGCCGACCGGTCCTGGAACTCTTGCTGACTTCAACGGCGAGGGAACCGACGGGCCCTGGACGATGACGGCTAGCGATATCACCGGCGGTGACGACGGCATCCTCAACAGCTGGTGCTTGATCTCCACCGGTCCGGGTAACGACTGCAATACCAATGGTATTCCTGACGACTGTGAAACAGACACTGACAGCGACGGAAGCATCGACGACTGTGACGCCGACGACGACGGTGACGGAATCGATGACGTCTGTGATATCGACACCACCGGTGGCGCCGACTGTGATCTGGACGGCCAGGATGACTCCTGCGAGACCGACACCGACATGGACGGAAGCATCGACGACTGTGACGCCGACGACGACGGAGACGGAATCGACGACGTCTGTGATATCGACAGCACCGGTGGTGCCGACTGTGACAGTGACGGCCAGGATGACTCCTGCGAAACCGACACCGACATGGACGGAAGCATCGACGACTGTGACGCCGACGACGACGGAGACGGAATCGACGACGTCTGTGATATCGACAGCACCGGTGGCGCCGACTGTGACAGTGACGGCCAGGATGACTCCTGCGAAACCGACACCGACATGGACGGAAGCATCGACGACTGTGACGCCGACGACGACGGAGACGGAATCGACGACGTCTGTGATATCGACAGCACCGGTGGCGCCGACTGTGATCTGGACGGTCAAGACGATAGTTGTCAGACCGATACCGATAGTGACGGATCCATCGACGCTTGTGACGCCGACGACGACGGAGACGGAATCGACGACGTCTGTGATATCGACAGCACCGGTGGTGCCGACTGTGACGGCGACGGACTCGATGACTCCTGCGAGATCGACACCGATAGTGACGGAACGCCGGACGACTGTGAGGCCGACGACTTCATCCGTGGCAATGCCAACAACGACGGCAATGTCGATCTTGGTGACGGAATCCTGATCCTGGGTTACCTGTTCTCTGGAGCTGCGATCCCGTGTCTCGACGCAGCGGACTGTGACGACAATGGTCAGGTAGACATCACGGATGCCATTTACCTGTTCACCTACCAGTTTGCTGGAGGAGCGGCCCCGCAAGCGCCCTTCCCCAGCTGTGGTACTGATCCGACAGATGGGGATGCCCTCGACTGCCAGGTCACTACCTGCCCCTGATCGAACGTTTGTAGGTAGGTGCAATCAGTCACGGCCCCGCGGAATTCAAGATTCCGCGGGGCCGCTTTTTTGGCCCGCTTCGCTCTTCTCGATCTGTAATGCGGGGGGTTGCCACCGTGAGTGTGAGGGGACACCCTTCCCCTCATGAGTCACTCAACCGTCATCCTGGCCTCGGCATCTCCGAGGAGGTGTGTCGCCTTGCAAAGAGCTGGTTTTGCCCCACTGGTTCGTCCCGTGGACGTCGACGAATCCCACAATTCGGGAGAAGGAGCGGTGGCATTGGTCGAGCGTCTGGCTCAGGCCAAGGCGGCATCGATCGATCAGCCCGAGTATCCGGTGCTGGCGGGGGATACCGTCGTTTCACTCCAGCAGCAGTTGCTGGGCAAGCCCGCCGATTCAAAAGATGCCAGGAGGATGCTGGAGTCCCTCTCCGGTCGAGAGCACCAGGTGACCAGTGGCTGGTGCATCCGCTGGGGAAGCGAGGCTCAGGTGGGCCATGTGGTCACCCTGGTGCGCTTCAAGAGCCTTTCCAGCAGCCAAATTGATGCCTACCTCGAAACGGCTGAACCCTTCGACAAGGCGGGGGCCTACGGGATTCAGGGCCAGGGGAGGGCGCTGGTCGAGGAAGTTCGTGGTTCCTGGAGTAATGTGGTCGGATTACCACTTTGCCCGGTGGTCCGGCTGCTGAGAGAACTCACGGAGCGTTGAGAGTACTCCCTCGGCTGAGTAGACTCATGGCGGAGTGGACTCTGTGCGAGATTCGCTCATCCCTGGCTGCGCGACTCTGGAGGTTTGATCCGTGAGTTTTGACATCTCAGCAGTTCCTGATCTGATCGGACGATTCCACCCTTTGATGCTTCACTTTCCCCTCGGGCTGTTGCTCTGGGCGGGGATTCTCGAAGGAGTCCACCTGCTTCAGCGCCGGCCGATCCCGGCGACCGGCCCGGTCTCGCTTCCCATGGTGATTCCCGGCGCAGCGTTTGCGGTACTGGCTTCACTCTCTGGCTGGTTGCTGGCGAATCCAGAGGATCCAGATACCGCATTGGCCTGGCACCGTTGGCTCGGGATCGCCACCACTTTCCTGGCACTGGTCACAGCGGGTGTCGGAATTGCAGTGCTTCGAGGTCGTGAGGTGGCAAACCAGGCGTACCGCTTGTCACTCTTTCTGTGCATCCCGATCCTCGCAGCGGGGGGGCATATTGGGGGGGAGATGAAGTGGGGCGATGGCTTCGTCGAGGAGGGCTTCGAAAAGGTCTTTTTTGCGGGCCAGGGGGATGACGATCGGGAGAGGAATTCGCTGACCCAGGTCAGCATCGATGCTCCGCAGGAGCAGCGAGGTTTGCTGCTGTACCACGAGCAAGTGAGAGGGATCCTCGATCAACATTGTGTCCCCTGTCACGGCCCGGAAAAGGTCAAGGGGAAGCTCAGACTCGACACTCCCGATGACCTCAAGGATCCACAGAGGGAGATACGGCTGATCGTTCCGGGGGATCCGGACAATAGCCTGCTGGTCGAACTATTGCTGCTTCCCGCTGACGATGAAGATCGCATGCCGCCGCCGGAGGAGCCGGCGCTGACCGAGCAGCAGCGCCGTGATCTCGTCGAGTGGGTGCGGGCGGGGGCTCCTTGGCCCGCAGAAGGGCCAAGAGGGCTGATCGGGGTTGCCGGTCCAGTCGGATCACCCGGTGCCATCGGGATCTCGGGCGGCGCACAGGATCCGGTTTCAGCGGAAGAGGTGGCGGCTCCGGATGAGGAGGTGGCGGTTCCAGCGGAAGAGGTGGCGGTTCCGGATGAGGATGAGGAACCCACCGGAGAAGATGGCTCCGATCCGCAACAGGAAATACTGCACTTCCAGCAGAAGGTGATGCCATTGTTCGAGCGCCACTGCATCGAGTGCCACGGCTCGGAGAAGCAGAAGGGTGGATTGCGGCTGGATCTGAGGGCTTCGGCATTTGGCGATCGCGAGTTTCAGACCATCGTCTCTGGGAATTCCCAGGAGAGCGAGTTGATCGAGCGGGTGATGTTGCCCGACGATGATGAGGATCGGATGCCGCCCGATGGAGAACGTCTGACCGAGGCGGAATTGGCGTTGCTTCGCGATTGGATCGATCAGGGCGCTTCGTGGCCAGAAGATGAAGTGACCGATGAGTCGCTGGCTCGCACCGGTGAAGGGGGAGCACTGCAGGTGCGCTCCAGAACTCCGGGGCAACTTCAGGACATGCCTCTCATCCGGATCGAGGATGAAGAGATCCGAACTGCCGTGGCTCGGTCGGTTTCCACTCTGCAGGCGTTCGGTGTTCGTGTCGCACCGATCTCTCGCAAAGATGATGCGCATGAGGCGGTCTTCCGGCTGCTGCGAAAGAGCGCCTCCGACGAGATGGTGGAGGGGCTTGCAGGATTGGAACCCGTCCTGACTCGACTCGATCTGGCTGGAACATCGGTGACCGCCCAGTCGATTCGAGGATTGTGGAGATTTGGCAAGATTCGCGTGCTCAACCTGTCGGAAACCGTGGTGGGGGATGACGAGGTGGCGATTCTTGCGAGCCTGCCCGACCTGACAGTGTTGAATCTGTTCGGAACCGAGGTGACCGACGATTGTCTGGCACTACTGGAGCGGATGCCCGCCTTGCGAAGGGTCTATCTGTGGCGAACTGCAGTCACCAGGTCGGCGGTCGGTAAACTGGCCCTGCTGCGTCCCGACCTGCTGGTCAATATCGGTGTCCGCGAGGGCCCCAAGATCTTCAAGGCAAAGGTCGAGGTGGAAACCAGTGGGATCTGGCCCGGGAGAGAAGCGGAACTGGCGCGTGAACATGTTCATGACGGGTCCGTGGCGACCATCTGGGCCGGTCCTGAGGAGGAGAGAAGCGGCTGGGTCCAGTTGACCCTGGAAGAGCCCCAGGTGGTGGTCGGTGTACGTCTCGATGAGGGGCAATTCCCGAGGATCCAGAAGTTCTTGGTCGAGGTTCAGGACGAATCAGGATGGGTGGAACTGGCCAGCGGAACCACCATCGGTTCGAAGAAGGAGGTGCTGTTCGATCCGCATCCGGTGAAGGTGATTCGCATCAAGATATTGGAAGCGATCGAAACGCCGGTGATCGCCGAATTCGATTTGCTGATCGACTAGACCGAGCCGTCCCGAACATTTTTTTCAGCTTCCTCGAAGATGTTCTCCCAGGAGTCGTCGAGAGCTTCCAGCAAGGATGAGGTGCTCGAGACCCCTGTGGTCTCCGCGGTTTTTTCCGGGGCGCGTCCTCCCCGTCGGCGAGTTCGAACCGCCTGGTCGATGGTGATCTTCTGTTCATCCGAGAACTCAAGCTCGCGAGAAATCTCGATCTGGATCTCGTCCAGCGAAGAGATGGTGAAGAAAGGCTCGGCATGGAGCCGTTCTCGAAGAGTTGCGATGGCGGGTGCTGGAGGAACTTCTGCTACCGCTACGATCACCGCAGCACCGATGCGAGACAGCGGTAGGAGACCGTGCTCCCAGACGAAGTCTGCTTCGAGTGCCTGCAGCAGATCTGCATCGATCTGGTAACGGGAGAGTGGAATCATCGGCAATTGATGTTGGGCACTGAGACACCTGGCCAGATCCGCCTCACTGAGGGGGGTCTCCCTCAGAAGCGACTCGATGGTGCTCTCGCCGGTCTCCGCACTCTGGCTGCGGGCCGCCTCGATGTCTGCAGGAACCAGTAGGCCCTCAGAAACCAGGATCTCGCAGGTGTCCTTGTATCGAACGGTTCGCATCTTGACCGATCTCCTTCCACTCAAGGATAAGACGCTCCCTCGCATATCGTCAAATCGGCCGATTGGACGAAATCGAGAAAAGGGGTGATGCTGGGATATCCGCTCGCCCGCGGAAGGAGACCTACCCTGTCAGGTATGACCTCTGGTGGCCTGGAACTGGCTGCCACGGGAGCGATGGTGATTGCGCGAATTCGCCCGATTGCCGGAGATCCCCCCAGAATGATCGTCAAGGCCCTTGGTGCCCTCTCTCGAAAAGTGCACCAGCATCCAGGGACCTTGCTGGCGTTAATCGTCCCATCTGAAGAAGCCCATCCTCCGGCGCTGTTGAGAAGGATGGCGCAGTTGGCGGAGGTGGTGAATCGAGGAGGGGGATTCATGGTGATCGTGGGATCACGTCAGTCCCTCGATCTCGATTCCCAGCCGAATCTTGTCGTGCCGGTGGTCTCCACCCTGGAGGAAGCCGAGGTGATCCTGTTGCGTCAGTGAGTGGCTCCACCCGTGGCGGGTGGCTGAGGATCCACTTCATCGAGGGAGGGATCCAGCACTTCATCCTCGATGTCTGATTCCTCTGGTGAGTGGAGGAAAGCATGGAGCGAGGTGGCGAGAGTGGTGGTCATTCCATCGACTTGTGCCAGTGACTCGACGGAGGCATCTCGGATCGATTTGATCGATCCAAACTGCTGTAACAGAGCCCGGCGTCGGCGTGGACCGATGCCGGGTATCTCCTCGAGCCCGCTGACCAACTGGCTACGTCTTCGCAATTCCCGGTGGTATGAGTTGGCAAATCGATGCGCTTCATCACGGATTCGCTGCAAGAGGCGCGATGCGGGGTCTTCTTCTGGTAGGTCGATCGGGTCAGATCTTTCTGGCAGATAGACCCGTTCGGTGGTTCGCTGTCCCGAGCGCAAACGATCCTTGGCGAGCCCACAGATGGTGACCCCAGGAGCGTGGTGGTGGAGCACCGACACGGCACTGGAAATCTGCCCCTTACCCCCATCGACCACCACCAGATCTGGAAGAGCATCCCGTTCAGGATGCTCTCTGAAGCGCCGCTCGAGAACCTCTGCCATGCTGGCAAAGTCATCGCTTCCTCGAACCGTACGGATTCGATAACGACGGTATAGAGCGGTGTCGGGCTCGCCGTCCTCGAAGTAGACCCGGCTCGCCACCGACAGGGTGCCCTGGGTATTCGAGATGTCGTAGCACTCGATGGTACGGATCGGTTGTTGCGCCTCGAGGACCTCACCGAGTCGCACTGCGATCTGCTCCTGGAGTTCCAGTTGTCGGCCATCCGATTCTGAACGTACCTCTGCGTTGCGTCGCGCCAGTTCGAGCAGGCGGACCTTGCTGCCACGCTGGGGTACCTTGACGGTGGTTTTTCGCCCTGCCTTGGTCGAGAGCCACTTCTCGATGATCTCCAGACCTTCGGGAACGGTCGGAACCAGAATCTCGGGTGGAACGAATTTGTCCCCGTGGTAGTACTGGCCGAGAAACGCCTGGAGCAGTTCAGCATCTTCTTCCCCGGCATCACGGCAAGTGTGGGTCGCTGAGGAAATCACTCTTCCATCTCGAACCAGCAGCAGGTGGACCGAGGAGAGGCCGCCGATTCGATGCAGCCCCATCACATCGCAATCTCCCTGGGCATGTTCCTCGACATGCTGCTGCTCCATGATCTTTTCGACTGCCGAGATCTGGTCCCGAACTCGTGCCGCTCCTTCGTAGTCTTGAGTGTCGCTGGCGGCCGCCATTTTCTGGCGAAGGCGCTTGAGCAGCGATCGATCTCGGCCTCGCAGTAACAGCAGCACCTCCTCGACCATTTGGGCGTAGGACTCTTTCTCGTCGAGACCGACACATGGTGCAGTACAGCGACCAATCTCGTACTCGATACAGGGTCTCTGGCGGCTGTCAAAGAAGGCGTTGGAGCAACTGCGTAGCGGGATGTACTTCTTGATCAGCCGCAGTAGCGAATACACCGCTCGAGACGAGGGGTAGGGGCCGAAGTACAGGTGACCGTCATTCTTCCAGCGGCGAATCGGGTGAACCCTGGGCCAGGCCTCACCTGTGGTGACTCGAAGCGAGAGGTAGGTCTTGTCATCTCGTAATCGAAGGTTGTACAGGGGGCGGTGCTTCTTGATCAGGTTGTTCTCGAGAAGGAGAGCTTCCAGTGGATTGCTACAGACGATGTAGTCGATCGCCTCTGTATTTTCGACGATCCGGGAGAAGAGGAATCGTCCATCATTGGCTCCCGGTTGAAAGTAGGATCGAACTCGCGAGCGGAGATTTGTGGCCTTGCCGACATACACCGTTTGTGAGCGTCCGTCGGTGAAGATGTAGACCCCTGGATCGGAGGGCAGTCCTGCTAACTGGTGGCGAAGGGTGTCGGACAGTTCAGGAGACGGCGACATCTTCGGTTTTCTGCAGGTAGAAGTGGTGAATTGGTTGGCCCTTCGATCGGAATCGCTTCTCGAACAGGGTCTCGACATGATTTTCGAGATCGAGCGGTTGATAGAGCCATGGATCCTCCCCCGTGCGTGAGACCAGTGATTCGATCTCTTCGAGCGAGGCTAGTGCCTGGTGGGCATATGAGGGATCGTCGGTGCGGATCTCGAGGGGCGCGCCGGGGCGCAATTTCCTGGCGATCATCGTCAGGAAAGACGATTGCAGCAGCCTTCTTCGGGCATGCCTTGTCTTGGGCCATGGATCGGGGAACAGGATGAAGGCGCCCGCCAGGCAGTTGTCTGCAAAGAGTGGATCGATGGCATCGAACGCATCGGCGTGAAGGAATTTGAGATTGTGCCCGCAGTTCACCGTTTCCGCCTTGCGCAGGGTCATCTCGAATTTTTTCCGACACTGCTCGATTCCGACATGAAGGTCACCTTCGAATCGTGAGGCCCGGTCGATGATGTGGGTGTCCTTGCCGGTGCCGACCTCCAGCCACAGATCCCCCGAGAGGCCGAACAGTTGCGACCAGTCACCATGGTCGAGCAACTGCTGTACCTTGAACTCACGAGATTGCGCGCCGTCGGAGAGTCGTTGGTGTCGTCGCAGACGGGTCAAGATTACCTCCTCGGAATTGTCGATTCCTCTGCTCAAGGGTAGCCGGAGATGGGGCGGATTCCAGAGACAGGTCCTCCAGAAGGGCCGTCGATCAGAGTTTTTCTGGGTCCAAAATATCAATCGAGGTAGCAGCAGCGTAGAGCGTGCCTCGGAGGTAGCATATGGCCGGGGAATCCTCCGAGATGGAGGGTGGGGAGTAAAATATGAAGCCAACCAGCGAGACCGTTTTGTCGATTCCACGCATGCTGCACCCGGTGTATCTGCTGTGCCTCTGCTTGTTGCTGCCCGGTTGCGGGTTGTGGGGTTACTTCTCTTCCGATCAGGAGCCGACCCCGGTGAGCCGATCCGATTCGACTTTCCACTCGACAACCGCCACCCGGGATGGAATCGACGACTCCTCTGGTCTGGCAGAACTAGAGATGTTCCTGCTGCAGCAGAGTCCAGCCCTCGATCCCTTCAAGGAGTCGCAGGGAGCGAGAGAAGCCGGTCAGGTGGAATCCTGGCTGCCAGGGGCACGAGTCCTCGATAGCGCCGCCAGCGGAGGAGATCGTGGAATTCATCTTCCTGGAACTGCGCTTGCTGGAGATCGATCGGTGGCCATCGACTGGCGTCCGTCTTCGATTCTCGATGGGGATGCACAGCAACGTCAGCGAGATGCACGCCAGTCCATTGCGCATGCTCGTCTCCGGCAAGCTCAGGGGAAGTTGCTTCGACTGCTGAGAGAAGAGTGGGCCGAACTGTGGTACCAGCAACAGGCGAGCCAGCTGACGCTGGAGGCTCTGGAAGATCTGAACGCAGATCTGAACGCAGATCTGAACGCGGAGAAGTTCAGCGACTCTCCTGAAGAGTCGCCCGCTGAAGGATCGATCCAACGGGTCGCCCTGAGATCTCGCTGGAATGATCGCCTCGAGGGTCTCGGGGAGGAAGTGGTCAGAACCCAGAGCCGCATCAACTCGTTGCTGGGTCGATCTCCCGGGGCGATCTTGCCGCAACCGCTGGATTCTGGTGATCTTCGATTTTGCGAGGTGGACGGGCTGTCCGATCGCCGTCTACATCCTCGTGTCATTCTGGCCGAGGAAGAACTGGTTCTGGCAAGTGCCCAGCTGGAGCAGGAGCAGGGCAGTGATTGGCCAGAGTTCGTGATTGGCGCCAGTTCCAGTTATGACGTCGATGCTTCCGTGACCGGTTCGGCGGGTCGCGGAGATGCATGGATGGTGACACTGGGTGTGGAGTTTCCACTCGGTCTTCAGCCGGGCGAGCAGCGGCTCAACGCCGCACAGAATCATCTCGGCTCTGCTCGTGCACGCCAGATCCTGTCGCGCCGTTCGATCGATGATGAGATTGCTGCAGCCAGGGCCCAGTTACTGGCGAGTCACGAGGCGATCGATACCCTGGAAAACCAGGTGATTGCCCACATCGAGGAGGCGGGGGCCAAGTGGAGTGCCGTCGCGGCTGCTGATCCCGGGGAATCGCGGTTGAGGATCGTCGAGAAGCTGCTCGACGCCCGTATTGGCTGGCTGCGTGCCGTGTCGGATCGGGCTCGTGCCCGGGTGTCCCTGGTCGATCTTCTCGGGCTCGAGAGACACGGCTTCAGAGGAGTGCTCAGCCGCTTGAGATGACCGCTGCTGCGCTGTTTGTTCTTGCCCTGGCCGCCCGATTCCGGTGGGATGATGAGTAGATTCCAGGAGTCAGTTAGGCGGGCAACCCGAATGCAGACAATCCCATCGCAGTGCTCTCGTTCCTTCACTTCAATTGTGGTGCTTCTCATCACCCTTGGAATCTCGATGCCTCTTCTGGCAGATTCACCGAAGAGATCCAAGTCGACTGCGCCTGTCGATGTGCCTGTCGATGCGCCTGACTCTGCCAGGAGTTTGCGGGATGCGGTCGTCAAGTTGAAGGCTGCTTCCCAGCGCAAGGGCTACCAGATGCATTGCAACGTCTGGGGAGGGCTCTCCAACAAGGCGGATCACAAGGTCTGGATGCATCAGGTCTATGAGGAGCATCAAGGACAGGTTCTCGGGCAACTGATGCACTTGCCGGAACTGTCGATCTATCGCAATCGAGAGCGCGGTGCGATTTTTATCGATGAGCAATGGAAGCCGATGATCTCCGATCCTGCCGGCCACCGAGTGCAGAGGATCATCGCATTTCCTGGGCAGGTGCTGTTCGATGCACTCTCGAGCAAGAAAAAGGTCGAGTGGATCGAACCTTCAAAACTGATCGACATCGACGATCCCGATTACAGCGAACCGATGGATGCGCCACTGGAGCCGGGCGAAGCGGGGGATACCGCTGTCGTCGAGAAGAAACAGCCGAGCTATCAGAGGGTCAAGGTGGAGGTGAGCGAGAAGGTTGCTGTTCGATATTTCAATCAGATCCAGAACTCAGGATTGCTCGGTGGGTTCAGCTGAAGCATCACCAAGTTCCTGTCCAGTGTGGACAGGACCCGTACTCGCTGCAGCGTCGAGGTGGGGATCGATCCCCAGACCGGGCTTCCCGATCAACTGTTGATGACGATCCTCATCGGCAGGAAGAACCTCAAGGGGACCACCATCTCGGCGGACCGGGCATTTTCTGACGGAGTCGAACACATCGTCTTCAATTACTCCTACCAGCTCGATTCTTCCGAGCCAGTGGAGGCGTTTCAGATTCCACCTCAGGCAAAAAAACTGCTGAGGTGAGCGCTATCGCCGTCTGGTCGTGCAGGAATCCCCGCAGCGCTGGATGAGCGCCGATCCTCCTCGATAGAAGTGCCTCATTCCACGCTTGAGATGGGTCTGAGGACTATTCTCGGTCAATTGGGTGATCATCAGTCCGATCGATCGGGGCAGCCGGATCGAAGGGTATAGCCCCACCCTTTGAAAGGAGGAGCCAGATGACGGAATTACCCAACTCGACGACACACAATTCGACGACACACAATTCGACGACACACAATTCGACGAATCGGTACGAACCCCACTGGTGGACGACTGGGCGCTGGACGGCGCTGGTGGTCGGAATCCTCTTCATCTCGCCTGCTTTCCTGGCGGCCGGGGAGTCTCCACGGAAAGCGCTGGTCCAGGTGACCAGAAACCTGGCGCAGATGGCCAGTGAAAGTGGATACCGAACCGACGTCGCCATCATCGGAGGGATCAGTTCCGCTTCCGATCACAGCATCGAGATCCCCAAGTACCTGCGGAGGGTTCAGGCCAGTGTACGAGGAAAACTGATGCACCTGTCCGAGCACAGCGCCTACCTGTACGGCGGCAAGGTCGCCATCGAGGAGGAAGGGGTCTGGATGAAACCTGGCACCAGTGACCTCGGGCGAGAGATCGCAGGGATGTTTGAAGTCCTGACCGACCTGTTGATGAACGCCCTCAAGAGAGGGAGCCGGGTCGAGTGGGTGGCGAATCGAATCGGGACCCGCAAGGCGATTCGGGTGGTATTACCAGCGAGTCAGTCG
>Ga0302120_10000650_pt1 | contig 15830 bp, 21 predicted proteins | sample AG5_Bottom_MG_FD_203118 | JGI IMG/M metagenome (GOLD analysis project Ga0302120, IMG submission 203118) | Marine microbial communities from Western Arctic Ocean, Canada - AG5_Bottom | ecosystem: Environmental > Aquatic > Marine > Oceanic | place: Canada: Western Arctic Ocean | collected 2017-10-01 | reverse complement strand
CCGACGAAAACATCATCCGTTTCGATACCGCTGGTACGGAACGTATGTCGATTGCTGCCGATGGCACAGTAACCATTGTCGGGAATCTGGTAGTCAACGGAACAGAAACAACGATCAGTTCCACAACAATCACCGTTGACGATAAGAACATCGAAATCGGTTCGGTCGCTACCCCGACAGACGTTACGGCTGACGGTGGTGGTATCACCCTGAAGGGCGCTACCGATAAGACATGGAACTGGGTCAACTCCACCGATGCGTGGACTTCCTCAGAGCATGTCGCTCTCGCTTCTGGCAAGAGTATTTACATCAACGACGTTCTCCAACTATCGTCCAACGCTCTTGCGGCCACTGTTGTTTTGGCTGATGGCGTTGCTGCTACAACCCAGACAGCGAATGACAGCACGACCAAGGTCGCCACCACAGCGTTCGTGATGACAGAGATCGGTGACTACGCTCCCCTAGCCTCGCCAACTCTCACTGGTACTCCTGCTGCTCCAACGGCGTCGGCGGATACGAATACGACTCAGATCGCAACTACGGCATTCGTGATGACGGAGTTGGGCGATTACGCTACTTTGGCTTCTCCAACTCTTACTGGTGTTCCTGCTGCTCCAACTGCGGCAGCGGATACAAATACGACTCAGTTGGCTACCACAGCGTTCGTAATGACAGAGGTTGGCGACTACCTGTTGACTGCTACGGCGTCTAGCACTTATGCGCCGCTTGCTTCACCAACCCTTACTGGTGTCCCTGCTGCCCCAACGGCGGCGGCAGATACAAATACCACCCAGATTGCCACTACGGCTTATGTCCAGACAGAGTTGGGCGCTCTGAGTAGTGACTCCATTTCTGATGCTGACAGCGATACGAAGATTCAGGTCGAAGAGTCCTCAGATGAGGACAAAATCCGGTTTGACGTTGCAGGTTCAGAGTTTGCTGTTATGGATGGCTCTACCGTGGATGTCACGGGTAACGTGATTTACAACCTTGAACGTGAAACTCAGACTGGTACCACTTACACCTTTGTGGCCGGTGATCGTGGTAAGTATGTAACGATGAACAACGGGTCAGCACAGACTGTTACAGTTCCACCGAACAGTGGTGTCCCTTTTGCGATTGGTACACAGATTCAGGTTATTGGTTTGGGTGCTGGTGAAATCACAATGGCAGCAGGATCTGGTGTAACATTGCGTTACACACCGGGTTTGAAGTTGCGTGCCCAATATTCGTCCTGTACATGTATTAAGATCGCTACAGACGAATGGGTTCTCGTAGGTGATCTTGAGGCATAAGAATGGCTGAAACCGAAGGTAGAACTGGTCCTAGAAAGGACGATGTCCCCAACATCGTTGGGCAGACAACTACTAACGCCGACTCTCAGATTACGTCTGCCGGGTTCGACAAGGGATCAACCAGCACTACTGCCGCCTCGGGATCGCAGGTTATTAACACTGTTGTGTCTCAGACTCCCTCAGCGGGAACGGTTTACCCGCTCAAGGAAGATATTGATTACGTCTATTACAGCCCGTACTTTCCGCCTCACTTCCCTCCTCATTTCCCACCGTTCTTTCCACCGTTCTTCCCTCCGTTCTTCCCGCCGTTCTTCCCGCCGTTCTTCCCGCCGTTCTTCCCGCCGTTCTTCCCCCCGTTCTTCCCACCGTTCTTCCCACCATTCTTCCCACCGTTCTTCCCGCCTCATTTCCCACCGCACTTCCCACCATTCTTCCCACCATTCTTCCCACCGTTCTTCCCGCCTCATTTCCCACCGCACTTCCCACCATTCTTCCCACCATTCTTCCCGCCGTTCTTCCCGCCCCATTTTCCGCCCCATTTCCCGCCACACTTTGAATAGGAATAAAACATGGAAACCTTAGAAACCCTTCGTGAAGATTGTGTCGAATCAGAAGAGGAACTGTTTTGGGATAAAAGGGATGAATCACTTTATGATTTCAAGATTGCTTCCCCAGATGGCTCCGATCCTGACATCCTGAGCAAATACGAAGGAAAAGTAACTCTCGTTTTCAACTGTGCGGCAGGCTGCGGAAATGTTCCTCAACATGCTGTTCTCAAGGCATTGGATGAACGCTATGCGGATCAGCCAGATTTCAATATTCAGGCCATTGTTGTGGATGACTTTCAATGCCACGGATACGAAGAGTTCAATGATGGCATAGAGGCTTACGGCGTAAAAAGGAAGTTGGATCTAACTCCGGGTCAGATAGCGGAAAAGTATGTGCGTGACAATTATGGAGTTGAGTACCCATTTTCAGAGTTGACTAATGGCCGGTTCGACAAGCACACCTACGATCTTGATTGGGTTCCGGGGAAGCAGTACGAACAGGAGATGCATCCTTTCTGGGCGAATATTACTGGGGCAGAGGGTGTCCCCCGAGACGAACATAATCTTCCCCATCATTACGAGGAAAGTCCTTGGGCTGCGGTCAAACAGTTTGAAGACCGGTCGAAGCCGGGGTTCTCTCCGATCAAGGGAAACTTTGAGAAGTTTCTCATTGATCGTGATGGAACAAGTTTCCATAGGTATTTCAATGGTTTTCTACTTGGTCAAAGCGGTAGGCATGGTACGGACTTTCCATGGTGGTTTGATGACCAACCAACCGATCTCCACGGGTGGCCTTCATTCTTGCAGACTAGGGGAATAGAGTATTCTTTGGATCTCATCAGCCGGGATATTGATAGCCTTCTTTAAATAAAACATGAAAATATTTGAAGAAGTTACGGTAAGTAGCGTTGTTGATAACGCTTCCTATTATCGTCAATTATTGGCGAAAGAATCGGTACTGGTATTTAAGCAGTTGAATCTTCCTGTTGCGGTCATTTCTAAGATTCCCCCTAATAATAGCGACATTGACCGGTGCCCACAGATGGCGCTTATGTGGTCTTTTGGGTGTACCTATGATTTCATGGATCAGGGGCGTCACCCGTGGACCGATGATCCGGTAGGAGTGTTGACAGGGCAGTATCATTCGTTTGTTTTAAATCGAAAAGCAGATGAGCAGCCTGAAGTAATAAGCCAAGATGAGGTTGTGGGCAACTGGCATAAGGATCATTATCACTATCCCACACCGACATCTATTATTGGCATGAACATGCATACGTTCACTTGTGCCACGGGAATGGGCGATACCGTTATTGTCAATCTTGCAGATGCCTATGATGATTGTCCAAAGCACATATTGGACTATTTGCAAGATAGAAGTTATGTCTACACTGATGTTTGTGGTTGTGAGGATCCTCCCCTTTCATGCGAGCATCCGACATTTGCTACGCACCCAGTCACGGGAAGAATATCTTTGTGTTATCCCGGTAGGGATGGTGGTGGAGGTTTGGCCTGCGTGCCTTCTGATGGTTCTGTTGAGCAATGGCAAGAGTACGAAGACTGGATTTGGGAGTACATGAATGCGCCTGAGAACCAGTTCAGAATGAAGTGGGAAGAAGGAGATTTTTTGATTTGGGATAACAGGTCTTGTATACATAACTACATGGGTGGCTGGAAAATCGATGAGCGAATCTTTGACCGTTACAGTATTGGTGCTGAGGCACCATTTTTCGATTTACCGGTTCTCTTATGACGATACCTGTATTGTCGAATCATCACGATGTAGACAATGTTAAGTCTGTGCTTCTTGATTCAAAAGTAGTTGGATTCAAGAAACTGTATCTTACAATGGATGAACAAGTAGATTTTATGAAGAAGTTATGTCTTCATCATGGTTTTAACCAAGGTGTTTATGCTATTGAAGGTCTTACCGAAACTCTTAGTGAGGATTTGTTAGTACACACATTTCATGTTCCTTTAGATACGATTCCATCTACTTGGCATTCGGATAATACTGACATGGATTGTCCTCCAAGTCATATTTCAATGACTATGACAAAATACGAAAACTGTGAAGGTGAAGGAGTTGGTAATACTTTCTTTGTTGATTTAGAACAAGCATATGAGGATTGTCCAGAACATATAAAAGAAAAGTTGGATAGTATTCAAATACATCATATGACCGGTCAGGGCGGGGATGGCATCGTGTGTCCTGCCTACAGGATGCATCCCGATACCGGTAAGGTTTGCTTGTACGTCAGTGATTTCGGTATGACGGCAGTACCCGAAAACGCTATTTTCATTAACGAATACATGCTGTGGTTGCGCGAATATTTTACTAACAATTCCTTCTATTGGGATTGGGATGAAGGGGATCTCCTCGTTTGGGACAATAGAAACTTGATCCATGGCATTAGCGGTGGATGGAAGTGGGGTGACCGTGTCTACAACAAGGTCAATGGCGGTGACAGCCTTCCCACCTTCCATGATCGAAAAGCCCTCCGCGCTTTGAACGGCCGAACTGGCTAAACTGAAAATATGGACAAACGGGTAACCGGGGTTGACAGGATGCGGTTCTACGGGGACTGGCCCAAAGTCAAGCCTGATGAGATATTGGTGATCCCTAAGGATGACCGCCTATTGGAACATCCACCGTTTCGCAACTCAACGGGTTGGCCCGAATGGTTCAAGAGGGCACCCAAGGTTGACAAGGTCGAAGTCAGCATTCAAAACTGCAAGGGGATACAGGACTTCCTATCTTTAGGAATCACCGTTCCGTTGTGGGGAGATGTGAAGGTTCATCCCACAGAGGGGGGCGGTGTAGCCGCAGCGATGGCTGACCCCTTCTTCACGACGACACAGTTTCCACGGGAAGCAGTACAGGGCTGTCCGATCATGGAGGATACTCCGATGGAACATGCTGGGTGTCCAGATTTGAGGTCACCTTTCCTGTACAAGACCGCCCGTGGATATTCTTTGTTGGCCCTGCCGGTTCTGTACGAACCAGACAGTCGGTACCAAGTGCTACCATCGGTGGTGAACACGGATTACTTCCACCGAGTGAACCTGATTTTCAGGGTCTTAACTGATGAGGAATTCATTATTCCGGCTGGGACTCCGATGTATCACTTGATCCCGTTCAAGAGAAGTGACACTGGAAAGGTCAAGGCTGTGGTCATGGGGGAGGCTCGCATGTTTCCAATGCTGAAGAACCGTGGTATTGGTTGGGGTGGATTTGATACCTTTAGACGTAAGCGCCTGTACCGACAACATGAAAGGGAGGCCGATGGAAACTAGTCGGGATTTGAAAGCAGAGTCTCTTGTTCGGGAAAAGTCTCTTGTCGAACCGGGTCACTTCGGAGACTCTAAGGACAGTATTGTAATTATCAAAGACTTCGTGTCTCCTGTGGATTTGGAACACATGGCAACCTTTCTTCCTAATTTGAAGAAATTCGATAACCCAATGGAAACCGAATACGATGATGACGGTGTTTGCATCTATGACGCTTCGTATTGGTGGGACCGTGTTTGCATGTCTGACACTCTCAAAGGGGTCAATCCTTTCATCTGGGAAATGGTTTATGGGTACGTTGAAAAAATGAGAGAAGTGATAGAGGACAAGTTTGGGGTGTCCTGTTATTCAAGAAATCCCTGCCTCGTCAGGTGGTTGCCCGGACTGGAACAAGCGCCACATGCAGATAAGCAGTTAAACGATGGGTCACCCAATCCGTTCCTCACCTATGACATAAACAGTATTATCTATTGGAACGACGAATTTGAGGGTGGACAGTTCTATTACCCAGAACACGGCATAGAACTTGAGATAGAGCCGGGAATGGCGGTAGCCCACCCCGGAGACATCAATTATCTACACGGCATTAAGACAGTGACCTCTGGTGTGAGATGGACTACGCCAGCGTTCTACACGATAACCGATTTACATACAGGAGAATAATATGGAATACGCAGGATACGTCTGCCATCCCGCTTCTGGGATTGCCCTCTACAAGAAGGTCTGGCCAGAAGACTCCAACTTTGTGGAGAGGTTGGAGGACTGTATCGGGGACAGCGAACATGAGTATTACTCATGGAAGAAAGCCCTCGTCGGTGACATGGAAGAGATGCCCGACTACCGGGATTGCTCCGACTTCAAGATGCGTGCTTCCGATTTAGAAACTTGCCCGGAAAAGTTTTCGGCTGCGGCTGCGGTTTACGACGAAGTGATAACGGGAGTACGGGAGTGCGTGAAGCATTACGCAGGCTGTTACAACCTTCAACTAGATTTTGAGGAAGCAACCAACTTCGTTCGATACAACGAGGGACAGCACTTTGCCGTCCACGCCGATCACGGCTTCTCCTACGTTGCCACAGTATCGGCTATCGGATATATCAATGACGGTTACGAGGGCGGGGAGTATCACATGCCCCATCAGAATATGAACTTTTTACCTGAGTTCGGTGATGTGCTGGTACACCCGTCAACCTTCGTGTATGCCCACGCCTCTCTGCCGGTGACGAAGGGCGTCAAGTATTCGGCGGTCACGATGTACGACTACAACGACCGTAATCACCAAGATCCCAGTACCGCACAGTATGAAGCGCCCGCCTTCACAGAAACTGATCAGGTCGTGGTTGCGACACCATTTCACGCATGAAAGTAACTCTCACTCGCGCTCACGATAATCCGCCGCCGATTCGTCAGGCGTTGCCGAGACGCGGTTGGATGGATGACACTTATAAAAAACATGCGTATAAGTGTTTGCCTATGACATCAGCCAACATACATGGCTGGGAGTTGGAGTTACAACAAGATGTAGTCGTTCAGGTAGATGCCCCTGAATACGGATCTGGATTCCATGGAACAGTGCCGAGAGTATTGAGCGGAGAAACGATTACTCACACACATGAGCGGGGAGGCACCTATGTTCGTCCTATAGTTTCTCCCAGCATCATCAACATAATTTCTTTTGATACTGGTTGGTCTATGGAAACACCAGAGGGTGTAAGCACATGGATCACAGGCACACCTAACTACTTTATTGATGGTGCGGTTCCGTTGACAGCCTCTATTCCTACCAGTTGGTGGCCTGACCAATGGAATATGAACTGGTTGATAACGAAGTTCGATACTCCCGTGCGGTTTCCCAAAGGGATGCCGTTCATGTTCTTTCAGTTCTACCACGATGATCTGTTGCCATCGGTGGAGTTTGCAACTAGGGATATGGGAGATGATCCAGAGTTGAGGGAAGCGCGAGCCGCCTATGGGGCGGCAAAAGCCCAGAAGGAAATAGATGAACCGTGGGTGTGGGCGGGGGGCATACGCACTGGCTTGAATGAAAAAGATGAACGTATCGGTCCGGCGTATGGGGGGCATCCGATTTTAGCGGACGTTGGTAAATGTCCTGTTCAGTCAAAGGAGCAGTAATGAGTCTTGAATTTAGAGAGGGTGATCATATCCCGTGGGCGTATACGAGGGGTATTTATGGTGATCCGCTGTTCTCTCAGCATGAAGGGAAAATGTTTTTAATTATTTTCGGGTTGGGAACTCCGGAGTTGACTGCTCTGTGTCAACGGTTACAGGATTTGGGGGAAGATTTCCAATGGACGATTGCTTCTTGGGGATCCAATGAGTGGAACAGGGTAGAGCCGTACAGCAAGATGTACCCCTCTGCCTTAGCCTTCGTCTTCAATCGTAACGGCAGTTTGATATATACAGTGGATGAGGAAGGAAACAACTTCAGTAGTCAAGAAAGGAGTCTACGGACGATATTTGAGATTCCTATAGAGCGGCGTCATATTGGCAATGAATGGCATTACCCAGATTGGATCGGCGGCGGAGCGGGTGGTTTCCAAAAAGGGGAGAGACCACTTGATAGGACTCAATTATATCCAGAAGTCACGGATGAAGATGCTGAACCCTATGAGGCATTGCTTCAGGCGATCTTGGATTATGTGTGTGCTGCCATGTATAGGATGGATGATGATATGAGAGAGTCTTTTTTGACGGACACTTTGCAAAGTCTAAACATGTTGCATGATCGCGGATCGCACTTGCGGTATTGGGATGATTGAACTTGCAGGAGTAACTGGGGCTGACATTAAGAAAAACCCCGAGTATTTCAAGTCGTTGTTGCAGGAGAATCTGGTGTTGGGGTTCCGTAGGATTGGTCTGTCGCGGTCCGACTTTGAAGAGATTCTCGTTGGTATGGGGTTTGACGATAGTCCTCTGTCCCATAATGTAGATCATGCGACGAGATTTGAGCAGATTGAGAAAGATTCCAAGTTGGCGGAGGCTGAATTATTTCTCTCATGGCATGTAGAGCATCCCTTCAAGGAACATCCCGCCATAGTCATCGCCATGAACATGCACACTTTTAAGGTGGGACAGGATAAAGGGATGACCGGATTCGTAGACATGCACGGTGCGTACACATCTTTTCCAGACAAATGGAAAGAAGGGTTGAAAGACGCCCGTACCATAGAAGAACAAGTAGCACAGTTCGTGTCGCCGTTGATTCATTTTCCAATCAAGTTGATAAAAGAGGATGGGTTGACAGGAGAATTGATACTCCACATGCAGGGGTACAAAGAAACTAGCCAGCCTCCATACCGCATTAACGTTGAAACCTGTAGTGGTCTAACAGAGGACGACCTTGTGGAAATCAATGCATGGACTCAGGATTACATACATGCCAAAGCAAATCAGGAGTGGTGGTCATGGGAGCAGGGGGACATGGTGATGTTCGGTGGGATGCGTATGGCCCACGCAGTTACTTGGGGATTTGAATTGGGGCAGCGGGTATTTGATCGGGTGGTGTATCACGGAGGTTACAAAGACGCTCATAAGGTGCCCCTGATGGATCCCACGAACAGATGAGTTTAGGATTTGGAGATACATGGCAGCCCAAGGGCGGCAGGGGAGAGCATTTGGGTGGAGGGGTGGTCTTATACAGGGAACACATCTCGACGGACTGGGATCTTCTCAGAGCCTTCTCAGAGGAGGCTGCTGCTAAGGAGAGGGACACGATGTATGTCCCCGGTAAAGATCCAATCGGCGGTGAGGACGGCTACATAAATCGCAATGGGTATTTCTTTCCAACAGAATCAATAGAAGTGATGCCTCAACATTGTGCTTATGTGCAGGCGGATGCCAGACCCAAGATACAGGAAGTTCTCAAGGATTTAGAGGATGCCAAGGACGATTGCTTGTGGGATTACTTGCATCTTTTTCCCATAGCGGGCATGTCTATTTGGTGGAAGATCAAAAGCCACATCTTGGTGTATTCAAAAGGTGGCTACTTGGGAATGCACGCCGACACCAGCACCGACTACGCCTACGGTTCACCCACTCCGACAGATCAGATCGCTACCAGAACCGTGGTTTCAACTATTGCTTTTTTCAACGATCATGTAGAAACCGAGGGAGAATTGGATGGGACCAACTTCACAGGGGGAGTCGTCCATTTCGGATACTTGGACATTCAGTACAAGCCCTCCAAGGGTGATCTGTTGATTTTCCCGTCTAACTACATGGCTGCCCACGCTGTTTCTTTGGTGAGCGGGGGTCCGAGATATAGCCATGTTGGATGGTATTGTCAGGGAACTCCAAATCCGGAAGTGAACGAGATGGCCGTAGATCCATCCGTTGATCCGGGTGGTGCTAAGATATCGACAAACGTATTTATGGAAAGTGGGTACAACCTTGAGCATCCCCCTAGTTAAAGTTGGAATACTGCACCCCGGAAGAATGGCTACAGCCGTGGGTAATGTGTTTAAGAGTGTCGGGCATGAGGTGTTCGTCGCTACCGACGGTCGCTCTGACGAAACTAAAGAGCGTGGACAGGCATTTGAGGATGTCGGAACCATTCAGAAATTGGTGGATGAAGAAGTAGATGTGATCTTTTGTCTCTGTGGCGGAATGGGCGTGTTCGCTGTCTACAATCTGGATAGCGAACATGAAGTCGTTGAATTTCCAGTGGCGAAAGAAGTCATGGAGGCTGGCTTCAAAGGCATTTATGTTGATTGCAACAGTATTATTTCTGATCCCGCTCAGGCTCGTTGGGAACTCGCTCTGGCCGATTATGTGAATTCAAATGGAGCGTCCTATGTGTCGGGTTCTCTTTATGGGTATCCGAATCGGGATGGCCGTGTGTTGTTTGTGAACGGTGATTCTGCTGAGGATGTTGTAGCGTTGATGTCAAAAGAAGGCGTGGACGCCTTGAGTGCCTTACATGTTGAGGTGGTAGATGGCGACGCAAAGGCATACAAGCGTCAGATGATGGAAGAAAACGTTCCTCCCCCAGAGGATGTTGAAAAATACTCACGAACTGATGACAGTTGGATAGAAAAAAATGGTTGATTGGACAGTCGATAAGAACATGAACATAAGTTCCGGTTCGGTTAATCGTGGTGAATACAAGTTCACCCGCATCAAGCACAAGGCAGGATTGGTTTCCTTTCCAGACGCCGCTGAAATAGATCAAGAGTTTCTAGACGGTTGGGTAAAACGACGTAGCGCTTTTGTGGGTAACTTTGAAGGAAAAACTGACCGTCGTTTGAAAACGGCTGAAGAGTACACGATTGATGAAGACGGCAACTACATCAATCGTGGGGGGTACAAGTTCACTCCTAAACAATTCGATTCGACTCCGCTACGTCTTGTTGGATTGCAGTACGAAGCGGAGTCAGAAGATAAAGCCTTTGTCGAATATTTGGATTCGGTTATGGCCATGTGTTTAGAAGAGTACATGGTGATGTACCCCGAGATTCGTATTTCGATCTGGTATCGAACTCCTAGTCATGCTGCTATTTATTCTGAGGGACATTCGCTGGGGCCGCATTCCGATCAGGGCGTCGAACGCGGTGACAGCGCGTGGGGGTACGGTCCGGCGGACGAGAGTGACAAGCCTGTAAATGAGTTTCCAACTAAGACTGTTGTAACGGCTTCCATAGTTCTAAAAGATACTGCTGAAGGTGGGGCGATGTATTTCCCTCACGCGGAGCATAGAGAAAAGTTCGCGGTTGGAACGGCGGTATTTTATCCGTCGTCCTACATCGGTGCTCATTCGGTAGAACTCATTACTGATGGGGAACGCATTTCTTATCTACAGTTTTATTGCCAAGGCACACCTATAGATGGACAGAGCGAAACGCATGTGGACGCATGGCGTAGCAAGGAGGGGAAGTGGGTTCCTCCTATGCATGGTTCAGATGGAGCGCCGAGCAGTCAAGTCAGCGAGTTGACAGCACCGAACATGTAGCGCTGGTCCAAGAGGCGGTGTTCCACACATATCCACTGTTGGGATCCGTCCATTGGAATTCATAGAGACTGCCGTTGAGGCCAGTGTCCATGCCCTGCGCTCTGATTTCTTCTGGTATGCCATTGGTTCCCAGCAATTCGGAAGAGGGATAAACTTCCTGCACTATTTCAAGTAGTCGATTTCCGTATGAATTCCATTTATGATCAGAATGAGGTAGTGCCAGTTTGCCAAACCGGCTCGTTTCCCTCCGCACCGCGGCCGCATCTCTTAAACGTCGGTCATCTTCCAATACCAGTTCGCTAAATAGGTGTTCTATTACAGTTTCCGTAGACCATGGTTTTTCAACGTTTCCGTTCATCGGGGGTTCGATATACCAGTTATGGGGGGGAGCACCTGCGCCCAACGCACCATGATTATTAAGGCCCACAAAACTTCGCACTAATGTGTTTACATCAGGACAAATAATAAGTAGTTGACCGCCAGTCTTGGTTATACGTCGAATCTCATGCAAAAATGGGGGCACCTCCTCCAACCAAATGTGCTCTAATACATGAGATAGTAATACTTGATCGAACGTGTCGTTCTCCCATGGCAGGGGATTATTGGTAGTCTTTGAAGATAAGGCACCTTCCCACAGGGGTTCTTCTGACATCGGTAACAATACGTCGGGATTCAATTCCTCTCTAATGTCTGCGTTGATCCATCCTTCTGGTTGATGGATGTTGCAGCCAAGGTTCAGTTTCATCTCAACTTCCTCTGACTAAGTTCTGTTCTACAACATCTTCGTGGGAGTACGCCTTTTCAAGTCCGGCTTCCCCTTCTAGCGATCTGTTTTGAAACACCGGGTTGACAGAACTAGTTGCGGTTCTGTCCATGTTGCCTTGCTGTGTCCAGAGTGCGTACTTAGCGTAATCTTCATAGATGCTCATTAGCCAATGCGGCTCGCACCATGCCTTTATTTCGTCGGGTTCAAACACTTCGACCATTACCTCTGGCGATGGGCTTCCGTGTGACATGAACTCTAGATAGGAGTACCGGGTGCCTTCGATTACTGTGTTGACTCCGTGCGCTCCCATGAAGTTGGCTGGGAAGATCAAAACGTCACCTGTTTGTCCTTGGTGTTCAATATCTTGATAGGGGAAGATGATTTCCCCTCCGAGGTAGTTGGTGCCGTCCAATTCTTCGGGATCTTTAATGCCGTTGTTCAGGTACAAGATGATGGCGATTGTCTGGCGAGAGCCGTTCTGTGCGTGAGGAATAAATCGTTGTCCTTCCATCACCCTGTAGTTGGCATCGTTGTCGTTGTGTACCCCCAAGAAACTGCCCGGATCGTAATGTAGAACGTGCCCTCTTGAACGCCACCAGATAGTGCCTAGAACAAGAGGGAACATGTCTATGTATCTGATTAGGCATTTGTAGATGGCCGCTTCGTAACGTTGAAAGGTGTCAACGATGTTTTCAGGAGTGTCGTGTTTGACTGGTTGCAACAGACGAGTCGGCACCATCTTGACTTGTTCAAGTGAGAACTTGTTGCGATCAATGTTCAGGGCGTAAGTGTTTCCGGCCTCGTCTGTTTCATAAGTCCAGTTCTGCTCAAAGGCTTCGGATGCGTTTTCATCGACCCAAGATAAGAACGATGGGTCCACTGTGCAGGTATTACTGAATCTGACTACACCTCCACCAAGATGATCTGCTTCTAGATTCTTAATTTCTTTTAAGGCATCATCCGTTATTTCAGGGGTGGAGGCATCAAATATGTTCATAGGGCATCAATGGGCCTTCGGGATTGGATTCGACAGGTCGCAATAATGGATTGATCTCACCGTTGGGCGGTCCTTCACTTGTGGCGGTCCACCTTGAATGTGGGGATTGGGTAAATCGTTCCCAATCCTGATGAAGCCACGGTAGGTAGATGGCTTGACACCAATGCCCAGAATCTGATTCATAAATCGGGATCAAAGGAGAAGGTTCGTCTGCATGTATTCCTTGACCAAACACAGATTGGTAGTTGTATCTGATGCCATCAGTGATATCTCGTACACCGTGTGAACCAACGTAGTTCGCTGGGAAGAACAGGATGTCTCCGGTACGCGGCTTGTAAGTAAGATTGTTAAGGAACGGAAACCACATCTCTCCGCCTGTGAAATTGGTTCCGTCTAGTTCTTCTTCGGTATCCACACAATCGTTGTAATAGGTGATGGTGGAGAGAACTTGGAAGATGGCTTCAGGGCGATCAGTTTCGTACCGCTGCCCGTCTCTGGTTTTGCGACTGGTATCGTTATCACTGTGCATCCCGATTGCTCCGTTGGGATAATACTTAAGAACGTTGCCCCGAAACCTCCACCATAGAGAGTTGAGGACATGGGTGTACATGTCTATGTACTTCATTAGACACAGATATATTTGATTCTCGTTCTCATAAAAGAACTCCGCAATGTCCTCAGGAGTTTCATCCATGACGGGTTTGCCGTCGCCAAATCCACCAAGTCGATACGGGTTTCTATAATAGGTTTCTACCGGATGCTTTCTGCCTTCTAGGTCTTCGCACCACCGCTCGCCATTCTCCTCTTTGAGAAATACTCCCGGCGTTGAATGCACGGCGTGCTTGTCTATGTATTCAAATAGTTTAGGCTGGTCTACATCTATGACATTACGAAATACTACGACTCCTGCCCCATAGTCGTGTACCTCTAGACCGCCGATGTATTCACAGTCTGCTTCGGAAACGTAAGGGATCGGTGTTCTGCATCCGGGGTATTCTCTAACTAGAGCCATGTGCAGACTTTAGCAGATCAGGACACTCGTTTTATGACGGTGTTTCCATCGTCGGTAACGAGATGAAATACCAGCAGGTTATCTTTGGTGAGCAGATGGCGATTAGTTTTGGTCGTCCAGTGTTTGTGCAATGCCTGATGGTTATTGTAGATTTGACCGTAGGTTCCGCTGCCTTCGATGTGCATAATTCCACCAACGGCTAACATAGACAAGTAGGCATCTACAAACTTGGTGGTAGTGCAAACCAGATCCTTCATGCGAACGTGAACGAAGTCAAAGGTTCCAGCATTGGTGCCATCCAGAACATCCTGAACATCCATAGTGGAGTATTGCGTGTCAGCGTATGCGGATGCTGCACCTTGATTCAGGTAGAACTGTTCAAATGAGTATAGGTGGCTGTCGTTTATCAGTGTGATATTTTTGGAACGGTCGTTCATCTGCTCCATCATCCACGTTTCAGGCATCCCAATTGCCCACAAATAGTTAGTGGCTTTGATGCATTCGCTAAACAAGACCGCGCTCATTTCGGCTCCCCAGACATTTGCTTCCCAACCGGGAATGCTGGATTTAAGCATCGTCCACCAATGAAGTTCAGCGTCGTTGCCTGTGGCAATTGCTCGTCGGTCAGTATTCATGGCAGTGTGGTGTGCCCTTAGGGCGGTGAGGTAATCTTCGGTGCCGTCGCTCCATGCCTGATCGTGGTTATCACCGAGGGTGGACAGTGACTTGGAGACTAGGTTGGTTTCAAACCATGCGTGAGCCATTACGATACCCCTACGGCCAATTGACGCCAGTACCAGTTGCGTCGTGCCAGTGTTGACAGAAGGCCGTTATTGATTTTGTTGTAGTCGTGGGGAGCATAACTCTGTCCACTTTCTGCTCCGCCGTTTGGATCCAACCAGTAGTTTTCATTTATCTTGTTGAGAATGTCGTCAATGGTTGTGGCGTCGATATCGGCCCAGTCCAAACCGAGAATGAACAATATTTTTGCTAGGTGTGATTCAATGAGTTCTAAATCGGCAGAAGCAGAGTATGAGTCGCCGGGAGTGTTACGGATAGTCATCGGTCAGTTCCCTCGCGCGTCGGTGTCAAGATCCAAACGGCTACAAAAAAGTATTCCTCCGTCTGATTTGTATTCCCACACGGCCAATTCAGCGTTCCATTGAATGGGTTCGTTTTCTCTCCATTTACCAACAGGGCTAGATGAATCTGTTCCTTCCATAACAATGGGGTCGAACAGCAGCGTTTCAGTTAAGAGAGTTTTACCAGCCTCCGCGGCGAGTTCTTGCTGATGCTTGTCAGCCATGACTCAAGCCAGTGCGCCAAGCGCGGCCAATTGAATTCGCAAACATTCGTGGGCTTCGTAGAAGGCGTCATCTACGGCAACTGGATTAGTGTAAGAAGCGGTGACAGTCGTCGGATCTACGCCAAGCGTGTGACAGAGTACCTGTGAGGAATACTCCAAAAATTCTTTGGCCTCCGCTTTGGCTGCGGTCACCTGTTCAGCGGTGAGAGCCATTTGATTATCCTAATGCCGCTAGTTGGGCCTTACAACTGACGATGCGTGTGTTCAGTGATTCGATCTGCCTCTCAGCCACATACGTTAGGCCGTCACTGTCTGCGGCTTCAGCCGGAGCAGCATAATCTGCTGCTATATCAGCAATGACGAGTCCCATCATCACGCATTTGTCCCAGATTTCAATCTCTAGTTCTTTGATGACGCGAGTCAGAATCGTAGTTTTTGTTGCGTCAGGAATGACGTTCGCAAATTCCATCGATGTTCCTTTGTGCTAGATCCTAAACCTGTGAACACAGGCTATCACAGGATGATACTACAAACATGAATAACTTTGGAGAACCTATTTTGCATTTGAAACAGTATAAGGTCCGCCTTTCAGCATATTCAAGTGGAGTAAACTCTCGTTAGCCTTCGGGCTGTCCATATTGACGAGATA
>Ga0302120_10000646_pt1 | contig 15909 bp, 14 predicted proteins | sample AG5_Bottom_MG_FD_203118 | JGI IMG/M metagenome (GOLD analysis project Ga0302120, IMG submission 203118) | Marine microbial communities from Western Arctic Ocean, Canada - AG5_Bottom | ecosystem: Environmental > Aquatic > Marine > Oceanic | place: Canada: Western Arctic Ocean | collected 2017-10-01 | reverse complement strand
TTCATATTCTGAAATCGCGGCGATTTGTTGACCGATGAAACTCTTGCCAACGCCAGCCATTCCCATCAAAGCGATGTTCGGCTTTGACTTCATGAACACCCCATCCAACTCAATCCTCAATTCCACCATTTGGTAAACCATTCGGAAGACGAGCGGTCGAACAATCGGTGGGTCCGGTGGGCAATGTTTTTTCTCCACCGGCAGGGGGTTGCCTCGGTAGTGGTCCTTGATGCGCACACAGAAATGTCTGGCGACGCTGATGATGATCGTGTTGCTATCTCTGCCGTTCTCGGCGGGTGCCGAGAACGACGATGGCGGCCGTGAGGAGGGGACGACACCCGAATCGATGACCCGCATCATGATGTTTCCATCCGATGCTGAGGTCACCGGCATGCACATCGATGCGAATGGGAATTTCTTCGTCAACGCGATGCACCCCGATGACAACTACGAAGCGACGATCGGTGTGATCAATGGCATCGATTGGAACGACCTGCCGGAGTCGGTTCCAGAATTGGCATCGTCGAGCAGCGAATCTGAAATCTGGCATGGCATCCGAACGTCGATCGGTGATGTTCAGGTTCTTCTGCAGAGTGGCGACGCCCTCTCTGAGGGCGGCGTTGCGGGCGGGATCTACGCCGCGGATGATGGGAATCAAATGTTCATCAGCGAAAAACCGGATTACAACGCCTTCGTACCACTGAACGCCGATGGCAGCCACGGTTACCTCTACACCGCCTGGGAAAACCGACCCGCAGCGATCAGTCGATTGGAGGTCGAATGGAATGCGACCTCTGGCGAATGGGATGTCTTGGGCGGCATGATGCTCGACCTCAGCAGCGTTGGCGGCGGTTGGGTGCTCTGCTTCGGCAGCATGAGTCCCTGGGGGGCGCCGCTTCTGGCCGAGGAACTCTATTTCGCCGAGACCGAGGACTGGAATGATGAGTCGTTCTATTATCACGACGATCAAGAGAGTTTGGCGGATTATCTCGGATTCTATCCCAATCCCTACGCGTATGGTTACATCATGGAAATCGAGAATTCGGCGACCCCTGACCCGGACTTCATCAAGCACTTCACGATGGGCCGATTCTCACATGAAAATGCGCAGGTGATGCCCGATGAGAGGACCGTCTACCTGTCGGACGACGGCTATGATACGGTCTTGTTCAAGTTCGTCGCCGATACCGCTGGAGATCTCAGTTCAGGAACGCTCTACGCGGCCACAGTCATGCAAGACGAGGGCAGGGACTCGGCGACGACCGGGTTTGATGTGGCGTGGACCGAGATGGCCTCGTCGTCCAATTCGGAGATCCAATCATGGATCGATGCCTACGATGGCATCACCACGGCGGACTTCGTCGATGGTGAGAATTCCTACATCACCGATGCGGAGATTCAAGATTGGGCAGAGGGACGCCTGAACGAGGACCTGAATGGTGATGGGACGGTTGGTTCTGCGGCGGATGATCGGGTCGCCTTCCTCGAATCTCGGAAGGCCGCTGCCGCGCTTGGCGCCAGCGATGAATGGAACAAGATGGAAGGCGTTGCATTCAATCCAAACGCACCCGATTACCTCTATCTGGCGATGTCTGATGTTCAGAACGACATGAGTGATCGACGGGGCGACATCGACGTCACGCCGAATGAATGTGGAATCGTCTACCGCATGACTTTGGATGATGCATGGAATGTGAACCGGATCGACCCGGTGATCTCCGGCGGCCCTTTCACTTCCTCAGCCGCTTACGAATGCGATGTCAACAACTTGGCAGGACCGGACAACCTCGTCGTACTGAATGACGGACAGGTGCTGGTCGGCGAGGACACGGGCAAGCATGAGAACAACATGGTCTGGCTCTGGTCGCCGCCCTTCGAGCCTGACACCACTGAGAATGAGACCACTGAGAATGAGACCGAGGTCATCGACGACTCTGGGACAGATGTGGGTGAAAATGATGAGAAATCAACAGGCCTCCCGGGCTTCGGACTCATTTTGACCACCACCGCAGCACTCGGCGCGGCTCTCGTCGCGAGTCGACACAGGCCCACCTAACCCCGGACTCAGCGGAACCTTTTCCCAGATGGTGATCGTCGAGGCGACGTGGAAATCAGAACACTTCGTGACGAGGATGTGCCCGCTCTATGGCGCATCAATGCCGAAGGGCTACCTGGCACGGGTCAGATTTCACAGGAAGGAATCGCCGATTTACTGACCCTGTCCGAAGTCGCGCTCGGCGTCTGCGAAGATGACGAGTTGTTGGGATTCGTCATCTGTTTGCCACCCCAAACCCGCTATGGAAGCCTCAACTATGCTTGGTTCAACCAGCGGTACGAGGCCTTTCTCTACGTCGACAGGATCGCCGTGACCACAGCGTATCGCAATCGCCATATCGGTTCAGAATTGTACGGCCGGGTCATCGAACATGCGCGGGCGCAAGGATGTCCGGTCGCCGCCGAGGTCAGTTTGAAGCCGGCGAATCCCGATTCGATGCGATTTCACGAACGGCACGGATTCGCTGAGGTCGGGGTGCTGCACCATGCCGATTATTCGGTAACGATGATGCTTCAATCGAGATGAATGGACCACTGGCGTGTGTCTTGGTCACGCTTGTACCAAGTGCCACTGCCGGCGGGCATCTCGAGCCATTCCTCGCCCTCATTCCACACGCCTTCGGCGGCGGAGTCGGGTCCCTCTGGAATCTCGAGCGGTGGGGATTCGAAGGCGGATGATGATGCGGCACCCTTCGATTCATCGCGCCGCATCAGGCCGATCGTGATCATCGTCAGCAAGGTGAGCAGAAAAAGTCCTGCGAAGGCCAAGCCACCCTGTAGTAGAATGGAATCGCTCTGCGTTTCAGCATCGGCCCCAATGTGGTCATCACAGCCGTCGGGGACGCCATCCTCGTCCTCGTCGATCCTGTCGTCGTGTCCATTGCAGACATCGATGAGATCGGCACGACCATCGGCATCCGAATCGATGAGACTGTCACAGCCATCCGGCAGGCCATCCTGATCGACATCGATGTCATCGTCGAATCCAGGGCACCGGTCATTCTCGTCCGCGACGTCGTCATGGTCTGAATCAACGAAAATGTCACAATCATCGGGGTAGCCATCCTGATCGATATCGAGGGTATCGTCATGGCCTTCGCATCGGTCGTCTTCATCTGAGACGCCGTCGCTGTCGGAGTCGAGCAGCGCATCGCAGCCATCCGGAATGCCGTCGCCATCAACATCGATGGTATCATCTGAATCCGCGCACATATCTTCAGCATCCGAGATACCATCCCCATCCGCATCGCGCTCGGAGTCACTGCAGCCATCCGCATAGATCGGTTCCCCAGAAGGGGTGTTAGGACAGGTGTCAACATCGTCGGCCAAGCCATCGCCATCGGAGTCGATGACGTGCAGTGTCTGCATTGCCGTGGCGATGCGAACGTCCCACCGCGCAGCATGTTCGCGCAGTCCAGCCTCGTTGAAGTGGATCGTGTCATAGCGCCAATCGGTGCCATTCAGGTCATCGGTCAAGGGCCCAGCGAAGGTCAGCGGATCGGTATCGATGACCGCGTTTTGGCCACCTACGACCCAACCTGTCTTGACCGGATCAGCGTTGGGTGTGAAGCCAACGCGGGCGACGATCCACGGGATTTCGGATCCTGCGTAGGCGCGGCTGCCGAGGACGACTTCGCCAAGCATCTCAGCGTAATCCTCGGTTGTCGTGCCACCGGCGTTGCTCTCGCCCTGATGCCATAGGATGGCGCGGGCACCGCTCGGTCGAACCGCATCGAGGGCTTCCTCGATGCGTGGGAACAAATCGTTCGCATCGGGCACCCATCGGTTCACTGTCGTGCCGCCGTATCCCACTGAAAGGAAGCCCACCGGCACGTCGTATCGACTCGATACCAGATCGCCCACGACCGGCCATGGTGAGCCCGAGGCACCGGTCGCCGCGGGTTGAGGATCATGGCCGAATCGCCAGCCATCTGGACCCCAAGTGCTGACGCGTGCATCGGTCGGACTGAGGGGGTACTCGCCGTGGTTTGCTGAATTTGATTGACCTGCGACGATGAACACCTCGCCGACGCCGACGCTCTCGATCGTCCTCGTCGTGACGACATCGCCGTCGAGTCGGGTCTGCAATTCGAGACGATGCCAGCCTTCGGGCAGGGTCCACTGACCATAGAAATCACCGCCCAGGGCATCGGCGATAGGGGCCCATTCAGACCACGCACCGCTGGCCATCGGCTGATGGCGACCTGCGATGCTATCGATCTCCTCCAATGAACTGCCCGCCACCTTGATGATCCCATTGCCATGGGCATCGCGCTGGACGACCTGATGGGCCTGCGGGGAGTCGAGGTCGAGGGTCAAGTCGGCGGGGGAAGGGCCGGGCCGGACAAGGATGCGGAGCGTCTTCAACGTGTATTCGGCGGCATTGCCTTCGAAGGTCCAATCGGGATGACCCTCGACATCAGGATTGCTGCCGATGCCGAGATCATCCGAGGCTGCACCACTGCCCCAGGCACTGTAGGCGAACAGGACCTGGCCGGAGGCGTAATCGTGCAACTGCATGCTGCCATACCCCGCACCTACGGCCGGACTGTCGCCGAAGTCGTAGAGAGAACCGTTCGCGCCGGGAATCGCAGCGCTGTTGCTCGCCGCGTAATTTGAATCCCAGAATTCGATCACGCCGGAGTCGATTGTCGCAATCGCCGAAAGGTTCGGATGGTTCGATTCAACCTCAAGATCCTCAAGGATCTGATGATAGCGTACACCGGATTCTGTCGTCGGCACACCCAATTCGGCTGCGTCGAGGGTCAATGCGGGGAAGGAGACGAAGACCCACACGCGCGCTTCACCCTCACGCTGGAGCTCGAGATGGTAGGCGACCCGATCGAAACTGAAGTCGATCTCAGCGCTGTGGTCCTCGGCATAGGGAATGGTTGCACCATTGAAAGCGGCGCCGTCGGGTAATTCGAGTTCGTAGACCAAGGTGTAATCCGAGCCATGGGAGACGTCATCATCGACCGGCGAAGCCGAAATCGGCATGGCGAAGAGAATCAGTACGAGCAGGACCGCACGAATTTGCATATGTTCACCTCAAGGGTCTGTGGTCGGATCCCAGCCGGAGATGTAACCGCATTCCATCTTGGCGATGACATCGACGTAGTCGGACAAATCTATGTCCAATGCGGCGATGTTCTCAGCGATTCGCGCTGGATTTGAGGACTTGGGAATCGTGATGCAGCCTTGATCATGACACCACTTGATGGCGACCTGGGCGGGGCTGCAATCCAATCGATCTGCGATTTCAATCAGATCCAAGTCGTCGAGTTTTTGACCGCGCGCGAGGGGGGAGTAGGCCATCACTTTCGCACCGACCGCTTCGGTTGCGGCCCTCAGTTCGGGTCGCTGCAACCAGGGGTTGAATTCGATTTGATTCACCGCGGGCAGATAGGTGGCGTAGTCACGCATCGCTTCCAGGTGGTGCACGCCGTAATTCGAGACACCGATCGCCTTGACCCAGCCCTGCTCAAGGCAGTATTCCATGCCCTTCCACACCGATTCGCAGTGGGTTGGATCTTCGGGCGGGGCATGGACCAGATAGAGGTCGATGTAGTCGGTGTCGAGGTAATCCAAGCTCTTCTGACAGTGCTCGATGACCGAATCAAAGCCTGTGGCGTGGATGCGTCGCAGCTTCGTGGTGATGAAGACCTGCTCGCGCTCTGCGCCGCTCATCTCCAAGGCCTCTCCGACCTCGTGCTCATTGCCGTAGGCGCGGGCCGTGTCGATGTGTGTATAGCCGGATGCGAGCGCGGCGAGGACGGCTTTGCAGCACTCACCCTCCTCGGACATCAGGAAGACGCCGAGGCCGAACGAGGGGATGTCCAAGGGGTGCGCGGTCGAGCCATCCAGCTTGAGGTGGCTGATCTCCATGGGCCGCGATGCGGCACCCTGCTCTTCAATGCTACAGCAGGGCGATGAAGAAATTCTTCGCGACCCACGTGATCATCATGGTCGTCATCATGATGGCGAGCGTGATTTTGCCGATGCGCTGCATCCGCTCACTGCGTGCCTCGTACGCAGCAACCTCCTCATCCGAGAGCGGCTCGAGTTCCCACGGCTCCATGGGGCTGCGAGGAGGCGGCAGCCTTCAAGGTCAGCGCTCGGTGGCGAGGCCATGGCAGAGCCCCGACCCCCGAGGCCCTCCGCTTCGGTGATGTTGCGGCGTGGCGAGGAGATTCTCCTCTGCCACCGCACCTCGGGCGTGCCGGCCTTCCCCGACTACTGGGCCTTTCCCGGCGGTGGGGTCAGCCGCATCGACAAGGGGCCCTTGTTCGCCCTGTGGAGAGAGATGGTCGAAGAGGTCGGATTGACACCAGGCTTGGAACACATCGATGCGGATCTGAGACAGGCGATTTTGGAGGATAAATCTGCATTCTATCGATTCGTCGATGCTGGACGGATCGAATTGAACGAATCTGCCTTCGACATCATTTCTGAGAGAACCACGCCGCCGTTTGGGCCGATGCGATTCCACAATCACTTCTTCACGGCGACCTGTGAGGTCGACCCGGTTCTCGAATCGGGAGAGCGGGTCGAGTTCGACGCCTTTCGATGGGCGACGCCGTCACAATTTCTCGATGAGTGGATGCGTCACGAGATCAAGATTCCACCTCCAATCGTGATGCTGCTCAGAGATCTTTCCGGCAAGGAGATCGAGGAGGCGGTTGCGCATCTTGCCGGAAATCCCCCATCAGAGAATAGCAGAATCGAGTTCGCACCCGGCGTCGAATGCATTCCGATTCCGACGAATACGTTGCCACCCGCAACCCACACAAATTGCTACATTCTCGGTGTGCCAGGTGGTGACCGAGTCATCATCGACCCCGCGGCGAAGTCTGAAGAAGGCCTCAAAATCTTGGAGGCGAAGGTGAACGATCTTCATCAGCACGGTTCAAAAATTGTCGCGACGATTTACACCCATCGTCACGCCGATCACATCGGGGATCTATCTGCAATATCCACGCTCTACACCGCACCCATCTGGGCGACTGAAGAGACGCATGCGGCCATCCCGCCTTGTGAGACGGATTCGATTCTAAAGGAGGGTGATACCTTCTCTTTGGATGATGTCACTTGGACAGTCATCGAGACACCGGGGCATTGTCCCGGGCAACTATGCCTGGTGTCCGAGGCCGGGATCATCTCCGCGGACAACGTGGTGCAGGTCGGCACGATTCTCGTGCCGAGCGGTGAAGGCGACATGATGGCCTACATCCAGGGCTTGAAGCGCCTCTTGGAGATGGATGCGAACCTGTTGTTCCCCGGTCACGGCCCCGTCGTCACCCACCCATCGAAACTCCTCAATCACTACATCACCCATCGAGAGAAGCGTCATCAGGCCGTTCTCAACGCTTGGAACGCGGGTCATCGCGACCTGAACGGCCTTGCCGAAGCCGCGTATGCGGACGCACCCGAGGCCCATCCGTTGCTCAAATTGGATCAGACCCAATCCCATCTGGATGCACTTCGTCGAGAGGGCATGTTGAAGGGATGAGCCTCGGCTTTGTGGGATTGGGGCACATCGAATGCAGGCCGATGAAGTGCTTGGTTTGCTGGGCGATCCAGCCGCTTCTGTCCTGTGCCAGGACATTGAGGCGTCCGACGGCTTCACCCTGCGCGTGTACTCCTTCACGCCCAAAGGGGGCGGGACGGGTTGCCCCGTGGTCTTCATCCCCGGTTGGACCAGTGTGATGGAGGGGTGGGCTCCACTGCTGTCCGCCTGGGTTGAACAGCGTGAAATCCACTATATTGAGACCCGTGAAAAGCGCAGCGCGACCATCGAACGGCGTGTGAAGAGCCAGGATTTTTCCATGCCCCGTCACGTCGCTGATTTGGCCGAAGTGCTCGAGGTGCTGGGCCTTGGGAAAGAGGTGTTGTGGTTCGGGTCTTCTCTGGGCGCCACGGTGATTCTCGAAGGCTTGATGCAAGGTCATTTACAAGGGCGTGGGGCCTTCCTCATCTCACCGAACTCAGCCTTCATATTCCCGACCTGGATGGTGCCGTTGACCTGGATGCCGTGGTGGTTTTACCACCCGATCATTCGGGCGTTCATCCCCTATCTCAAATGGCGACTCAAGGAACCAGCGCAATATCAACGCTATCGGCGCACCCTGTTCAATGCCGACCTGAAGCGGCTGAAATGCAGCGTTATCGCCAATCGGGCCTACACATTGCCCGATGGGCTCGACAGGATCACCATCCCGGTCGCGATCTGTGTTGCGGCTTCCGACACATTGCACAGTGGGGACGATGCCCATGGAACCGCAGCAGCCTTGCCCAACGGAAAATTGGTCGAGGTCGAGAGCAACCAATATGCCCATGAAGCCGCGGTCATTTTTGACATCGAATCATGGGAAAAAAGAGCCTGCGATTAGAATAAGAGTCAGACCGGCATCCGACGGCCATGGGACCCACCACAATTTTCGCACTCGTCGCTGGCGGCATCGTTCTGTTGATGATTCTGCTCTGGATCATGAGCACCTACAATCGCATGGTCGATCTGCGGAATGAAGTCGAAAATCAGTACCAAAACCTGGAGACGCAGGTCGGGGTCAAAGATCAAAAAATCGCATTGGTCGAGCAGACCGACCTCGCCCAGATGGGGTTGGAAAGTTCGGTCTATGACAAAATCATTGAAGCGCGTAAATTGTTCGCCAGCGCGAAGAGTTCAGGCAACCGAAGTGCCCTCAGCAAGGCTTCGGGCATGATGGATTCTGTGATTCCATCCGCCTTGGCCTTCGCCGAAAGCAATCCCCAATTGACCTCCCACAACGTGCTCGTGGCGGGTCTGGAAGAGGGTGTCCACGCCATTGCCAAGATGGCCAGTGAGGTTGAGGAATACAACCAATCCGCCAAGAATTACAATACATTCACCGAAATGTTCCCCGCTGTACTCGTCGCCAAAATGTTTGGCTTCGACCGTGCCGACCTCTTCGATCAGTACGATGATGAGCAGGTGACTCACATGTTTGACCGCCGGGCGGATCTCGGCAGCTTTGTCGAGTCAAAGCGCTCCGAAGCCGACATCAAGACCGAGAAACTGAAGGACGAGATTGAGGCGATTGAAGCCGAGACGGAACTGCTTGAAGCGAAGGCTCGATTGGCCGCGCTCAAAGAACAGTCTGACGCCTGAAATCACAGGCCAGAGGCGGCCAAGGCACAGACGATGATCATCAGAATCAAGGGTCCGAGCCGGCTCGCAGGGGAGTTCTTGGCGGAGAGAACCGATAACTCGTTGCCTTTGCAGAGTTTGGCATCTCGACGCGGCGCATCTTCACCGACCGCTTCGAGCGTCTGGTGAACGCGGCTCGCATTGTACGCCACCGTTCCCTTCGGAACCTCATCGTGGGGCCGGGATTTGATTCTCGCCATGATATAGACAGGGTCGCTGAACCGGAAGGCAGAGAGCGACCAACGATGTTGTGAAATTGTGCCTCCGCGGATGGGTGAGGCGAGCGGACCACAACCCTGTCCGCCGTGCCGGGAACTCTCCCACAAGGGTGTCCCCATGTCGATTCGACCAAAGGTCGACGTCTTGACGACCAGCCCACCAGTGCCATCGTGGACGATGAAATCTGAGGCGTGATTGCCCCATCGGATGCGCCGTGTCTCTCGGCGATGCCGTGTCTCCCACTTCTCCGTCTGATGATTGTAAACCTTCTCCGTCCATTTTTCGGTCGCATCGTAGACCCAGGTCCACGCTGCGAGGTTTTCAAAGGTCCAAGCCGATGCTCTGCAGCCATCGACGTGCAGCACCTTCGGCGGGGAGGGAAATAACGGACGGATTTGACCGACCAATTCTCCATGACCTCCGTCGACGAATTTGATGATCGAGGTGACCGTGTCCCACGCCTCCATGCTCCGACGGTAACCGAACTGGCTGAGGATGGTCGCCAAAGCCGAGGCGACGAGCAGGGCGATGGACAGGGTGAGGTTGGACTCACGCGCACCTTTGGACATCCCGAAAAATACGCCGGCCATGAAGAAAACAGAGAGGGCATGGTGGAAGAATCGGCTGGTGAACTGAGGTGGCGTGGCATTGTACAAGGCACGGTATCGATCGTGGCGTGGGTGATCGCCAAAGAGCAATTCTTGCGCATTGATCTTGTCCCCTTCCTTGATCAGTTCAATCATGTGGTCATTCGCCGCTTCCGGGGAAGCGAATCGGCCACTCTCCTCCGGGCCGGAGAAAACGACCCAGTCATCACCGTCCTCCAACACGGAAATGGGCGGTCCGTCATGTTCGAATTTTGCAAGGGGATCAGGCAGCCAGTTCTCGGATTTTGCATCCCATTCAACCCGGTCCAAGTGCCAATCTGAACGATCCATTGGTGGAAAAGGGGGTGATACCCAAGTGCCTGGAATGGAGCCAGACTGGAAGTTTTTCATCATCAAACCGAAGGGATTTGGAACGCACCATCCCATCACGAACAAGCCGAGGGCAGCGCCTCCCAACCCCACGATGAGGCCATCCCCCCCCTCGACAATCGAGACCATCAGGCCCCAACCGAGTGCCACCAGTCCCAAGGACCACAAGATCCACCAAAACCAGCCGCTGGGCCAGGTCCAAGCAATCCATTTGGGTAGCAATGGCTTGTCAGCGACAGGCTGACATTCCACTGTTTCTACCTCAGTCATCGAATCGCCCACGGGCAGGGGAACCATCAACGTCACCTACGGTGTCAATTCAAAATCGTCATCATCGTCGCTGAAGGGGTCATCCCGGTCTCCCGATACCTCGCTGGTTCGGAAGTGGCTGTAGAGACGTTCGATGGTGCCGTAGGGCCAGTCTCCCTGCTTGGAATCGTAGCGCCGGGTCAATTCGGGTCCGTGGCCGCCGTGGAACCAGATGGGTACGTCGAGACGGCGGAACAGGCCTTGATTGAAACCTCCGAAGGCGTGCAGTCGCTCGATACCAGCCAAATCAGCGATCCAATCGTGCCTCTTGCCACCGTCCTCGTCGACCGGTTGGAATTCGACCGCTTCCATGATGCGGTCGATGAAGCGATTGAAGGCGGCATCTTGGCCGCCCTCGTCGATGATCGTCTCGATCTCGGGCAGGACGCCGAGCGGGTCGACCTCGCCCGAGAGATGTTGCAACCAAACCATGTGACTGAGCGCGCCAAAGGCGCGCTCATCCATCGCCGGCTGTTCCCATAGCGCCCATGGCCCGCGCGACCCATCCAAGGGCTGGGGTAGAATCCCATAGTGGAGGAAGGCCTCTCGCAAACCACCCAACCGGGTCGGGTCACGCGCCACATGCGCATTGGCGAGGGCCTCCTCGATGGCGAACCACCACTGCGGCGCGTTGCGCGCGCTGTGCAGGGTCTCACAACAATCACAATGATGCCCGCGCAGATCGGGGAGAGGCTCGCCCGCGGCGTGCAATCTCAGCATGTGAAGGCTGACCTGTGCATCCACACAATGGTGGAAAAAGCAGTGGTCGAAGCCGAAGATGAAGGCCAGATCGAGGGCGAGATCGGGTGCGTTCGCCACCCCATCCCGCTCCATCGACGTCGCGATGCCCGCACTCCACTCGACCAGCGCATCCGCATTCACATGGATGCCCCAGTCATCATCGATCTCGGGAATATCGGTGCCCGTCCGCAATAGATTGCGATACCAAAACATGGCGAGCGCCTCATCGATTTCGCCGCCGGTCTCCGTTCCCGGGCTCGGACTGCGGTCGGGCGAACGCAATTCGGCAGTCCCGCCTCCGGCAGTGTGTTTCAGGTGCACGAACTCACCCTGCCCGCCGACCGTCATAAGCGATTGGCTGATGAAGGGGCAGAGTCCGCCCCAGACCGGAGGGATGGCCATGCGCGACCAGATGTCAGCCTTCGATATCGCGAGAATGGCGCGAGATATCGATGCTTTCGCCGGTGGACGCTGCAGGAAGATGTACCAGCCGCATTACGAGCAGGTCGTCATCCGCCTGAACCTCAAAGGCATACCCAACCGGGATCTCGTCATCGTCCGCGGCAAACGGGTCTACTTCAGCCAGCGCGACCGCCCGATGCCGATGCAGCCGCCTCAATTTGCCATGCTATTGCGCAAACATCTGGGCAACGGACGATTGCTTTCGGCCGAGCAAATCGGCTTCGATCGCATTCTCAAACTCCTTTTCGATACCAAAGATGGCCACCGCAGCCTGGTCATCGAAATGTTTCGCAATGGCAACGTCATCCTATGCGATGAAAACGATGTCATCATGATGCCGCTGACCCACGTCAAATACGAGAATCGAACCATCAAACGCGGCGAGATCTACTGCGCACCCGAGGCCCCGATGGACCCCCGTTCATGGTCCGCAGAACAATTGCTCGAACTTCTCCACGACTCGAACCGCGACCTGGTCCACACCTTGGCCGGACGCATGAGTCTCGGCAGTGTCTACGCTCACGCGCTGTGCGCCGAGGCCGGATTGGACCCCACTCAATCGACAGAGGACATGACCTCCGCAGATGCATTGCACACGGCCTTCCAACGCCTCATCGCCGAGATCGACGGCGAGGGCGCGGTCGCGATTCTGAGCGAGGCCTTCGAGGCGAGCGACAACCCACTGGAACGCGACCTGCAGATGGAGGCAAATTGCATCGAGGTCGGCCCGGTCCAACTCACGGGCGATGCGGTGACCATTCCATTCGAATCCCTCTCCGAAGCGGTCGATGCTTGGAAAGGCGGCCACGATGCCGCCGCACTCCAACGGCGAGAGGCCGAGAAATTGGCCGCCATCACAGCCCCCGGACAGACCGACTCGGACGCCAAGAAACTCGGACGTCGAGAGGTCCAGCAAGAGACCGCAGTCGGCAAACTCGCAACCAAAGGCGCCAAGCAACAAGACCTCGGCAAGGCCATCACCGCGCATTATACCCACATCGAGTCTCTGTTGAATCAAGTCAAGGATTCGGTCGATCAGATCGGATGGGATGAGACGAGGATCGCCATCAAGAAGATTCCATGGATCGATTCCGCGGACCCTTCAGCGCGCACCATCCGAGCCAAACTCCCCGACGAGGAGGGCGAACCCGGCCAAGTGATCGAACTCCATCTCGATGAATCCGTGCACCAGAATGCACAGCGGTACTTCGCCAAGGGACGCAAGGACAAGAATCGCGCCGTAGGTGCGGCCACGGCCCTCGAAGAGACCCATCGCAAGCAGAAGCAGGTCGAGAAACAGCGCGCCAAGGATGAGGCTGCGGGCCGCGTCACCGTCGCCAAGAGGACCAAGCGCTTCTGGTTTGAGCGCAATCGTTGGACCATCCTCTCGAGCGGCCAACTCTTCATCGGTGGTTCGGATGCCAAGGGCAATGACCAGGTCGTCAAGAAGCATCTCTCCAGCAACGACCTGTATTTCCACGCCGACCTGCACGGCGCGCCCTCATGCTCTCTCAAACTCAAGGAGGGATTCGAAGTCGATTCTCATCCCAACCCACTCTTGCCAGAGGGCGTTGTCTCCTATCGCCTCTCACAGGCATTGGAGGTCGAATCATTCGGAGATGAGGTCTTGCAACAAGCCGCCCAGATGGCCGTCTGTTGGAGTCGGGCCTGGAGCGGCGGCGGCGGCGGAGCCACCGCCTATCACGCCACACCCGGACAGGTCAGCAAGACCACCGAGACCGGGGAATCGCTCGGTCGGGGTGCCTTCATCGTCCGCGGCACGCGACATTGGTACAAGGACCTCCCATTGGAAATCAGCCTCGGCATGGTCGCCATCAATGGCGTCCCTCTGCCTCTGATTGGACCGCACGAAGTCGTCTCGAAACGCTGCGAACGATGGATCAAATTGAGTCCGGGTCATGAAAAGAAAGAGAACGTCGCGACGCGCATCGCCAAGGCGACCGGACTGCTGCAGGATGATGTCCTCAGCGCACTACCACCGGGCAATCTCACCCTCGGCGAAGACCACGGCATCCTCAGCTGAGGATGTCGAGCAACTGGTCCCTGTCAATCGCCTTGCGGATGCAGCGGGCGATGCGCTGGCCTGTGGACAAGCCGGGTTCGTTGATGTCGGAATAGGGCGAACCGCCGACCGCGACGTTTGAGCCCGCGACGATTCGGGCGCTGACCTCGAAGACGCGGAATTCGAGTTTGTCGGTGACGATGGTCTCGATGCAGAACGGGCCGATCATGCCGCGCGCTCCCTCCTCGAGTTCCAAGGATGCCGATACCGCGCCCTCACCGAGTCTGAACGCCTCGGGCAGGAGCGATTCTCTGAGGACAGCGGGGGTGTTGCCCGTGACGACGAAGGAGGGTTCCAAACCCATGTTGCGCAGGTCGGAGAGTCCGCCGAGCTTGTAGAATTCGTCGACGTTTGCTTCGTCGCGTCGGTCGATGCTCATCAATTCGAGTCGACCCAAACGCTGGCCTTCGCGGCTGCCCATGCCATCGACCTGGTAGCCGTCGGAGGCGATCGGATCGAAAAAGAACTGGAAGTAATAACGGCAGCCGAGGACGTATTCTTGGATGGTGAATTCCTCTTCGAGGTCGACGTTGCGACGGAAATCTCTGAAATCGCGGGCGATGAAATAGCCACGACCACCCTTGGCGCCGGCATACTTGACGATGACCGGGCTGTCGATCTCGTGCGGGTCCTCGATGATTTTGGGCATGGTCAGGCCACCCGCCTCGAGCCATTGGCGCTGGAGTTCGCGGCTACCCTCCCAGCGCAGGATGTGACGGTTGCCGAAGGTCGGTACCTCGAGATTGATGAAATTGTCCGGCCCAAGGTACTCGACCAGAGACCCGTGCGGGATGACGATGACGTTGCGTTTTCGCAACCACTCGGCTTGGTCGAGAAGATCGCGATAATCGTCGAGAACCAACCAGTCATCGGGCTCGGCCCCGGGGAAGGCTTTGTACATCTTTCGACGGCCTTCACCGACACATATTCCGAGCGTTCGGAAGCCTTCCTGACGGGCGCCGTGAAGGATCTGAAGAGACGAGTGAGAGGCGACGACACCAATGGTGATCTCGTCTGTATCATAGGCGGCGAGCCACGCTGACAGCCGCGGATGTGTGTTCGCCATTAGGAACGGCTGCGGCGAGGGGTAATTATCGGTTGCGGCAGCACTCGCTGTCCTCACGACATGTCGGTTTGTTCATATAGGATGAAATACAGATTCAGAGGGTCGTGTTTCCCATGGTTTGAGCGTTCATGATCCGGTCGAAAGAGACCCGGGAGCGAGAGCGCTAGATGAGTCAAAACAAGGATGAGAAGAAGCAGATTGAGGAGATGGTGGACGCAGCGAAGAGAGCATTCGAACTGTATGCGGCCTACCTGGAACAGATGAGAGAGGCACAGGACGCCGAGGATGCATTCGAACACGATGAAGAATTGATGCGGTCCACGGAGGATGCCGTCTATTTCGAATACGGTTGGGCGTGTGAAAACACCTGAACGGTGGATGGCGCAAAGCCTTCAAGCGCCAATGAGATGCGCCACCCATGAGCGGTGATGCGACCCCCACATACGGTGGATACCTCGGCCTGCACGAATTGCTGTCATTGCAACGGGATTCAGAGGCTGTCAGCCACGATGAAATGCACTTCATCATCACCCATCAGACGTTTGAATTGTGGTTCAAGCAAGTGATTCGGGAGCTGAGGGAGGCGCGAGACATTCTCGCCGCCGACCACGTACCCGAGGCTCAGGTGCCGACCGCCGTGTACCATCTTGGCCGAGTGGCGGAGATCTTCCGCCTACTCGCTGCGCAGTGGAAGGTGATGGAGACGCTGAGCCCGCAGGGCTTCTTGGCATTCCGTGATGGATTGGGCACGGCCTCTGGCTTTGAGTCGTTCCAGATGAGAGAGTTGGAGATTCTTCTCGGCCTCGATTTC
>Ga0302120_10000641_pt1 | contig 15960 bp, 13 predicted proteins | sample AG5_Bottom_MG_FD_203118 | JGI IMG/M metagenome (GOLD analysis project Ga0302120, IMG submission 203118) | Marine microbial communities from Western Arctic Ocean, Canada - AG5_Bottom | ecosystem: Environmental > Aquatic > Marine > Oceanic | place: Canada: Western Arctic Ocean | collected 2017-10-01 | reverse complement strand
GAAGAGAACATGGATACAGCCCGTTCTCGTGGCGCGCTAGTAGTCGACACCGCAGCCCTAGCCCTTGATGCCCAAGTTGTGCTTATGGCCGATGCCCACGCTAAAGGCCAGCACGTAGCACGCCTACATTCTGGCGATCCATCGTTATACGGTGCAATCGGTGAGCAAATCCGCCGCCTTGAAGCCCTCGATATCGATTACCAAATCATTCCTGGCGTAATGGCAACATCTGCTTCTGCTGCATGGTTAGGCAAAGAGCTTACCTTGTCTGGTGTTTCACAAACCTTAATCCTCACCCGCTACGAAGGTAAAACCCCCTTCCCAGAGCGTGAACGCCTGCCAGCCTTAGCCGCTACCGGTGCCACCTTGGCCATTCACCTTGGCATCCTTCGTATCCATAAAGTAGTAGAAGACCTATTACCTTTCTACGGCCCAGACTGCCCAATAGCTGTGTGTTACCGCACTAGCTGGCCAGACCAAGATAAAGTGACTGGCACCTTAAGTGATATCGTTGCCAAAGTACGTGCGAAGAAATTCACCCGTACGGCCTTGATACTAGTAGGCCATGTGTTAGATGCAGAAAACTTTGACGATTCGTACCTGTACGATGAAGACAAAGCGCACATCTACCGCAAGAAAGACCATAACAAAAAGGTAGGCTAATTAAAGAGCCTTCAAAACAGATAAAACAGCCTCTTCGTGAAGTAAAAAACCCATGAAGGGGCTTTTTCGTTATTATACGTAACCCTATTGTTTCGTATGCAACTTTATGTCTAACCAGCCCTCCACAACAACCATGAGTATTGGCATGGTTGAATTCATTTTCCTCATGGCATCGTTGATGTCTGTGGTGGCTTTGTCCATCGACGCGGTGTTGCCCGCGTTGGGTTTTATGGCGCAGGAATTTGACGTCGGCGGCAGTGAAATCCAATTGGTCATCACCAGTCTGTTTGCCGGCTTTGCCATAGGTCAACTCATATACGGCCCTGTCTCTGACCGTGTAGGGAGATTACCTGGAATTTACGTGGGTTTTGCCTTCTTTATAGTAGGCTGTATATTGGCGATGGCTGCACAGTCTTTAGAGATGGTGCTTATAGGGCGTTTTTTACAGGGTATAGGCGCATCTGGGCCACGTATTATGGTGTCGGCCTTAGCGAGAGATTGTTTTAGCGGCCGAGCCATGGCGCGTATCATGTCGTTGTCTGGCTCAGTATTTATGATAGTGCCCGTTTGTGCACCTATGCTAGGACAAGTGTTGCTGTGGTTTGGGCCCTGGCAATACATTTTTGCCATGTACATCATCTTGGCGGTGCTGTTGTGTATCTGGACTTGGCTGCGGCTTGGCGAAACACTACCCCACGAAAAACGCCGTTCAATTCACCCTAAAGTGCTGTGGCAGGCATTTGTCTTTGTACTAAGCAACCGTGTTGCGGCGGGATATACTTTAGTCAGTGGTTTGATATTTGGTGGTTTTTTGGGGTACTTAAGCTCCAGCCAGTGGCTATTCCAGAACATTTACGATGTGGGCGATGCCTTCCCGCTATATTTTGGCGCCTTGGTATTTCCTAACTTAATTTCTTCCTACCTCAACGCTAAACTGGTCATGCGTTGGGGCATGTTTAGGCTGGTACAACTAACTAACGTATTGGTTTTCACGGGCTCTTTAGGGCTGTACCTGTATGCCCAGCAATACGCTGGAGTGCCGCCACTAATGCACACAATGGCTTTTTTGTTTGTGATTTTTTCTGGCATTGGTTTTCAGTTTGGCAATCTCAACGCGTTGGCCATGGAACCTTTGGGCCAGGTAGCAGGGATGGGGGCTTCTGTAGTTGGTGCTGGATCAATGTTCATTTCCATTCCTATTGGAGGTTTGATAGGCATGTCGGTAGATACAGATATTTTCCCAGTGGCCCTGGGCATGGCTGCTTGCTCACTGCTGTCTATGTTGGTGATGCATTGGGTACGGTTTGGTTTTGGTAAACTCAAAGCGGGCGGTGGTGTGTCTAGCTAGGTTCGATAGCTGCTCTACTCCCACCCCCTTTAAAAAAAGCGTCGCGTTATGGATGGTTTATGCCTACAGAAGGCAGATTTTAGCGCCTTTCTGTGACAAAATAACGGCAATTTCCAACACCCTTTTAGCACTCCACTAAACTCCGAACTAAGCACAAGGTTATCCCATGCAACTGAAAAAAATCCCAGCTACTGTTGTCACCGGTTTTCTAGGCAGTGGCAAGACTACTTTATTGTCTAATGTGTTGCGTCAGGTGTCTGGCGGTAAAGACCCTAAGCGTATTGCCGTGATCGTTAACGAATTTGGCGAACTAGACATTGATGCTGATTTATTACGTAATTGCCCGTTAGATTGTGATGACGAAGGCGAAACTCCATCCAGCACTCAGCAAGGCATTTACGAACTAGCCAACGGCTGCATTTGTTGCACCGTAGAAGAAGAATTTTTACCGGTAATGCTGGAATTAGTTAAACGCCGTGATGACATTGACCATATTCTTATTGAAACCAGTGGTTTAGCTTTACCAAAGCCTCTTGTACAAGCCTTTAACTGGCCAGAAATTAAGAAATACTTCACCGTTGATTCGGTAATCACCGTGATTGATGGCCCTGCTGTTGCTGCCGGTCGTTTTGCTCACGATGCAGAACAGGTACAAGCCCAACGTTTAGCCGATGAAAGCCTTAACCACGATCCAGATTTAGCCGAACTACTTGATGACCAGTTAAGTGCTGCAGACCTAGTGATTGTTTCTAAGAGTGACCTTTTGTCTGACCAAGAGCGCACTCAAGTTGAGGCGGTGATTGCCGCTAAAGTATCTACGGCCGTGAAGACAGCTTACATTGGCCAAAAGGAAGACGGTACCAGCGATGCGTCTATCGAATTAGTCATGGGCTTAGAAGCCGCTGCAGAAGACCGCATTGAAGCGGTACACACTCACCACGATCATCACCATGAGCATGGCGGCCATCACGACCATGCCCATGATCACTTTGATTCATGCGTGATCCATTTGGGCGAAGTAGACGGCGACCGTTTACAAGCAGCCTTACAAGAATTACTTTCTAACCATCAAATCTACCGCGCTAAAGGTTTTGCAGCTTTACCTAACAAGCCTATGCGTCAAGTAGTACAGGCCGTTGGCCAGCGTTTAGAGAGCCATTTTGACCGTTTGTGGACTGCCGATGAAGCGCGCCGTACGTCTTTGGTAATGATTGGTAAGCATTTACATGTTGACGAATTAACCAGCGCTTTAAAAGTAGCTGAGGTTTAGTCACTCACTATGCATTTGCTCGCAGCCCAGCCTGGCGGCTTCGTTGAAGAAGAGGGCATTATCGACCTAGGGCAAGACCCCGCTAAAGTGGTGATCTTGGCTGCCGCCGATACTAGCCTTGCTATGTTGGCCACTGCAGCCGAACAACTGGGCGACGAGCTGCCATCCATTCGCTTGGCTAACTGGAGCCACCTGCTAAAACCCGCCGCTTTTGATCTATATGAACACAAAGTGTTGGAGCAAGCAGAAGTAGTGCTGGTGTCACTGCTAGGTGGCGCAAGCTATTGGAATTATGGCTTTGAACGGCTGCAAGCATGGCAACAGTCCAAACCTAACCGCCAACTTATTTTGGTACCGGGTGATGATGCTCCAGACCCTGAGCTAACACTAGCTAGCTCTTGTGCAGCTGCAACGTGCCAACTGGTATGGCAATACTTACGCCAAGGTGGAGTGAGTAACGGTATTAATTTACTAAGGTATTTAGTACAAGAGCTAAACCTACTGCCAAGCCAGCTTAGCCAACATAAGTGGCTACCACCGGCCGAACTACCCCAAGCGTTGATTTATCAACCCGGCGTAGCCCAAGCCAGCTTAATGGATTGGCAAAAACAGACCACGGCACAGGGCTTGGCACAGGCACCTGTAGTGGCGTTATTGTTTTATCGTAGCCATTTACAAAGCGGTAATACCCGCATGTTTGATGGCTTAATGGCAGGTTTAATTAAGCAGGGCATGAACCCCATCGCCGTTGCTATTACCTCCCTTAAAGACCCACAAGCCTTAGCTTTGGTAAATCACACCTTAAAAAAGTCCAACACCAAACTGGTATTAAGTAGTTTAGGTTTTGCCAGTAACAAAGTAGATGCGCCAAGCCTTAGCTCCTCGCCAACACAATTTAAACTACCTATTGAAGGTGACATACCTGTGTTACAACTGGTGCTGTCGTCCACTACCCATGAAGCATGGAGTGAGCATAAACAAGGATTAAGATCCCGTGATATTGCCATGCAAGTGGTTTTACCAGAGATGGACGGCCATGTACTCACTCGTGCGATTAGCTTTAAGTCTATGGGTTACTACAGCGAACTATGCCAAATAAACCTTGTGGGCTACGAATTAGACCCAGAAAGAGCGCAGTTTGTGGCTCGCCTTGCTAAGGGCTACTGCAGCCTTGGTCATAAGGCCAATAACGACAAACGCATTGCCCTAATACTCGCCAACTATCCCACCAAAGATGGGCGCATTGGTAATGGCGTAGGTTTAGATACACCGCAATCGGCCATTAATGTATTACAAGCCATGCAAGATGCAGGCTACGCTATTGATACGGTGCCGGAAAATGGCAACGCCTTAATAGAAACGCTATTAGAGTCTGTCACGAATAACCCCAATACCTTGCACCACTTACCTTGTTGGCAAAGTTTAGATGCTGCGGTGTATATGGAACATTTTTCAAAGCTGCCTAAGAACTGCCAAGATGCTGTATGGCAACGCTGGGGCGACCCAGAGCAAGATCCCAAGTACAGAAGAGATCATAGACAGGGCCGTATCATGCTGGCAGGCCTGCGCTTAGGTGAAACCTTTGTAGGCATTCAGCCAGCGCGGGGTTACAACCTAGATCTAACCGCAAACTACCACGATCCAGACTTAGTACCACCCCACAGTTATTTAGCCTTCTATTTTTGGTTGCGCCATGTTTATCAAGTAGACGCAATCATTCACCTTGGCAAGCACGGCAATCTTGAATGGTTGCCAGGTAAGGGTGTAGCTTTAAGTGATGAATGCTGGCCCGATGTAGCCCTTGGCCCCATGCCGCATTTCTACCCATTCATTGTCAATGACCCAGGTGAAGGTGCCCAAGCTAAACGTCGCGCCCAAGGGGTGATTATAGATCACTTGATGCCCCCTATGGCGCGCGCTGAAACCTATGGCGAACTTGCCGATTTAGAAGCCTTGGTAGACGAACTGTATCAAGCCACAGGTTTGGATACTGGGCGTGAACTATGGCTAAGGGAACAAATTGTTGCCACCTTGGCGAGCAGCAACCTTAAACAAGAACTTGGGTTAACCGCCTGCACCAGTGAAAGCGAAATGCTGGCCGAACTTGATACATATTTGTGTGACATTAAAGAAGCTCAAATTCGTAACGGCTTACACATATTGGGACAGCTGCCAGAACATGACGAACTCAGCGAAACCCTCGTTGCACTGCTGCGTTTACCTCGCGGCGAAGCCGTAGAAGAACGAGGCCTTTTGCACAACCTATCTCTTGACCTGCATTTGGATCTAGGTCAAAACGATGACAATGCCTATGAGGCTTACAACCCCTTAGCCACCGAAGTTAGCCCTTGGCTTGGTGCTAAACCTCAGCTGTTAGCTGAGCAAAGTGACGACGTATGGCGTTCTAGAATGGACACAAGGGAGCGCCTTGAGCTATTGGCACTGGGCTTAGTTAATGACTACTTGCTGGCACCAAACAGTAAAGATATCAATACTCTAGTACCTACTCTCCCACGCACCAGCCAACAATTAAACTACGCTAAAAACATTATTTTAGCCGCTTTAGAAGACAGCGCCGTACGTGAAACCAAAGCCCTTATTGAAGGTTTAGCAGGCCAAGCCGTAGAGCCTGGCCCTAGTGGTGCGCCTACGCGAGGCCGTTTAGACACCTTGCCTACTGGTCGTAATTTCTTTTCTTTAGACAACCGTAGCGTGCCGTCTGCAGCCGCATGGGCACTAGGCCAACGTTCGGCACAAGCCCTTATTGAACGGCACTTACAAGAACACGGTGACTATCCTACCCAAATAGGCTTATCTGTTTGGGGCACCGCCACCATGCGCACCGGCGGCGATGATATTGCTCAAGCGTTTGCCTTAATGGGTATCAAACCGATTTGGGCACCTGGCTCGCAGCGGGTGATGGATTTTGAAATTATTCCTGCCATGCAATTAGGCCGTCCTCGCGTGGACGTTACCTTACGTGTGTCCGGATTTTTCCGTGATGCCTTCCCCAACGTAATGAAGTTATATGACGCCGCCGTGCAGGCTCTAGCCACCTTTGATGAACCAGGCTCTAGTGTCGATGGCATCAACAGGAACGGCAACACTATTCGCCAAAATGTTGAGCAACGTCAAGCTGAGCTAGAAGCTCAAGGCATCAGCCCTACCGAAGCCCGCCGCCAAGCTAGCTATCGTGTTTATGGCAGTAAGCCAGGCGCTTATGGTGCAGGCTTACAAGGCCTTATTGATGAGCGTTGTTGGAGTGAGCGTTCCGACTTAGCGGATGCATACCTTAACTGGGGTGGTTATGCCTATGGTAATCAAACAGGTGATGGCGTGGCGGCCCATGACGATTTTAAACACCGCTTAAGTCAGTTAGAGGCCGTGGTACAAAACCAAGACAACCGTGAGCACGACTTATTGGATTCCGATGATTACTACCAGTTCCAAGGTGGCATGACTAACGCTGTCACTAGCTTTAGTGGCCAAGCGCCTGCGGTGTATCATAGCGACCACAGCAACCCTAGCGTGCCCAAAATTCGCACCCTTAAAGAAGAACTCAACCGAGTACTGCGCTCTCGCGTGCTTAATCCAAAATGGATTGGCGCCATGCAGCGCCATGGCTATAAGGGCGCTTTTGAAATGGCCGCCAGTGTAGACTACTTATTTGCCTATGATGCCACTACCGATTTGATCGCTGATTACCAATATGAACAAGTCAGTGATGCGTTGATCTTTGAACCAGAAAACCAGCAATTTATGCGCGACAATAACCCTGCTGCCTTAGAAGAAATGACCGAGCGCATGTTAGAAGCTTGCCAGCGAGGCATGTGGCAGGAACCGGGCGAACATCAACAGGCCTTACAAGATTTACTATTAGATTTAGACCAACAACAGGAAACCGCTTCGTGACTCATTCCACATTGCCCACATTGAAAGCACTTGGTCCATGTACTCTTACAGTAGAAAAAATGATGGAAGGTGCGGTGTCGGTAGCGAGCATTGCTATGGAGCAAAGCGCCCGTACCCTCATGGTACAAGGCACCACGTCCGACGCTGGTAAAAGCATTTTAGTCACGGCTTTGTGTCGAATTTTAGCGCGCAAAGGCATTAAAGTAGCCCCTTTTAAAAGCCAAAACATGGCCCTTAACAGCGCGGTAACTGCCGATGGCGGTGAAATAGGCCGAGCTCAAGCGGTACAAGCCGAAGCTTGTTTTTTACAGCCCGATGTACGCATGAATCCTATTTTACTTAAGCCTAATAGCGATTTAGGCTCTCAGGTGATCTTACGAGGCAAAGCTATTGGTAACATGAAGGCCGTGGAATATCATCTGCATAAACCTAAGCTGTTACAAGACGTAGTATTTGCTCATCAAGAGCTATTAACAGACTTTGATCTAGTGATGGCAGAAGGTGCTGGCAGCCCTGCAGAAATTAATTTAAGAGAACATGACCTTGCCAATATGGGTTTTGCAGAAGCCATAGACTGCCCCGTAATCATCGTGGCTGACATAGATCGTGGCGGCGTATTTGCCCATCTTTACGGCACCTATGAACTACTTAGCCCAAGCGAACAGGCCCGTACTCGTGGTTTTATTATTAACCGTTTCCGTGGTGATAAAACGCTATTACAAGGCGGTTTAGACTGGCTAGAAGAAAAAACCGGCAAACCTGTGCTTGCCGTTTTACCTTACATCCACAATTTACACATAGAAGCCGAAGACTCATTGGCCGTGGATCAGTTTTCTAAAACTGAAGGAGGCCAGCACTTCAAAATTGTAGTGCCTATTTACCCAAGAGCCAGTAATCATACGGATTTTGATGCCTTGCGAATGCACCCTGAGGTAGATTGCCAACTACTTAGAGACGTACAAGCGTTCAAAGGTGCAGACCTTATTATTTTGCCGGGCAGCAAGAATACCCGTGGTGATTTAGCGTGGCTGAAAGAGTCTGGCTGGGATGCCATTATTAAACGTCACTTACGTTTAGGCGGCAAAGTGATTGGTATTTGTGGTGGTTATCAGATGTTAGGCCATGCCGTACACGACCCAGATGGCACCGAATCCAGCGCCGGAACCAGTACAGGTTTAGGCCACTTGAATATTGCAACCCTGTTACAAGGCGAAAAACAATTACGCAATGTACAAGGCCATTGGTTGAACGCAACCGGAGACATTCCTGTAACAGGGTATGAAATCCACGTAGGACAAACCACCGGTAGTGATTTAGCACAGCCGTTAATGCAGCTTAACACTGGCCCAGATGGCGCTCGCAACAGTGAGGACACTGTGATGGGTAGCTATGTACATGGTTTATTTGATGAACCTAAGCTGCTAGAACAATTATTACACTGGGCTGGTTTAGAGCAAATACAACCTTTTGACTACCCTGCCTTAAGAGCAGCACAAATTGAACGCTTGGCTGACGAAGTGGAAGCAGAACTGCCAGTAGAATATATTTTAAACATCATGCACGGTTCACTTTAACATGAGCTTGATCATTGCTATCGTTATTGCTCTTGGCCTAGATTATTGGTTAGGCGAACCTAAACGGCTGCACCCTCTGGTGGGTTTTGGAGGTTTTGCTGATGGGCTGGAAAAATGGCTTAATTCTGCGCAGGGACTGCCAGCGAAGCAAAACGACACGCCATTAAAATGCAACGGCGTTCTCGCATTAACCCTAGCCATCGGGCCACTCGGTTTTGCCGCTTATAGCCTAGAACAGACCTTAGCTGGAAGCCCAGTATTAGCAACACTTTTTGCTGCCTTGGTGTTGTATTTAGCGATTGGCTGGCGCAGTTTAATTGAGCACGCCAAAGCCATATCTATACCACTGTCTCAAGGCGACCTAAGCGCCGCCCGTATCGCCGTAAGCCGCATAGTAAGCCGCGACACTCAAGAATTGAATGAGCAAGAAATCGCCAAAGCAGCCACGGAATCGGTGCTTGAAAACGGTGCTGACGCATTATTTGCAGCCCTATTTTGGTTTATTGTTGCAGGTATTCCAGGTGTGGTTATTTACCGCCTTAGCAACACCTTAGATGCCATGTGGGGTTATAAAAACTCACGCTTCTTACACTTTGGTTGGGCCGCTGCACGTTTTGATGACTTACTTAACTTCATTCCCGCTCGCCTCACCGCGCTCGCTTACACTCTGTGTGGCAGCGTGAACGGCCAAACCCAAAATGCATGGCAAAGCTGGCGTCAACAGGCTGGTACGTGGAAAAGCCCTAACGCAGGGCCAGTAATGGCAGCAGGAGCGGGGGCCATAGGTGTAGAGCTTGGCGGTAGTGCCCAATACCATGGTCAAAACCAAGAGCGCCCTACGCTCGGATCAGGCAGCGCTCCCATGGCAGCAAGCATTGATGATGCGTGTAATCTAGTGAACAACAGCCTAGTACTTTGGCTCTCAATTATATGCTTGCTCGCTTTTATAGGTATAGTTGAATGAGTCTTCTATTTCACGGCGGTGATTTACAGTCTGCATCAGCCATTTATGGCCGAGAACCTGGGGACTGGCTAGACCTATCCACAGGCATTAACCAACACAGCTACCCTGTGCCTGCCATAACACAGGGCGCTTGGCACCAGTTACCTTACCTAAACCCGGCTTTAATAAACGCAGCCACATCTTATTATGGGGATCACCCATGCTTAGCAAGCAGTGGCAGCCAAAGCGTTATTCAATTATTGCCCTCCATACTGCATCAATTAGGCAATCAGAAAGCTGCATGGTTACCCCACGTAGGGTATCAGGAGCACCGTGAAGCTTGGTCCCAACAAGGGGATATTCAAACCTACAACGGCTTAGACAGCCTGTTAGCTACCCAACAAATAGATGCTGCATTAAATAATGATGAGCCCGGCCGCGAAATAGGGCACTTGGTGATCATTAATCCAAATAACCCAACGGGCGAAACCTTTAAGTTACAACAACTGTGCTTGTGGGCACAAAAGTTACAGGCAATAAACGGCTTTTTGGTGGTGGATGAAGCCTTTATCGACACCACCCCGTCCGCTAGTTTGCTCACCGAAACGCTAGCAGATAATATGGTTGTATTACGTTCGGTGGGTAAGTTCTTTGGCCTTGCTGGCATTCGCTTAGGGTTTACCTTTGCGGCTCAAACTGTATTAAACAAGCTAGCCAAAGAGATTGGCCCTTGGTCCGTTAACGGTCCGGCGCAAACCGTAGCTATTGCTGCTTTAAATGATACTTCGTGGCAAACACAAATGCGCTTGGCGCTTGTGAATCAAAGGCTAGAGCAGGTAGGCCTTTGGCAACATTCAATGGTGCAACTGGGGGCGAATCTAGCCGCCTCCCATGAATTGTTTCGTAGTTTTATTATGGCACCAGATTTAGCCTACAAATTGCACCATAACGCTGCTAAGAACGGCATTTTATTACGCCCAGTAGATATCAACTCAAGCACGAGTTTGTTACGCTTTGGCAATATTGATTTAAGCCAAGCAGATGCTATAAAGCGCTGTAAAACTTGGTTGAAACAGGAAACTCCATGACTTTTTTCCCTCTATTTCACAACACCAGCACACTAAAAGCCCTACTTATCGGTGGCGGGACTATCGCCACACGTAGGGCTAAGTCTTTAACTGAAGCAGGTGTGGCCTGTGATGTCATGGCTACTTCTATTTCTGAAGAACTTACACACATAGTAGAAAGCACTGGCGGCTGCGTAACCATTAACGCCTATGTATCAGATGAAGTCATGCTAGGCTACGGCATAATTTTGGCACTTACCGATGATCGCGCTACAAATCAACAAGTTGCTACTGATGCCAAGGCCATGGGTTTGCTAGTTAATGTGGCGGACTGTCCTAACGACGGCAATGTCATTTTTGGCGCCACCATAGACCGAGCTCCATTAACCATTGCTATTAACAACGGTGGCACTTCACCAGTGTTATCAAGCATTTTACGCCAGCAATTGGAGCAGTTCGTACCCAAAGCTTATGGGCAACTATCCAGTTTGGTAGGCGGTTATCGCCAGCAAGTGAAAGACGCCTTGCCAAACACCGCGGACCGCTCTACATTTTGGCACAAAGTGTTACAGGGGCCTGTGGCCGAAGCGGTATTTTCCGGCAAACAAAACGAAGCTGAAAGCTTATTAAAGAACCACTTAAAAGAGGTTCACAGTGGCCTTGATAAGGTAATGAGCAACGGCGAAGTGTTCCTTATTGGTGCAGGACCTGGTGATCCAGACCTTCTTACCCTTAGAGCGTTCAGGCTGTTACAAAAGGCCGATGTGGTTCTATATGATGCCCTAGTGTCTGATGGGGTAATGGCCCTAGTACCAGAATCTGTAGAACGTGTGTATGTAGGTAAGCGCCGTGCCAACCATAGCGTACCCCAAGTGGGCATCAATCAATTGTTGGTGGATTACGCCAAACAAGGCAAACGTGTTGCCCGCCTTAAGGGTGGTGATCCGTTTATCTTTGGCCGCGGTGGTGAAGAGATTGAAACTTTAGCCGAACAACATATACCATTTCAAGTGGTGCCTGGCATCACTGCAGCCAGCGGATGTTCTGCTTATTCTGGCATTCCCCTTACCCACAGAGACTATGCACAATCAGTGCGATTTGTGACAGGGCAATTACGCGATGGCAGTGTAGATTTGCCTTGGCCAGAACTAGTAGTAGAAGGACAAACCTTAGTGTTTTACATGGGTCTAAAAGGCTTACCATTCATATGTGAAGAACTCATTAACAACGGTATGGACAAAAACATGCCCGTAGCACTAATTGAAAAAGGCACCACCCAAGACCAACGAGTATTAGTGTCTGACCTCTGTGGATTACCTGCACTGATCGAGGCGGAGAAAGTGATGTCTCCTTCACTCTTTGTGGTTGGGCGCGTTGTCAGTTTACATGATAAACTGGCTTGGTTTACATCCTCCAGAGATGTTTGATACGTAGCTTTGGGCAGTTGAGGTAGGTATATGAGTGACGAAACGGAAAAAGAAATTGCTGCACTTATGGCTCAGTGTAGATCAGCGCTGGTCGATTACTCTAACCGTACCGGGGCCTCAGTTTTTTCTGATGCGCCTACAGAACCTGCCGCTAAGTCTACTGTGGTCGCCAAAGCTGTCTCAGAACAGGCCTTGACTAAGATGGCAAAGTCCCTTGAAACTTCGTCTGTTGCTAACACTGACCAGATGGCTAAACTTGATGCTAGGTTAGCCGCCAAAGTGGATGACTTAGAGGACTTGAAGCACCAACGAGAAGTAGTAGAACAAGAGAAGGAAGCCGCTCGGCAGGCAGATTTATCCAAAAAACGACAATCTATGTCCCGCAACTCTGATTCCGAACCGGTCACACAAGGTGAAAATGAAGCGTCAGGCAAAGTGGCCTTCGGTCGGCCTAGTCGCGGATAGGCCTCACCCTAGCGGGATGCTAAAATGCCCATCACACATCAACTATTAGCGGTTTTTGTTGCCCTCATATGGGGCACAAATTTTGTATTTATCGAATTAGGTCTAAACGACCTGCCGCCGTTTTTATTTGCTAGTTTACGCTTTATCTTCGCAGCCTTACCCCTTGTTTTCATTTTGCCTCGCCCTGCAGTGGCATGGCGTTATTTAATAGCGTACGGTTTTTTTATTGGTTTTGGTCAATTTGGCTTAATATTTTGGGTTATGGGCAGTCATATGTCTCCTGGACTAGCCTCTTTAGTCATTCAGGTACAAGCCGTGTTCACCATTGTGCTGGCGCTGATGTTATTTAAAGAAACCATTCGGTTGCCCCAAATTCTTGCGCTCGTCATCTCTTTTGTGGGAATTTTACTGATTGCTATTCAGGGTGATGCTGATGCCACCCCTATTGGTTTGGCTGTAATATTAATCGCAGCCCTAAGCTGGGCTGCCGGTAATGTAGTTGTAAAGCGTTCCGGTAAGGTCCATATTATTGCCTTTTTAGCGTGGTCCTCACTGTTTGCCGTGCCTCCACTGACCCTCATGTCATATTACTACGAAGGACCTGTGCTCATAAGCCACAGCCTAGCTTCTGCACAGTGGCAAGCTTGGTCCATTGTGTTGTGGCAAACCATTGGCAACACTCTTATTGGTTATGGCTTGTGGAATTTATTGTTACAGCGCCATGCAGCTGCCCTAGTGGCTCCTTGGGCGTTACTGGTGCCTGTGTTTGGCATGGCTGCCTCTAGCGTTTTTCTGGACGAGAGCATGCCATGGTGGAAGTGGGTTGCGGCAGCCTTGATCATTGCCGGACTAGTACTCAACTTGCGCTCAACAAAGTCGCCCACACCCGTAAAAATAAATTAGGGCAGCTGAGGCACACTAGTCATCATTAAGAAATTAGTGTGAACTAATAAAAATAATTAAACACAATAACGCCACCAAGGCCAGATGTGCCCACGCCAATACCTAGTTGCAGGTAACCTAAAAAGCGTTCGATACTCTTACCAGGAAGGCTAAATGGAAGGCTAATGGCTGCGGATAAAAGCGCCATGCCAGCGATAGAGCCTATGCCAAACAGCAACATATAACCCGCACCTATCCAAAAGTTTTTCGCTGCATTCAATGTTAGCACAACTAACGCCGCAGAACCTGCCATGCCGTGCATGATACCTATCATTAATGTACGTACTGGAAATGGACTTTTGTGTCTATGTTGGTGAGCACTTACATCGGTGTGAAGTACATAAGAATGGTGCTGATGAGCGTGAAGGTGGCGCTTACCATGGTGTTGATGAACATGAAAGTGGACGCCTTTACGACTCATACGCCAGAGTAAATCTAAGCCCAAATACAGCAGCATAAAGCCTACAGCACACTCCAAGACAGACGCCACATGATCCGGAATCAAGGTGTCGGCTAGCAATGCTGCGGTGCCAATGATAAACAGGGTAATGGTATGCCCAAAGCCCCACACAGCCCCATGGCGCAATGCTGCAGATGTGCCCTGCTTCTCGGTCACAATAGAGGCCACGGCAGCTACATGGTCAGCCTCTAGGGCGTGACGTAAGCCGATCACAAAGCCCACTAACAGAACACTTATTTCCACCTAACATCCTTTATTTAACGGCCAATTTTTTGCGCGTATTAAGTTAACGCCTGCAGGCGATATATGCTCATATTTACGTGTTCATAATTCTTAGCAATCACTACTTCACCGCCCAATTGGCGCAGCATCACTTGGGTTTGTTGGCCATAAAGGCAACTCCTAAAACTTGTATAGGATTGCCCGCCCTTTACATCCCCATCGACTTTGGCTTCCAACGACGCAAAATCGTAAAGATCCGGAAGGTTAAATTCTAAACCTGCCGCAGTTACCCTTAAGGACGTTTTTACTTCAGTAAGCCTTAAGCCCAGGGCCTCTGGATCCAACAAATACACACCAAACACAGATTCAAGCACATAGTCATAAAGCCGCTGCGTGTTCACTAAAATACTAAGCTTTGATGAATCGTTTAGCGGCGTAACCCGTTAGACCACCCAAAATGATCCAAAACACACCATTAGCCAAAGTTGTGGCATAAACAAATTGTGTTTGTAGGCCTTCTAAGGCTGCAACCACTTGTGCATCTGGGTGTAAAAAACCGGCGATTTCTGGGTGTGGCGCACCCACAACCCAAGGTGCAGCAATAAATACGATTGCAGCCGCTTTAGCCATACCAGGTAAAAACACTAGGCTGCCGATAGCTAAGCCTGTGGCCAAAACAGCCAAGACCCACCAAGATTGACGACCTTCAAGTGCAGCCGCTTCCATACTCGGGATCTCCGGAGGCAAACCTAATGCTGGAACCACAAAGAATGTCAGGTAACCGGCTAAACCCCAAACAATACCCCTAAACCAAGAAATATTTAAGTTAGCTTTGTCACGCGCCATGAACATGGAAGCCAATAAAATCATAGCAAAACCGAAGGCCGACAAAACATTAGATAGCGCTGTATAGCCAACACGTTCAAAACCATCCTTTACAGTCCAAGCTTGGTCATCATGAGAATGCGAATGGCCATCGTTGAGGGCGGCAGCCACCCCGGGTTCCGCAACTTCAAATGCTTCGGCCGAATAGATAATGGGGGAGACATGCAAGGCTTGAACGGCACTCAAAACTAAACCTGCGACCAAGGCAATACCTAGCGCAGTTAACACCATAGAACGGAACATAAAATTAACCTAAAAAAGGGCGGAGGCCCTTAGTGGCAAGGAAATGCAAAAGAGTGGCGGGTATCGTGGGCTGCATTGTGCGCCACATCCATTGGTGCAAAACCAACACCCATTAGTACAACCATGCCTAGAATTGCAGCAGCGGCCATTTGTACGTTGGTGTTTGCTAATGCTTTGCTTGGTGCAGCTGTATCAACTTTAGATGTAACTGTAGTCGTTGTCATGTACTTCTCCACGTGCTCACCCGCACGATAAAACTAGTGTTAGAGGGTATTAACCCATGAATTGTAGGGCGGTGTCCGGGCTAACAAGCATGGCTTGCTTACCGTTGCGGGGGCAGCACAGTTCACATTTAGACTGTTTTCCCGTTAAAGCTAAATTCGTGTAGCCACCTACGGGCCTACTTTATGCCAAAACGGTTAGATTTTGAAGCCTTAATGCGAGAGGTTTCATTCAACACGCGACTCATGGCACAGAATTACCCACCAAACCCAATGACGAACAGTGTAATTTTACTCAAACTTAACATCAAGCACTCG
>Ga0302120_10000640_pt1 | contig 15963 bp, 16 predicted proteins | sample AG5_Bottom_MG_FD_203118 | JGI IMG/M metagenome (GOLD analysis project Ga0302120, IMG submission 203118) | Marine microbial communities from Western Arctic Ocean, Canada - AG5_Bottom | ecosystem: Environmental > Aquatic > Marine > Oceanic | place: Canada: Western Arctic Ocean | collected 2017-10-01 | reverse complement strand
GGCTCCGCGAGTCATGACAAAGAAAGAAGCAATCGATCTCGGAGGCATGCGCCTCGCCCCGTACAGCCCATGTGTTAGTGTAAAAGACCACATTTGGGTGGCCGGACAAATCGGCACTGATGGTGGAAACACACTGAAAGAACAAGCGGCTAAATCACTTGAGAAAATCGATGAGCTGCTCGCTGAAGCGAATTCATCGAAAGCTGATTTAGTAATGGTCACGGTCTTGCTAACTGATATGGCTAATTTTGGAGATTTCAACGAAGTTTACGGTGCATGGTTGGAAGGCACAATTCTACCTGCACGCGCAGCCTTTGCTGTCAGAGAATTACCTGCTGGAGCCTTAGTAGAAGTTGTTGCAGAAGCATTCCGTGGTTCCGGTAGTACAGAATAATACAGCAATTCCGCGATGGAATCATCAATGAGAAGGTGGAGGATTGGCTATGAGCGTCTTCAAGGCTTACGATATTCGTGGTCTTGCTGGAAGCCAACTCGATGCTGAGTTTGCCGAACGTCTTGGAAGGGCGCTCGCAACACATCTGGATGCTAACACAGTTGCAGTCGCCCGAGATATTCGTGAATCAGGACCTGAACTTCACGCAGCATTTCTTGCTGGTCTCACCTCAACTGGTGCGAGTGTTCTCGATTTAGGAATCACAACGACTGGCGTACTTTACCGAGCTACCGTCGACTTACCAGTTGATGCAGCCGTTGTCATTACCGCCAGCCACAATCCACCTGAATACAATGGATTCAAAATTTGTCGAGGGGCACTACCGATGGCTGGTGAAGAATTACAAGAATTGAAAGCAACTTTTGATGCAGGAAAATTCCGAGTCTCAGAAAAATCTGGAAGTATTACCGAAATGCCTGAATTTGAAGATAAATATTTGGCAACGGTTATCGAAAATGCTGGGAAACCAATTCGTCCAATAAAAATTGCAATCGATTGTGGAAACGCTGTACCAGGACCACTAACTCTTCAATTAATGGAGCGTCTCGGAGTTGAAGTCATTCCAGTTTACTGTGATTGGGATAACCAATTTCCAAATCATCCTCCAGACCCGACTCGACCGAAAAATATGGTCGATCTCGCAAAAACAGTAGTCGAAAATGGCTGCGAGTTCGGAATTGGCATGGATGGAGATGGTGACCGAATTGGAGTTGTCGATGAAGCCGGTCGATTTATCCACCCTGATAGATTGATGGCAATTTTTGTAACCGATATTTTGAGTGAACGAGCCAGCGGAACTGCTGCGGAAAGAACCGTGTTTTACGATGTAAAATGTAGCATGGCTCTGGAGGAGGTGATTGTTGCTGCTGGTGGAATTCCGAAAATGGTTCGAACCGGACATTCATTCATGAAACGCGAATTGCGAGATAACCCCGATAGCCCACTTGCCGGAGAAATGTCAGGCCACTTTTTCCTGCACGATCGCTGGCCAGGATTTGATGATTCATTGTACAATACCGCTAGACTACTCGAAATCATTGCCCGGGATTCAAGCCCAGATAATGGTGGACCAACATTCTCTTCGCGGTTCTCAAACCTTCCAAATTATCCCTCGACTGGCGAAGCAAAAGTACCTCTTCCTGGTGAACGTGAAGCCGTCATGTCCGCGGTTGAAGCCGCCTTTTTAGACATGGAAAAATCAACCGTCGATGGAATTCGTGTGAAATATTCTGACGGTTGGTATCTATGCCGACCGAGTAATACTGAACCAATCCTTGTGATGCGTGCAGAAGGGCGTGATAAATCAGCATTGGATAACATCTTGAATGATGTAAATCAGCGAATCGGACACATGTTGGATCTCAGTAAGTTGTGCTGATTTCTACAGTATTGTTTTCCCAACAAACCCTATAATCGACACAATAATTGCCAGAATCATTAGAACTCCGATTAAATCAAATAGAACCTTCAAAGGCATCAATATCTTAACTATCACTCTTGGAATTGAAGGGATACCTGAGGTCGTTTTCTCTACTTCTCGAAAAGACTCAAAATATTTTTTGATCAAAGACATTGGTTTATTCTATTCCACCATTTGACATCATCAGCGTAATTGCAACAATTAATCCATCTGTTCAGATATGCTAGACACTAGCAACGGTATTGCGACAAGTGCCCCGCAAATACCATTGGAAGCGAGTGAGCCTATCAAACCTTCAGTGATGGGTAATCCCGATGCGATGTTCATGACTAGATTCAAGACGAAACCTGCAACAAGCAGACCCAATGCGATGTGGATGCCCCTCTTCTGATACTGAATTATGAGTACGCCGGCATAGACGCCCACACAGGATAATGCAAGCATAACGACGCCAAGCAAGGTTACCAAGATACCGGCTTCAGCTGCGCCATCTCCGATTTCGGATGCAAATCCTGCAAGCAGAGCACCGCCGAGGAGTATGGCTAGAGAAGCCAAAACTCCGAGCACTTGGAAAATGGAGTAGATGGCCCCGATGATAATAGGTACAGGGGACTTCTTGACATACTGCACTTCTGGCTGGCCGAACGCCCCGCCATCATCGCTAGCGGGGGCGGCATTTGGTGTTCCTGATAGTGTCGGGGCTGCGCCCTCATCGGTTTCTTCCATAGTTCTTCAAAGAACATTCACCTCTTAGAATTACCTACGGCACTGATTTTATTATACAGAAATCTTTGGTGACCACGCTGTTGCTACTATAGTTTCATTCAAAAATCAAGGATTTTTTGTCTCGAGTGAATCAAGAATTGTTGCGTATTTCGCCTTGGAGCGCTCCAGTGCATCGATTACCGGCATAAATTCACCAGATAACAACGACAAAACCGAGCCCCCCCCAGTACTATTGTGAGTAACTTGGTCGGCAACACCGCGATTACTAACCAGCGCACTCGTGTGACCACCACCAACGATTGTCACTGCGGAAGTCTCACAGCACATATTCAAAATTTCAATCGTCCCAAAGGCGAAACCAGATTTCTCAAAATAAGATGCTGGTCCGTTCCATAAAATACAACCAGCATCCAAAATCAGTGGGCGCATCGCCATCATCGTCGCGATTCCAATATCGTAAATTGGATATTCGGTCGGTAAATTTTCGATGCTTTTTGCTACGCGCTTATCATCGATACAAATTGCAACATCGATTGGAAGCAAAAATATCTCAGAATGATTCTTTATCAAATAAACTGCCATTTCCCAAGTAGATTCAAATATCTTACCATGTGCATTTCGAATGAAATTTTTATTCAGCTCTCCAATATCGATTCCACTCGCCCAGAGCATTAAATTTCCAACCACTCCGACTACAGGAATTGTATCGACGATTCCTTTGTCAATGAGATTTTTCGCAACCCTCAATGAATCATCGCATTTCGTCCCGCCGAGCACAGCAACATAAGGACGGGGGGGGTCATTAACTGCAATTTGTAGGCAGTTCACCTCAGTTGACATTAGCCTGCCTGCTACACATGGAACAACTTCGGCAAAGCCAGTGAGTGAAGGTGAATTTCTATGGGCAGCGGCGAAAGCGTCTGTGACATAAACATCAATATATGGAGCTAATTTTAAAACAATTTCTGAACTTGCAGTAGCTTCTGGTGATGCCTTTTTCATAGAATTTTCATCGTCGTGCATTCTGATGTTATCGAGGAATAAAATCTCACCAATATTCAATTCTCCAATTGCTTTAATCGCTTCATCACCACAAATATCGGAAACGAATTTGACTGTTTTTCCAAGTAGTCGAGAAATTCGGTCAGCATGTTGAGACATGTTGGTAAAATCTGATTTACCTGGTCGAGATTGATGACCAATCATGACAATTTTTGAATTATTCATTGATCGTAAAGTAGGTAAAATCGCACGTAATCTACTGTCATCCAAGAAGGCCCCGGTCGATGGTTCGAGAGGAGAATTGACATCTACACGATAGAGTATACACTTGCCACCAAGGCGGACATCGTCGAGTGACAGAACGCCTCCCACGATTACCGCGAAAAGCCGACACCCTTTGACCGTAATGGATGCCCGCACCTTGAATTGCCTTCCCCAATGATATTGTGTCCGTGGGTTAACCCACCTGTATGAACTGGGATGTGGGCCGTTTGTCCGGGCACGATGGTGCCGATTGGCGCGTGCCCGTTTCAGAGTTGGAAGAACGCCGTAGTAAGTTGGCTTCTGCACTAGCTAAGTCAGGATTTGAGTCAGCCTTAATCGATGATCCTGTAGAATTGTATTATCTGACCGGTGGCCGACAAAATGGTATTTTGTTGGTTGGTGCAGAAGGTTCTGCTGTCCAAACTACACATTTTGTTCGTCGCTCTCTCAAGAGAGCTATTTTTGAATCAGGAGGCAGTGATGCTCCCAATCCGATTGTTTCTCAACCTCGCATGAGTGAGTTAGCAGATACTATTCGCTCACTTGGCGGCACTCGTACTCCAGCGATGTTGGCTGGAAAATTGCCGCAAAATCGCTGGAGTTATTTTACGAATAAATTATCTTCTCTTCCTGGTGAAATAGGCGATTGCACACTGATTTTGTATGGATTACGCGAAGTAAAATCGACGTGGGAAATCGAGATGATTCGTGAAAGTGGCCGGATTAATCAAGCGATGTTCGAATCGATTCGAGCCGGTGGCGGTTTGGGTAAAACCGAACTTGAGTTGGCAGCGATGGCCGATTCTGTTAGTCGCGAAGCTGGATTTGGAGGACGCATTCGAATGAGAAAATGGCCGATGGATTGCGATCGGGTCGTGGTTGTTGCTGGCAAATCTGGTGCAATCCCTTCCTACTTCGATTCCGCCATCGGTGGAATCGGTGCGAGTCCTATATCTTCTCTAGGCGCTGGCCATGGAAAAGTCGAATCAAACTCTCCAGTCGTCGTCGATATCGTTCACGTTCACCGTGGATATGTTTCGGATTGCACGCGAATGTTTTCAGCCGGCTCATTAAGTGAAAAATGGTTGAGCCGGCTTGATGATATGGTAAAAATTCGTAAAGCGGTCTCAGCAAGCCTCGGCCGTGGTGAAAATTGCTCAAAAGCTTGGGAAATCGGCAATGAAATGGCCTCTGAAATGGGTCATTCTGACAATTTAATGGGAATGCTCCCCGATAAATCATACTTCCTCGGTCATTCAGTCGGTCTCGAACTCGATGAAACTCCGGTAATCGCTCAAGGATTTGACCGACCATTGCCGATAGGTGGGGTGATGGCAATCGAACCAAAAGTTATCCATCCAGAAGGTTGTATTGGTACGGAAGATCTCTTTGTACGCACCCCCGAAGGTATGGAGTTTTTGACAATGGGGGACAAATTTCCAATCCATTCGGTCTGGTAATATGTCCAAAAAACCAAACGTTTCAGTGTTCGGCTCTAATGATCTCTCCTCAGTATCTGAAGTTGAGAAATTAGTGAAGACTGAAATGGTTGATTACACACTAAACTTGTGAAATCATTGATGTTCTCTAACCCCGCCGACAAGTTATGTCCCGAGCCAGTCAAGCGACACAGCGCCGTCTGGCTCGTATCCTCAGAGATCGAAAAGAGCCGCATGGGAAACCTTTCACAGATGAAGGAATCTTGCGTGGAGTCGAAATTGACGATGCGGGAATTGTCGAGTTATGGGTTCGACCAAGTCAGCCACATTGCCCTTGTTGTCTCGACGATTTGATTAATTTAAGAAAAGAGATTGTAAAAGCAAAAGGTATTCTCGCTTGCCACATCGAAATTGTCGGAATTCCTCATTCGGAACGTTGGACTGCTGCTGTAAACGAATAAGTTTCAAGATTTCTACTCTTCTTCATTTTTGTGCCACGCCTTTTCTTGTCGTTTCTCGACCTCGGATATTTTTGATTTAACTCTCCCACCAAGCCACCATATTGCAAACGAGAGGCCGAGGATATCAAAGAGAATAAAAGCCATCAACTTTCCATTGGTAAAATCAATCATTTCTCAAACCTCATAATGGTGGAATTACATCGATATCACATGCGCCTTCCGGTTCCATACAGCATGCGAGAATGCCGCCGTCTTCAATCAAAAATTCATCGAGACCTGGCGGCAATGGATTTGGATATTCTATTTGTCCATATTTCAATCGTACCAGACAAGTTCCACAGTTTCCAGATGTGCAATTAGTTGGAATATCAATGCCCGCTCTCTCTGCAATCTCAACAATCGGCTCGTCTTCGATGATTTCAGCGGAGCCGATTAACAACTCCCCGCGGAAGAATCGAACGATTGCCACGAGCCTGCGAGAAGCCTTCGATTCTTCAATTGCCGCATCGACATCAAGTAAAAATCAGTAATAAAAAAGCAAACGATTGGCTAATTAACGGTCTTCCCAGCGTGTCCAACGGCCGGTTTGCTTGTTGAAGTAAAGTCCAGCTTTCTTCATCCACTTGTTGAATTTCGTTGCACCAGCTCCCGTTGCTAGAATGAATTCTTCTCGGTGTTCTTGCGCTTGGATGTAACCCTTTGCAGCAATTGTCTGATCAATCCAATCTTCGATACTCATCAAGCCGCCAGATAACTTGCTAGCTTCGACTGCGGCTTCAAGTTCTGCTACGCTGGCACCAGTTGACTCCAAATCTCGCATCAATAAATCGGTAACGCTCGAGACTTCGGTCTTCTCGGGAGGTTGGACAACCTTCAGACGTGGGCCCGAATTTTGATCGATTGTAATTCTACTTCCATTACTCAATTTATCCTCTACAAATTGTGCCATTGGTGCGCGGAATTCTGTCTCACAATCCCAGCAAATGAGCGAAAAATCACTCAAATCTTCCTGAATATTACTACCACGAGGATCCATTTCTTCACCACATTTAGGACACGCATGCAAACAAAGAACTGGAGCGATTTTTCGACGGAAATCCACAATATCTTGTGGAGTTCCGACTAAACCCAACAACTCGTGGTCACGAGCAGCTTCCAAGCCACGTGTTTCTAATTGATCCTTCAATTTTGATCGCTGATTGTTTTCGTCTTCTTCATCAAAAATAGTCTCTAATTTGACGATGAGTTCAATCGTTTTCCCGAGTCGGTTCATCACAAGCTTACGCTCGCGAAATTGTTCGACTTGAGCAATTCGCAACTGCTCTTTCTTTTCGAGTAGTTCAGTATGCAAATCCTTTTGCTCGCGCTTGAATCGCTGTTCCTCGATCTTATCGACTTTCTTTTTCTTGCCTGAATCGGAGAGAACATCGGCGAGAAATCGCTGTTGAGAAGAAGCGCGCGGACCAGATTTTACTGCATCGAGAACAGATTTTGCAATCTCTTCTTTCAATCCGTAATTATTGATTAAAGTTTCAGTATCGAGAGATTTTAAATCACCAACTTTAATTCCACCATCCGAAAGAATCTGGGCGGTCTTGGTATCGATACCTCGACGTAGTAGCGCCAGATAGGTGTCCTTCTTTGCCATGACAATCAACCTCGGTTAGCAGATTGGCGTGTAGCCTCCGCTGTGTCCTGCCCAACCAAGCATCGGCTATGAATGCGTGGTTTATTCGATCAGAAATCGCCCTCAAATGACGAAATTGCATTTGCAATCATCGCCCATTCTTCCGGTTCCATCACATCTGGCCTTTCCTCGAACCATTCTGAATCCAATCCCTCTGGTGTATTCTCGTAAATATGGTTCATCGCCGCGTTCCATCTCGCCTTATGCCAGCCCTTGACTCGACTCAATCGTCGCGGCGGCTTCGCAAGCAGAGAACGCAATTTTTTGCGTCTGCTCGCAAAACAATGTTTTGTGATAATTTTAAACATTTTTCGATCAATTGTTCCAACTTCTTCGATACGATTGACTGGATTCAAAACGACTAGCCGCGAATTGACCCGTGGTGCTGGACTAAATGCACCTCCTGGTACCTTTCTGTCCAGTTCAACATCAAAATCTAACCAAAGTGAGAGTCCGAGTGTGCTGAGTGAACCAAAATGATCCATGGACATTCGCTCAGCAAATTCATCTTGAACAAGTAAAACAACAACATCGAATGGATTTTTTACGTGATATTGTTGAATTTTTTCTAAAATTGGACTTGAAATTTGATATGGTAAATTAGCGATTAAATGCGATGCTTTTTCAGGCCATTTTACCTTCAATGCATCGCCTTGAATTATTGCCAATCTACCATCGCCATCACCGAATGCACGATTCAAATGAGCGATGGCTTCAACATCGATTTCTAACCCAGTCACAGTAGCGCCAGAGCGAAGTAATTCTAGTGTCAACGAACCAGGACCTGGGCCAACTTCTATGACATGAGCGTTTTCATTTAATGGAAACCCTGCTTCATCAGCCAATTCAACCGAGCGAGAAATAACAGATTCATCTAACAGAAAATGTTGCCCTAAGTTTCTGTTTGGAATAATTCTGTCACGTAGTAAATCAACTAATAATCGTGTGTCGAGATCATCCATGTCAACACCGTCAATCATCGGTGCGAATCATCAAGTCCAGTAATCGCAAATTATTCGATGGATCTTCCATTTCTCGATGATATCGCTCCGCCAAAAGACGAATGGATTCAATTTCACAAGCTGCATCCACTTCTTTGAAACTCATCCAACCAGCGCTACCTCTCGATTGGACCATTTTTTGAGCCTTCGAACTGCCGATACCTCCCAATAATTGGAATGCATGAATCTTCAATGAAATTGCATTCGCTCGATTGTAGAAATTCAAATGTCGCTCAGGATCTGCCTCAATTAAGTTGGCGATTTCATCGATTAATGAATCGGAAGCGACAGAGCTCAAATCACGAAATCGTAGCCTCGAAATTGGACCGATTCGAGAATCACCCAATTCGATTCGTGAGGATGTAGTCAATTCACCTGGATTGTGGACACGCGCGCGGATGATGTAAAGTCGTGGCTCAGAAATCGCTTGCAATTCCGATCCAAACGGGCGTCGGTCAGTGATATCCAAAACTCGAATATGGGTTTCATTGGCTAGAGGGCCTTCCTCATCTGCCGAATCAAACGCTCCGCCCGCATGCATGACACTCACCCTTTCAGACTGGTTATCCCTCAAGAAAGGATTCGTTGAGGGTAATTCACCATTTTCCTACGTTCAGAGAACATGTTGGCGGATTATAGTGATTATTTCTTCGATTTCTGAAGTATCCATCGCAATCCGCTTGCTGGAAATAATCACGCGCACGTCGGAAACTCGCATTGGAGTTAATTCGGCTAACTTTGCGCAAATTTCTGGATTATTTACAAGTTTTTCATTTAAAGTTAAATTATTGTAGAGAGCGGTGAAAATTTTAGGATCGGTCTTCATTCCGCCACGGTTGGTGGAAGCTGCCCACTCAGCGTGTTGTAGAGCCATTATCTGCTCGTATGAGAGTTCTCCACGGCGTTGGTTTGCATCTGCGAGTAAATCGCGAACGGTTGCGTAATCAATAAATTCTCGCTCACTCATCTAAATCATTCCTGGATTGGCCTTAGGTGCTCTGGACGAGCTACAACGGTTTTTGACATGTTTTGATCCTTTACACTAACGATGTAAGCGCGACCTTGTTCACCAGCTATTAAGCCGGTCTTGCCTTGAAAACGACGGTGGGGCATACCCTTGTGTTGTGCGCCGTCGAGGACGATTGCAACACGATCACCAATCTCGTATTGATGCATAACACGATTAATGAAAATGCGTCCACGCTCAGACTTGCTTTTGCGTAGAATCGAGCGCGTACCTTGGCGCTGTCCGTGTGTGCGGGTAACCATCATCTCACCTTACCGACCATAGGTCGTGGAAGCGGGCGACCTGCCTCGTATTCTTAAGGACTCGGATTTGCAAAATATTTCACTCCGAGTGAATTTCCTGTACATCGAGCCACAGCACCTCACATTCGAGGTCTCCGAGTACGCTTCGAACCGAAGGCACAGTTCTACCCTCGTCCGAATGAATCAGTTCCTTGACGTAAGTTCCAGCCTCACATTGTAAAGTGAATTGGACTTCGTTGCCGTCGACGATAACGTCGCTAACTGAATTGACCGTTCGATGGCGAGTTTTGGCAGCTCTTCGATGCGAAACTCGCTTTGGAGTCTCTTGAGCTAATTTGACACCTGAGAGACCCAAAATTGACTTGATAACGAAATCTTCCTCGGGCATTTCTTCGACACGGAATCGAATCGAGTAGGATTTTTCTGAACGAGTTTCTTTGACGCGTCGGACCTCAGGACGATCCGACCAGCGTAAACTATTGATTTCAACGCGATCCTTTGCACTCAAATTAATAGCTTTTTGAATTTCTTCAAGGTCGATACTACGACGTTGGGGTCGCTTGATTTCCATGACGAAAGGACGACCACGGCCCAAGCAGCGGACATCAATATCTTCACGGCCCATTCCATGGAATGAAGTATCTTCAGCATCGAGAGCAATTCGTAGTGGTTCACCAATCAAATCCTGTACAGAATCAAGATATTGCAAGCCAGTTCCGGAACATGATTCACAACCACCTCCACGCCCACGGCAGGCACGACAAGGCCACCTTGTCTGAGGGATCCCACGCTCTAATTTGAGATAGCGGCCGAACAAAAATACCGGGCGTACATCGACTGAAACACGGAGTGTGAGCCCGTCGACTAGAATCATTAAATCAGGCTTTTCTTTGACAAATTGCACTTCGTTAACACTTGTCAACAAAGCATCTTGAATCGCATTAACAAAAGCTGGTTTCATCGGTTGAGAACCGGGAGAGCCATGTCGAGTGCGTATTCGATCTTCCTCTTCAACAAGGTCTTTTGGCAAATGAATTCCGAATTGAATAGAGGAATGCTCAACATCACCTGTTTGGTCGATGATGCGAATTACAATATTCTCCACATCATCGAATAAATCTTCACAAAGTGGACATAAATCAGGCTTCTCTAAAGACTCCAAATCTAAATTTCGGGCGCGGGCTTCAGAGCGAATTAGAGCGCCACCAGCCGCGCCACGTGCGGCTGTTCTTCGACCAGCAAGACGCTGCAAACAATGGTCGCATGAGCCTATCCGAATCAAATGTTCAATCCCAAGAGGAGCTGGACAAGGCGGTGCATCCCAGTTGATCACAGAGCCTTGAAATTCAAAATCGTCACCATCAAACCACTCATCTTTAGAGGATTCTACGGTTTCGACAGTCTCATCAGTATCAACTACAGAATAAGCGTAGCCAGCGCTGGCATAAGTCGACCAATCGTCTTCATCAGAATCCGGATCGCCCTGGTTAGAATCGTTTGGCTTGGGTTTGTCTGGCATAAATATCACCAATCGCTGGAACGGAGGGGATCCGTATCTACGACGATTGAGCGAAAGAAGGGTCACCTTTGAGCGCTTCGATTCAGAAAATCAAAAATTAAAAATTCATATTCACTGTTTTTCAGGCACATTCAGACCGCCAGCATTGCAAATTTTTCTAAGCAATTTGAATGAATATAAACCGCTGGAACAGCCGCTTGGCCACTCGAATCTTATGGCATATCTTCCTATTAATCCGACTATCGGCTTGGTCATTTGCATGCGCTTCAGAGATTCATTAAAATCAAGAATTAATTGTTGGTTTTCTTGTCTTGGCTTGCATGCTGCACATGGGCAAGCTAGTCTAACTTTGAGATAGTCTAGTTTGAATGATTTTTTATCGGCGAATCTCAAAACACAGCTTTCTTCACCGCGTTCAATGTCAGTTAGTAAATTCTGATTTTCGTCTGACATAGAAAAAATTCCACCCTATTGTGCATCTCACTCGACTGCTCGGCTTGAACCCACTCATTCAATCGCCACGATACTCGAGGTATTTTTTGATTGGGGTCGCGCGCCCGATATTCTCCACCGCGCTAGCGCTCCGAGCATTGCAGGTGTGGTAATCATACTTGCAAATAACGACAATCCAATCATCACTGCACAGAAAAGTCCGAAGCTTGCAAAGAATCCCATGGCAGATTGCCCGATAATTAGGAAGCCAGTTACATCCGAGACCGCTGATCCGACAAGCGCTAATCCGGCTGCCCCACCAATCGCTCGTATCGAATCATCAACACTAGCTCCCCCACTTCGCTCTTCCCGATATCGCTCGACGACGTGAATAACATAATCGATACCGACGCCCAGTGACATCGCTGCGATGGCTACAGTCACCATATTCAATCCATATCCTGCCATCGCAATTATCGCATAAAGCCAAATCACAACGATGACAATCGGTGTTGTCGTAAACATCGCTAGTGAAAGTGAACGAGCACCCCAACGTCCGGCGCCATACAATAATAGAAGTCCAAGAACAGCTGCAAAAGTTGGGTTTACCGTGGAGTAAACATAAAACAGAATTGCGACGATTATTGGCATCGAAATTATCAAATCACGCATCGAATATGCAATCCTTCCGGCACCTTCGACTGAAACTGGTCTAAATCCCCACCAGAGCATGATTAAACAAAACAAAACTCCGAGCAGCAAAGAACCTTGCAACTCTTTTTGCATGCTCGACGATGCGATATATCGAGTTACGGGGTCTCCAGTTGGAATCGCCCAAGTCACTGGGAATTCTTCGCTTGTAGAATCTAATTTCGCGCGCTCGGATATATCGCTAGCCGCCAATTCTTGGAAGGGTTGCATATCGATTTTCAATTCAGCCAATACCAATTCCACCAAGCTGAATTGCTCAGCGTTGGATATGCCCCAACGCATTGTCATCCGCTGGTATTCAGGTAATTCTCCTCCCTCGCAGAGGTGCACAGCAGCTTGGTCTAGGACACAGTTTGGTAAGATGTAGAGGGCAGATATACTTGCTGGAATTTCTGGGACAATACCACCAGCAGGAATACCATGAGTGAATAAAAATCCATACAAAAACCGTAAACAATCACGGTCGGTCTCGTCTGGCAAACCCGTTGATTCAACCGAACAATCTAACGATTCTGAATTCCAACCGGCATTCTCGAATGGTGTGGAATCAATTGCCATACTCCTTTTCGCAAACCAAATTAATTCATCGATTGCATGCATCTCAGGAGTACCCAACGGTGTCGTCGTATACTTACCGGGATCATTTTCTGATTCGTTCATCATGTTGACTCGAGTGGCCTGAATTGCTGCGTAAACTCTCGGGTCAAGCATGTCGCCTTCGATAATTACTGCAGCCGGTTCACCCTCATCACTAAATCTTGTATTTACCAAAATGATTCCTTGGGCAAAGTCGGATTCTTCTTCAATGAAATCTTCGACCTTGAAGTCGCCTTCTAAACTCATCATCACCGGTACTGCGAAGGCGGTTGAAACGAAAATTAACACGAGGGTAATTGTCGAATACTTGGAAGCAGTTGTGGCGATATTTGCCAACCAATCCTCTTTGACCATATGGACTTTCGTTGAATCTTCTTCGACGAGCTTACCTCGCCTTTCCATAAATAGATCCCAATCCATTCTGATGATTGGGCCCCATAAACCAGTCAGAACAAATGCGGCTCCAACACCAAGAGCTGCTTCGATTCCGAACGATCTTAGTGCAGGAATATCAGAGGTGAGATTGGCAGCGAAGGCTGCCATCGTAGTGAATGTAGTCAGCATAATCGCTCGACCAACTCGTGTGAGCGAAGTATGTGCTGCACCTTCAGGGGATTTGCCATTTCGTCGCTCCTCTTTGTAACGGTGTAATGCATGAAGGCTATCGTCGATTCCTAGTGCTAATACTAAAATTGGTAATAAATTTGAAAATTGACTTCGACTAATTATTTTGATTCCGAGTGCATCTCCACCGATAATTCCCCAGCCGATTAATCCCTGCATCCAAAGTAGGCAGAAACCTAAAGTTGCAGTTACGATTGCAACATCAGAAAATCGTCGTAAACTAAGCCACAAAAGTCCAGTTATTGCAACTACCATCATTCCCATCAAGATGAGAGATTCCTGTAATTCGCGATTAACTTCAACGTTAATTCCTTCACCTATCAACATCGAGATTGTTAATTCATCAGAACTTCTAATGCTCGCTTCCAGCGCCATCAAAGCCCACTCAACACTACATGGTGCCTCGCCAGATTCGAATGCCTTGCGGCATTCATCCGCCGTATTGAGCGGCGGTGTAGTCAAAAGGTTCGAGCCATAGTAAGAATATCCATCTGGCTCGGAAGCCGCATCAATCCACGAATATGTGAATCCATTAGCCTCGAGAGAATCTCGTCCGAGCTGAACCAAAATCCAAGTTGTCGAAGCCGACCATCTTCCAGGACCCCATTCGATATCATTGGCAAATGTCCCTTCAGAATTCATTTTGCCTCCAATCGGACCAATCACAGGACTGGACTCATCATAAGTGAAACCGCGATCAGTCGACATCCATCTCAACATCGCACCATCAGAATGCATAATCATGCGATGTACTACCATATCGATATGAGATTGAGTCAGATTTGGATCATCGAATTGTAGACATTCGAGCTCCCCGCAATCATTCCAATTCGTCTTAGCCGGAACCGGCTGGCCGAATAGGTTGACAGTGTCGCGTGTGAGCATCGATTCATTTGCCATAAATGCACGGAAATTATCCGGAAGGGCAAGAATCCCGTGGGCTCCCTTTCCGGTCAATTCCGAAACTATCGGACGAGTAAATTCAGCGAGAGGGTTCATATTCGCCCGAGCTACTTTAGTATCGATTTCACGCAAAACACTCAGATTCAAAATACCGCCAAGCGGCACTCCTTCACCGACCAATCCTGTGGATTCTCCGGGGTAATCTATACGCTCAAGAGAGGTGGGGAGTTTGTCAAAAAGAACATTGCCATCATCATCCAAGTGAGGTGCAATGTTACTATTATCAATGTTTGATGGGTCGCGAATTGTGACCATAATGCCATACGAAACCTCAGAGGAAGCGAATTCTTGATTCAACACTTTATCAGCAGTCAATTCTGGTGATTCCATATCATATGCTTCGATATCGATCGGAGACAAGCTCGCTGCTAATCCGGGCAACATCAGCAAAGAAATTACCAATATCGAGGCATGAACAATTTTCCGTCGAGGCAGTAAAAAATTTGCTACCGACTCAAAATCACGAACTTCGTGCACGAGCCGGCCTAATGCGCTTTACATTTTACACTACCTTATGGTTACCTGCTATGGCTACAGCCCAAACAGTCAAACAACTTGCAGTCCCAAATGAAGAAGAGTGATTTTCAAATCGATGTACGAATGCCCATAGCGCGCACTACGCACCACCCAGCACGGGCCTCCCACATGGAGAATGCACCGCCGAAGATACTTCCTGTTACAAGAAGCCAGAATATTGGCGAAGAGAGGACACCGAATACCATCATGAGTCCAAGGGTTATTCCTCCAGAGACCAAAGCGATTCCAATTTTCAAGCGAAAAGCTTTGCCAGCAGCGCCAATATTGCAGGTTAATGCCATGAGTTACCGTTTTGGTTTGCATATATCAATAAATGTTTTTTTCAATTAAGCGTCAAAGCCCAGAATCGCGTAATTTTTTTAATACGGCACGCTGAGCTTTTGTCAGTTTTTCTGGCTCAGATAAGACGAATTCGATGTCGAGTGGCCCGCCGCCGTGACCATGCCCTTGCAATCGGCGGCGGTCACCAATTCGAGTGCCCTCAGGGACTTCGATTTGCACTCGTTTCCCAGTCGGAGTCATGATGCGAACCTTTCCGCCTAGTTGCATCATAGTGAACGGGATTTGAACTTCTTGAACAAGGCGGCCATCCTCCCATCGACGACCTTCTTCGGCATCTAATCGAATCTTGATAAGAAGATCTCCGGGCTCACCGGATGGGTGTTCATGGCCCATTTTCTTCAATCGCATTTGTTGACCATGTGTAGCACCGGCTGGAACCTTGACTGTAATCGTCGAAGTCTTCGAACTTACTCCAATCCCATTACAGATTGTGCAACCTTTTGCACTACCAAATGATTCACCCTTGCATTTGCTACATTTTCGTAATCGACGATGACTAAATTTCACTTCGGTAC
>Ga0302120_10000639_pt1 | contig 15973 bp, 10 predicted proteins | sample AG5_Bottom_MG_FD_203118 | JGI IMG/M metagenome (GOLD analysis project Ga0302120, IMG submission 203118) | Marine microbial communities from Western Arctic Ocean, Canada - AG5_Bottom | ecosystem: Environmental > Aquatic > Marine > Oceanic | place: Canada: Western Arctic Ocean | collected 2017-10-01 | reverse complement strand
AGCGAGTCATCGATGGAATCGCGGCCGAGTTACGCTGGGCAAAAGACGCCTCCGTCCATCAGGTCACCAGCTCCGTAAGGAGATGATCAGAGCGGTTCACCGCAGCTGTGGAACGCCAGGATGGCGAACATCGTCGCAGCGTGGCTGATGTAATGCTTGCCATCGCGCTTGGATGATCGGACAAACCACCGTCCACTCTCGCGCTGGCTCTGGCGCAGCCACTCGAGACCTCGTTGAAGTTGCGGATGATCGGCAGGTATTTCTGCCTGGCGAAGTGCAAAGATGGAAAAGGCGGTGGCGTAGGCATCGCTGAGCAACTTCTCGGCAACATCTTCAGGGCGTTTCCATTTCCCCGCCCCCACATCGACCAATCGCCAGCCGCCATCGGGCCGTTGTGCTGCAAAAAGCTCGCGACTCCACTTCTGTCTCGTCTCATCATCGACCACTCCATCGAGCACTCCATCGAGCCCCGACGCAGCCCACAGCATCATCCCCTTGTGGTGAAGATTCTGAGGAGGGTGGTCACGAAGCCAACCTCGAAGACGCTGGATCCCCGCGGCGGCCGCAGCGCTTTCTCGATACGACTGCGGCAGGATCCCCGCCGTTACCGCCGCCAGCGTCACGCCGAAGTGGTCATCCGATTCAAAGGGAGGCCAACCGCACTGGAGCCAGGCACTCCAACCGCCATCTTCATCCTGCAGACTCCACATATGATCGAGCGCCCTGCGTGTATCGGTAGCGAGCTTCCCGTCGGTGCTCATATCGCTGATGGTCAGGAAACAGGTGGTCGCCACCAGCCCCTCGACCGCTCCTCGCTGTCCCGATGGCTGCTGCTTTTCGACCACATAGCGGTTCAGGTAGCCCAGGGCAAATTCACGCGCGCGACGATTTTTGGTACTGGTGGGCGCGACCCTCGCTGCGGCCACCAGGTACAGGCCGTTGGTGTGACAGGTGACACAATCTCGCTGCTCTTCCCACTGGAGCGCTGCTGCATCGGCGAAAGACACCGCTCGTTGCAGGGAAAACTGTTCGATGAGTGGCTCGTCGCTGCGATTGGGACCCGAGACAGGATCCTCCGGGGGCTTCGAAGCGAGCCCTCCGCCCAGCGCGATCAAGACCAGCAACAGAAGCGATGAAATACGCATACCGGGCATGGTAGCGGGAATCGAGAAGAAGTTCGACAAGTTGCTGGATGTGATGAGGTCTCCCAACGATGCTGTATCGACAAACACCTCGAAAGGGAGAATCATGATGATCATCCGCTGGCAATACAGTTTCATGTTGGCGCTGCTGATCGGTTTCACCGTCGGCTGCGAGTCACAGTCAAACACCGCAATCCGGCAACCAGCACAACTGGAGGCGGATCACGCTCTCAAACAAGCTGCCGCCGAGATGGAGATGGCCGCCGCCCAGGTAGGCCAGGTGGTGGTCGCAGTGATGACCCCGACCGCCGGCAACAAAACTGCCGGAACGGTCACCTTCACCCAGGGTGCAGATGGTGTCGATGTCGAGGCGACCATCCGCGGGCTCACCCCCGGGGATCACGCCATCCACATCCACCAGTTTGGCGACCTGCGCCTCGACAACGGCAAGGGTTGCGGGGGTCACTACAACCCGCAAGGGCATGATCACGCGCTGCCCACCAGCGGGATGCGTCACGCCGGTGATCTCGGCAACCTGACTGCCGATGCCGACGGCAATGCCAGCTACTCCATCACCATCGATAATGTGACCCTCGACGGCGCCCACAATCCCATCATCGGAAGAAGTGTCATCATCCACGCCAAGGCCGATGACGGCGGCCAACCCACCGGCAACGCCGGCGCCAGGGTGTGCCAGGGAACCATCGGCTACGCCAACCCGGGGTAAGCGTACCTCCGATCAGTCCTACAACTTCTTCCGCATCATCATCACCGGCTTGTCGCGGCCGATGTACTGGCCTACCTCGCGGAAGCCGCAGGCGTGATGGAAGTCGATGCTGCCCTGGTTTCTCGGCTGCAGGTTGACCTCGCAGACGATGGAGGTGAGGCCGCGGTTCCTGGCCCACGCTTCCAGCACCGCGTACAACGCCGACCCGATGCCACGGCGCCGCGCCGAGGCAGCGGTGGCGATTCTATCGACGTAGGCGAAGTGGTCGAAGTGGCGGCGAAACCAGAGGAAGTTGGGGCTGTCGTAGCGGTCGTCGGGAACCATCACCACCATCAATGCGTCGGTAGATGCGAGGCTCTCTCCCTCGACCACCCGCACCATCGAAGCGTTGCGCAGTAACGACTCGAACGACTCCTCGTCGAGTCCACCCAGCTCGGGGACATGCTCCTGATTGAGTCGATGTAAGCGGGCACAAGCCTGCTCGAGATCTGGCACCGGCTGCACGAGGATCGGCGGTTCGATGGGGGTCGAGGTGGCGAACAGGTCTCCCAGATGAGTCGCCAGCGAACGCAGTGCGGATCGATGATGGGAGAGTGAAGCGAACTCCGGGTGCGACCGCAACACCCGCAGCCGATCGGAAGGGGTGACCGATCCGTCGAAGATGGCACCCAGCTGCAACAGATCTGCCAGCCGGGTACCGGCGGTGAGAGTTCCCCGGTAGCGAATGCAAGCGAGATCGGGCTGCGCCTGGTACCCACCCCTGCTCTTCTCGATGAACCACTGCTCGGGGGTCGCGCCTTCCAGCTGGATTCCTTCGTGATGGTATCGAGCCATCGTTTCGATCACCGTGTCGATGACGAGCGCCATCTGAACCCGGTCGGAAACGGCAGCTGGATCCCTGAGAAGAGTGGCCAGGGTAGTTCCCGCGACCACCGGCTCGACCACCTGCTCGGTGACTCCCTTGGCCCCTTCGATGAAGAGAGCCGAGCGGGGTTTACCGTGCCAGACCGTCTGCAACACCCGATCGCCAAACCATGCCGCACGAGGCTCTCCCGGTGAGTACCCCGAATGGCTCGAGGCGGCGGGTGACTGGCGGCGGACCTGCACCACTCCATCGACTTTGACCGGCTGGTGATGGATACCCTTTCCACCGCGCAGAGCGCGCGAGATGTGGCGTCGACGGCGACGTATCTCCGCTCGCTCTGCAGCGCGCAGCGTCTCGTCATGGCGATCCTCCACCACGTCGGCCCAGCCGACCCCGGTGGTTTCACGATCGGGACCGACCGCCCAAGAGCCATCGATCCCCTTCGATCGGGCCCCGTGGGCCCACCCCTGGAGGAAGTGAAGCACATCCTTCCCGGCACGAGCGGCACCCAGTGCCCGCGCAACCTGTCGCACCATCGCCACCCTCCGATGAGGGGCCACCCCGAAGCCAACCTTCGCATCGTGGAGATCGATCAACCACAGCGCTGCGGTCTCTGCGTCGTATCCGCGAACCAGGATGTTGCCGGTATGAATGTCGTGAGCATCCACTCCTGCACGGACGATGCCTGCCAGCCAGTTTCCCAGCACACGCAACAGCGCCACCCGCTGGACCCCGTCAAACCGTTCGAGGAACTGTGGAAAGTGCTCGGTATCGAGAAGGTAATCGAAGAAGACGATGTCGTGGTCACGGTGACACGCCAGCGCCACCGGTCTCGGTACCGCAGCTCCGCCCGCTTCCGCAAGCATCAGGTTGTGCCACTCGAGTCGCGCCCGCCCCCAACCAAGAAAGCGGCGACAGCGTGCCGCCAGATCTCGCTCGTGGTGAATTTTTGCGATGAGTGTCGGTCGTGCGGGCGACGGAGGGATCCTCAACACCATTCTCTGAGTCTCCGACTGGAGGATCTCGACGCCGGGAAACTGCAGTAGAGCCTGCTGGTCTCGTGGCACTCCATCGAGCCATCCGATCCTTCGCGGATGCGACTCTTCATTGCTGACGAATGGTGAATCCAACGGGTCCTCCACATCGATTACCTGCGAGACCATCGAATGGTAACCAACAGAAGCCTCTTGCCCACCCGACTCATCGGACAGAAGTTTATCCTCGCTCTCTGTGGCTCGCTGCGATCGCTTCGGATACCTTGGAACTGTCCGATACCGGGGATCGCCTCGGTGGGGAGACCGGAGCGGACCCGTGCCCCGTCACAGCCGCCCACTTCACCCTTGCGGGGGAGGAAACGCCCTTCGATGGCGAAACAATCCTTCGACCTACCAATGCTGGCCACCCCCTCTGACGACGATCGTCGGGAGGTCGCGGTTGTCCTCAAGGCAGTGATGCCGGGCGACCCTTCCTTGCACATCGGTGGGGTCGATCCGGTCGCCGAGATCACTGCGCTGGCAGACACTGCCGGTGTGCGGGTTGCAGGGGTGGTGAAGCAGAAGCGCAACCGCCCCCATCCCGGGACCTATGTCGGCAAGGGAAAACTGGAGGAACTGGCCGAACTGGCCACTCAACTCGAAGCCCAGCTGATCATCGTCGATGATCCGATCTCCCCGGGACAGGGTCGCAATATCGAGGAACGTACCGAGCTGCGAGTGGTCGACCGTGCCGAGTTGATCATGGATATCTTCGCCCGCAACGCTCGCAGCCATCAGGCGAAACTTCAGATTGAACTGGCCCAGTTGCAGTACTCCCAGTCGCGCCTCACCCGCATGTGGACCCACCTGTCCCGCATGGAAGGGGGCGCCGTAGGGACCCGTGGCCCCGGTGAAACCCAGCTGGAAACGGACCGCAGGATCGTCAGCCGCAAGATCAGCATCTTGAAGAAGCGGCTGGCCAATATCGAAAAACAGGCCCAAACGCAGCACAAATTGAGGGAGGGCACATTCCGCATCGCCCTGGTCGGTTACACCAACGCCGGAAAGTCGACGATACTGAAACGCCTCACCGGTGCCAATGTTCTGATCGAGGATCGTCTCTTCTCGACCCTCGATACCAGCACCCGCAACTGGGACCTCGATGTTCCCTTCGATGTACTGCTCTCTGACACTGTCGGATTCATCCGAAAGCTCCCTCACGGGCTGGTCGCCTCCTTCCATGCCACATTGATGGAAGCAAGAGAAGCGGACCTGCTGATGCACATAGTCGATGCATCGTCGCCAACCATCGAGTTCGACATGGAGTCGGTGGAGCGAACCTTGACTCGCATCGGCTGCGATGAACATCCGAGACTGGTCGTGTTCAACAAACTCGATCGAGTACGCGAAGATCAGCGGATCGACCTTCAACACCTGCTGGCAGAACAGGAAGACTCGTTCGTGGTCAGTGCCACCGAGGGAACTGGTATCGATCTGGTGGTGGAACGGGTGCTAGAGATCACTCACGAACGCCAGGAGTCCGGCAGTTACAAGGTGCCTCACTCCCGATCGGATCTGGCGGCAAAATTGCACTCGATGGCTGCGGTCGATCAGGAGGAGTTCCTCGACGATGGGATCCACATCAGTGCACGCTTCGATCCGGGGCAGAAGGCGCGCTGGGAATCGATGTTGAAGAAGGCTGGACTATTCCCCGCTGCCACCGATTGAGCCAACCTCGACCTTCTTCGCCGAGGCCACCATCTTGGCCAATCGAACCTTCATTCCCTTGAGGAATCGATCGTGAGCTCCAAACAACTCCTCGTACAGCGCCAGGCAATCTTCAGCGATAAACGCATCTCTGGCAGCGAGAGCACCGTCGAAGGAGAGCACCAGGAATGGCCGAAAGGTACCGGAAGTAGAATCCAGTTTCTCTCCTGCAACCCACATCCTGTAGCACCCCTCGATGGCAGCGGTTTTCTTCGCCTCACGATCGTCTGACTTGTTCTGATATGCCGAGCGATACGGCTCGAAGATGCTGAGGAACTTCGCTTCGATCCTGGTCATGGCCCATTCTTCGACCAGTTCCTCGGGAACTCCCTCGACCTTGGCTGCCGCATCCATCCGGGCCACATCCACTCGTGATGGATCGAGTAACCCCTCGATCAAGGTCAAGCGAGCCCGGGCGATCTGGTCTTCAGGGTTCTCCTCGACCATTTTTCTCAACTGGAACAGAACTTCCACCTGGTTCAGCCCCTGGCCGAGCGACAGCAACGAATCGGGGCGCCAGTATGGCTCCCTACCGAAGAGCAACAGTCCAGAATCATCGAGAAAGACGAAAGAGGGAAATCCTCTCAGGTCATATTCTCGCATCAGTTTCTGATCGGGTTTGTCATCCAGTTGCGCCGAGATGTTGAGGTATGGAACGAACTTCTTGCTCTCCTTGACCCACCAGTTCGATAGAAGGGGACCCCCCTCCATGTAATCACAAGGGCCTCAGGGCGCATAAGATCGGGTGAAGTAGGCGAGGATCGGCAGGTTCTTCTGCTTCGATATCGCTTTCGCCTGATCGAGTGAAGTGACCCATTCAATCTTCTGGACGAACTTCTTGGCACGCTTCTCCTGGTATCGCTTCTCCATCTCTTCAGAACCCTGTGCCAGGGACACCGAGCAAACCAGAAGCACACACAAGGTGGCCAACCATCTCAGAGCCGAGAACTTCTGCATCGAGACTCTCTTTCTACCGACAGGAGATGCGAACATCCCGATTCTATATGGGAACTCGTTACAGGGTACATCGCGAGACCCTACCTTGCTTCTCAATTGCTCTGGTCCCGACCTCGCTTCCCCGCTATTATCGGGGGTTCCAAACCTGATAGAGAAAGAGTAGGTCAAGATGATTCATTCCATTGCACTGGTCCTCTCGGCAGCGCTGATGCTGCCTGGATCTGCCTTCCACAACATCGATGCAACAGACACCAAGGCGAGCGCCACAGTTCGTCTATTCGTCCTGGAAGGCAACTGGACCGACCAGCCCGATGCAGGAGAAGCACTCGACATCAACACCCTGTTGATGGGAGGAGGCGGTTCGAAGCGTTCCTTCCCCGACCTGATGGGTGCACTCGCGGATGCCACGGCAAATGAGGAAATCGATGTTCTCGCTCTCGATCTCGGAGATGGAACCGCCTTCACCATTCCCCAGGTCAGTCGGCTCTGTTCTGCCATCGAAACCGCCAGGGCTGCAGGTAAGAAGTGCATCGCCTGGCTTGAAACTGGCAACAGCAGCCTGCTCACCGTCGCGTCCAGTTGCAACAGTATCATCATGACACGTACCGGCGGGCTCGATTTCAACTCTCCAGCGCTGATGCCAATCCACTTCAAGACGGCGATGGATCTGTTCGGTGTCGAGGCGAGCGTGATCCGCGTCGGCGATTTCAAGGGTGCCGTCGAGCCCTACATGCTTCCCCAGATGAGTGATCACTTACGCGACCATTACATGGCGATGCTCGAATCCCTCAACCAGTACATCGTCCACCAGGTCGCGTCCGGTCGTAGTCTCGATGCCGACAAGGTTCGTGATTTTCAAAAGTTGCGGATCTTTACCCCCGAGCAAACACTGAATGAGGGCATGATCGATGCGCTGGCGGACCATGGCACCATCGAGGAGACCATCGAACTGATCCTCGACAGTACTGTCGAATGGAAACGAGCACGTAAGAAGCGCAGTACTCCCTTCAATCCGATTCAGATCTTCACGGAGCTGTTCAGTCAGAAACGTCAGAAGAACATTCCAGAAAACTCTGTCGTGGTGCTGCATCTGGCGGGCCAGATCGTCGATGGCGACACTGCCACTCCTGGATCGATGGTCAGTGAGCCTTCCGCCAATGAGATCGACGCCCTCGCCGATGATGATTCGGTCGCTGCAGTCGTGGTACGTGTCGACTCTCCGGGCGGATCTGCCACCGCCAGTGAGGTGATCCGCGTGGCGCTGGAAAACCTCGCGCGCAAGAAGCCTATCGTCTATTCGATGGGGAACCTGGCCGCCAGCGGCGGCTACTGGATCACCTGTACCGGTCGCCCCATCTATGCCTCGGAGGGAACCATCACCGGCTCCATCGGAGTCTTCGGCATGAAGCTCTCCTTCGGCCCGGCGCTGGAACGATTGGGAATTCACATCGATCCAGTCGCACTGGATGATGCGGCGATGATGATGCTTCCCGATCGCCCGTGGAATGCCGATCAGGTCGATCGACTTCAGGCCACTGTCGATGAGGTCTACGACGATTTCATCGACCGCGTTTCCGAAAGCCGCAATATAGCTCCCGACCGAGTCCGAGCCATCGCTGGCGGCAGGGTCTGGTCTGGACAACAGGCGGTGGAACTGGGGCTCGTCGATGCCATCGGAAGTCTCGATGACGCAGTGGCTCATGCCCGTCGCGAGGCAGGTCTCGGTGCCGACTCGAATCTGGTTCACCGTCCTGGCCCGGCGGATCCGCTAGATATCTTCAAGATGTTCATGGGTGGCGGCGATGAAGCGATTCGCAGCATGATCGATTTCCCTGCCCTGCGCATTCTTGCGGCGGCCGGGGTCGATCTGAGTCCGTATGTCGCTCGATTGCTCGGTTCCTCGCCCAGCAGTGGCTTCACCGTCGAGGCGAGGATGCCGGTCGATCTGAATCCACGCTACTGAGTTGGATGGTCACTGCGGTGGTGGAGGAGATTCTCAGGCGAGGATCTCCTTCACCACCCGCGCTTTCTCGACTCCGGTGAGTTTCACATCGAGCCCCTGATACTGCACCGACAGTCTCCGATGATCGATCCCCAGCAGGTGTAGCATCGTTGCGTGCAGATCTCTTACATGAACCACATCCTCAACCGCATTGTAGCCGAGATCATCGGTTTCTCCGTGAGTCACACCACCCTTGATTCCCCCTCCGGCGAGGAACATCGAGAAGCCCTTGATGTGGTGATCTCTCCCCGGATCATCCCCGCCACCCTGTGACATCGGTGTCCGACCAAACTCCCCACCCCATACGATCAGCGTGTCATCGAGCATCCCCTTGTTCTTGAGATCCTGGATCAATGCCGCAGTCGGTTGGTCGCACAGGTTACAGCAGGTCTTCATGTACTGCTTGAGACCACCGTGGTGATCCCAACCCCGGTGGTAGAGGTGAATGAAACGAACTCCCCGCTGCGCAAGGCGACGTGCCAGCAGGCAGTTACTGGCGTAGGTACCATCGCCGGGCACCGCCCCGTACATCGCCAGCGTCTCGGGCGATTCATCGGATATATCCATCAACTCGGGGACCGAGACCTGCATGCGAAATGCCAGTTCATACTGGGAAATTCGTGCTTCGACCTCCGGATCTGCCTTGTCTCTGGCGCGCATCCGATCGAGATCTCTGACCGCCTCGATCAGGTGATGCTGTCGATCACGGGTGATGCCGGCAGGATTGGTCACGAAGTGAACCGGATCCCCCTTGGAATGAAACTCCACACCTCCCAGGTTGCTCGGCAGGAAACCACTGGACCACTGCCGGGCGGCGATCGGTTGTGGATTCCTTCCACCGACACTGGTCAGCACGACAAATCCAGGCAGGTTCTCCCCCACCGAACCGAGTCCGTAGTTGATCCATGAGCCCATGCTGGGCCGATTCGTTACGATGGAACCGGTGTTCATGAAGGTGTGTGCCGGATCATGATTGATCTGCTCGGTCACCATCGATTTGACGATGGCGATGTCATCGGCGACAGTACCGATGTGTGGCAAGTAATCGCTGATCAGCTGGCCACTCTCACCGTAGCGTTGGAACCCTGCTCTCGGTCCAAGACACATCAAAGGCTTGCCCTGCAGCTGAGCGATCGGCATTCCCTTGGTGTAGGACTCCGGCATCGGCTGGCCATCGAGTTGGGCCAATTTGGGTTTTTCATCGAAGGTTTCCAGATGACTCGGTCCACCCGCCATGCTGAGGAAAATGACCCTCTTGGCTCGTGCCAGTGGAGCACTCAACGATCCGGTCAAGGGAAGTCCAGCCGCTCCCGCGACATCGGTGGGCCACCACTGGCTGAGCGCAGCCGCGCCGATTCCCAGCGACAACGACCCGAGAAACTGCCTTCGATTTAACTGGTGGAGTTGCTGCAGAAACTGCGCTTGAGCTTCACTCACGGGTCAAAGTTTCATGCAGGTTGAGGATTGCACGAGAGACCTCACTCCAGGCCGCCAGCATCACCGCTTCAATGCCATCTCCACCAGCGTCGGACGAGTTCATTCCCTGGAACTGTTCGGCCAATGCGGGTTGCTCCTCGAAGTGCTTGCGTGACGATTCCAGCAAGTTGTACAGGATCTCGATCTCTCCCGATTGAGCTTCTCGAGATACCGCTTGCTCGATGGCAAATGCAATCGCTGCGTGATCGGCATCTCCAGCTTCGGCATCACCTCGAACTGCTGTTTCACCTTCAAGGAACTGTTGCCGCCAACCGATGATGCGCCGGGCAAAGGAACGAGCCGCCTCGACGAATACCGGGTCATTCAGCAGCACCAAGGCGGCCATCGGTGTATTCGATCGATTTCTTCGGGCGGTGCAGTTCTCACGAGTGGGTGCATCGAAAGCGAGCAACATCGGATGCAAGTATTGTCGCTGCCAGTGAAGATAAACTCCTCTGCGCCACTGTCGGGAATCGGTATCTGGTCGATATCGCCGTGGCGGAAAGTTCAGATGACGGTAGTAGTGAGGAGGCTGCGGTGGCTTGACTGCCGGCCCTCCGAGTTGATCGACCAGTAATCCACTGATCTTGAGAGAAGCATCGCGAACCATCTCTGCCGGCATCCGATAGCGCGCCTGGTGAGAAAAGAGCAGATTCTCAGGATCGATCTCAACGGCACGCGCTGCTGGAATCGATGACTGTCGGTAGGTTCGAGACCGTACCAACTTCCGAATCAGCGCCTTGAGATCCCAGCCAGATTCGATGAACTCGATGGCCAGGGCATCGAGCAATTCCGGGTGAGTCACCGGCCTTCCCTGTCCTCCGAAGTCCTCGACCGAAGGGCAGAGCCCGCCGCCGAAGAGTTGTGCCCAGACACGGTTGACCAGTACCCGCGCCGTCAGTCCACCGACACCTCCCTGTGATTCAGGACGCACCAGCCACCGTGCCAGATCCAGTCGCGTGGCCCGCTGCTCGGTCTCAAGGCTGCCGAGGAATGCAGGTACCGCAGGTTCGACAATTTCCCCCTCCTCATCGAGCCAGTTCCCTCTCTGCTGGATCCGGACGATGCGAGGCTCAGCAAGGCTGCGGGTATAGAGCGCCAGTGGTAACGACTCCGAAAACATCGAGGCCTGATCCTTCAGGCGGGTCAGCTGACCACGAAGTTGCAACACCGTCGGGGATTGATCGCCATGAAACTGATGGAGCAGTTGACGTTGAGCATCGGTTCTCTGTGCCGGTGAGAGGATCAACACCTCGACCACCGAAGCAGGAGCGGCGGTAGCCTTCTCACTGCCGCACAGATCCCAGTAAACGGTACCGCCGTACTGCGTGAAGGCGACTCCGCTGACCACCGATCCGGGCTTCAGGCCAATCGACTCGAAGGGCACCTCGATCCGCACCCATTGCCCCACGGCAGGTAAAGGACCGATTCTCTGATAGGCGGCATCGCTGGTCGTTTTGCGACCGTACAGGATGTCATCGGAGCCCCATACCGCACGGTGTTCCCAGTCTCCATCGATGTTGCACTGCAGCATCAATGCGGTCGGTGGCGATGCCGATAACTGATAGACCCAGGCAAACAGAAGATCTCCCTCGCCGACGATGATCTTCTTGTCGGTGGTCCCGACGGTGTAATGTTGAACCAATCCGTCGCTACTCTGCTTGCGATAAAGTTTGCCGCTGTGCGCGGTCACTCCATCTTCCTCGACGAAATTCCACCGGCCACTGGTTTTTCCACCGGTGTCTTTCACATCATCGATCCACAGGTACTGACGCTTCTCTCCCGACTCGATCTGGCCGATCAGCTGCTGCTCCCACTGCTGCTGTTCTGCAGAGAGTCCCTCGATCGCCTCCTTGACCTCCCGCTCGCTCTGTTCGATGCGTTGCTCCAGCTGACTCTGCTGTTGGCGACTCTCATCGGTCATCACTCGCATCTCTGGCTTTCTTCGAGTGGGTGTGGTGTTCAGCCCTCCGTATGGATTCCTCAGATGTTCCTCGTCGTCGATGTCGGCGAAGAAGGCTCCGAAGGAGTAGTAATCTCGAGTGGTGTAGGGGTCATACTTGTGATCGTGGCACTGCGCACAACCGAGGGTTCCCCCCAGCCAGGTCTCCGACAGATTGCGAATCCGATCCGCCATGTAGATTGAACGGTATTCCTTGAGCTGCAGCCCTCCCTCGTGAGTGGTCTGGAGCAGACGGTTGTAGCCGGTGGCCAGCAGTTGATCCTGATCGGGTTGGTCGAGTAGATCGCCAGCGATCTGCTCGATGGTGAACTGGTCAAACGGCAGGTTCGAGTTGAAGGCTCCGATGACCCAGTCGCGATAGAGCCAACTGTGATGCTCCTGATCTCCGTGGTAGCCCACGGTGTCGGCGTAGCGCACCAGATCGAGCCAGAAGCTTGCGAACCGTTCACCAAAATGTCGACTCGCAAGCAATCGATCGACTTCCTCCAGATAGGCATCGTCTCCGCCGTCGGAGATGAACCGATCCACATCTTCGGGTGCCGGAGGTAAGCCCGCCAGATCCAGATGTAGGCGACGAATCAGCGTGGTGGGATCGGCGTCCGCTGCCGGATTCAGCCCCGATGAGCCCGACCGATTCAGGATGTAGTGGTCGATGGTCGAGGTGGGCCACTGCTCCGAGGAATCGGGAACCGCTGTCGGCAGAGGGGCGATGTAGGCCCAGTGCGGGGCGAAATTGGCGCCCTCATCGATCCATCTACCGAGGATCTCGATCTGCTCGGAACTCAGTTCATCGTGTTCCTTGCTCGGCGGCATCGGATCGTCGGGTGAGGTGATGCGAAGCCACAGTTCACTCTCCTGCCGGTTCCCGGCAACGATGGCCCGGTATCCCGATTCAAGAGTGCGGGTTGCCGAGGAAAAATCGAGCAGACTCAATCCTGCCTCGCGCGATTTCTGATCGGGACCGTGACAGGCGAAGCAGTGCTGAGAGAGGATCGGCCTGACCTGATCGGAGAAATCGATGGGAACTATGGTTTCGTCGAAACCAGCCAGATGGGTACTGCCAAACCATCCACCGATGGACCAGATCCACAGCCCGATCAGCGGCCCGATCAATAGCCCGATGGGGGACCACTTCGGCAGCGGATTCGATGAGAAGAAGGGTATGCCCATGACGGGAATCGACTCTAGCACCCCGAGGATGTCAGGACAATGAGCGGCCAAGGTGGCGATAAGGAGGCGACCGGATATCGGTCTAGTCGAGACACATCAACGAATCGACGGTGGGGTCGGGGCCGAAGGAGTTGTCGCCAGGAAGTGGCAACGGGGCCGCTCCGATGAAGAGCCGTCCCAGAACTGCCACCGGGTCGGCGATGTCGAGGGCTCCATCGTCATTGGCATCGGTGGCATCTTCACAGGAGATGATTCCTCCGCTGAACAGAAACTGCAACGAAGCGACGGCATCGGAGATATCCACTGCTCCATCGACATTGGTATCGCCACGAACAAAGAAGGGCTGCATCGTCGGATGATCGAAGGGAGGCAATCCGAACTTCACTCTAGGATCGGTCAGTCCATTCTCGAGGAAGTCCTTCAACTGGCTCAGTTCAGTGTTGGGCAGGTTCATCGGCGGATCGAGCAATGGATCGTTGGGAGTGAAGTCTCCCCCACCATTGTAGAACGCGAGAACATCGTCGAGGGTCGCCTTGCCGCCATTGTGAAAATAGGGTGCTCGCAGGCCGACATTTCGAAGTGACGGCGACTTGAACTTGCCGATGTCCTCATCATCTCCGCTGACGGCAAAGTGACCGACATCCTCGAAGGGCGGACGCACTCCGATGAAGCGGAAGGATCCATCGCCCAGCGCCGGGGTCTCGTGACAAGGCAGGCAGTTGTCGGCAAAGAGTAGCAATCCCAGCTGCTGCGATTGGGTCATCGCGTCGCTGATTCCCTGATTGAACAGATCGAAGGGAGTACGATCGGGTACCAGGGTTCGTTCATAACTGGCGATGGCGAATGCGATCCTGGCGGCGGTGATCTGCGCATCTCCGAAAGCGTTCTGGAACAGGCCTTCATAGTTGACGAACTGGAGCAATCCTTCGATCAGGTCGTCGGGAATATTGGTCGCCAGAGCCAGCGGCGTCACTGAGATCAATTTCTGCCGGACGCCATCCCAGTCCCTCGTATCGCAACCCATCTCCACCATCGAGATGATGGGACCGACCGCCTGCGCTTCCAGTGCACCACCAGTTGGAATCAACACCAATCCAGTTTCAGGGTCGGTGAACTCGGGCCCGGCACGTCCATCCCAGAACAAAGTCGGATGGTAGCCGGCTCCGATGGTCGATTGAGATCTTCTCGATGTCACCTGACGCTGGGGAAAGAAGACACCGTCGTCGAGAGGTGATCCGCCACACGCCTGCAACACCACACCGATCGATCCGGCCACGTCATCTTCGGTGCCGAATAGACCATCAAATCCTGGATGGATCGATCGAGGAAGATCGACCCTGGCGTCCGATCCTCCCGCCTCGGAGATGTGGCAGGTTCCGCAGGAGGTCGAGTTGTCATGAGAGAGCTGCTCTTCCCAGAAGAGAAACTTACCGAGCAGAGCTTTTTCAACAGTCAGGGGATTTTCTGGTGGTTCCGGCATCGGCGGAAGCGGTGCCAGGATATCTCCCGGCCCCACCTGTGCGGCGGCAGTTGTGCAGTGAAGAAGTCCCACGATCACTGCGCACGCGGTGAACCACGGCAGCAGACGATTCATCGGGGTCGAACTCGAGTGGATCATGCCGGGGGTCCTCTCCATGCCACTGGTTCCATTCTACCGCATCCTCGGACCTGGCCGACCCTTGCGCTGATCCTTGCGCTGATCCTTGCGCTGATCCTGATCGAGCGACCGGGTGTAGTGCTTCTCATGGACAGGAAGGATTGGAACAGGGGAGTGAATCGGGACTGGGGTCGACTCCACATCCGGGAAAGGGTGCCGGGAGCGGTCCTCCTCCCGAGAACAGATGATCGAGCACCGTCACTGCATCCGCCACGTTAGCCATCGCATCGTCGTTGGCATCGATGGTCGAGAGACATCCGCCATCTCCTCCACCGCTGAAGAGATAACCGAGAATCGCCACTCCATCGGCGATGTCGATGGTCTGATCCTGATTCGCATCTCCACGAAAGAATCCCGGCAACCCATCGGCGACCAGGATGATATCGGTCCACTCGAGTTGATCGACTCCGCCGGGTCCGCTGACAGTGAGTGTCACCGAGTAACTCCCTGGCTCCGAATACAGGTGCTGCGGGGAAACGGACGGGCTGTCAGAACCGTCGCCAAACAACCACAACTGCTCATCGATTTGCCCACTGCTCAAGTTTTCGAATTCGACCGTCAAAGGTGCTGGCCCCGATGCGGGTGAAAAGGCGAAGGCTGCCACGGGTGATTCCACCGGAAGGCAATGGATGTATCGCTCGATCAATTCCTTGCGATCGTGATCCTCACCGATCCCCCCCATCTCGACCGATTGGGAGATCACTGCTCCACTCTCACCGACATGATTGATCACTCCACAGGTGAATCCGTCACTGGCGTAGAGAATTTCCTCACCAGTGGTCACCGGCTGCAATTGATCGACATAGTTGGCTTCTCCATCGTAAGGCACCAACTGGTCGAAGTTCTGCATGCCACAATTCGGCGAGACGATGGAGGAGATCTCTCCCACCGAACCTGCTCCGTCGCCACACCCGGCAAACCCGACCAGATCCTGGATCGAGGTGTCAGGGTCGAAGCAGAAGGTATCTCCACCGCTGAGGTACAACTGGCCACCTCCGACAACGTAATCGGCAAGGATCTGCCCCTCATCGGCAGTGATCATGTGGTTATTGGGATACATCCCCACTTCCACCCAGATCCGATCGAACGCCTCGAGCAACAATCCCTGAGACGGCAACTCCGAGAGATCATCGACCTCGGTGGAAATAGCAAAGAGTGAATTGTCTTCGAGCCCCTGAACGATCGCCGGCACCGAATCTGTGGAACCGTTGTCATCATCGAAGAAGCCGATCACCAGATCAGAGACATCGGTGGGCAAGATTTGCAATGTACA
>Ga0302120_10000638_pt1 | contig 15978 bp, 14 predicted proteins | sample AG5_Bottom_MG_FD_203118 | JGI IMG/M metagenome (GOLD analysis project Ga0302120, IMG submission 203118) | Marine microbial communities from Western Arctic Ocean, Canada - AG5_Bottom | ecosystem: Environmental > Aquatic > Marine > Oceanic | place: Canada: Western Arctic Ocean | collected 2017-10-01 | reverse complement strand
GCACGCTAGAATCTAGCCCCACGAGGATCCTCCCCTGCGCGTCATATTTCTTGCCGCGGGTTTTGCCACCCGCCTCCATCCCCTGACCCTGAATCGGGCCAAGCCCTTGCTTGAAGTGGGTGGCCGTCCGGTCCTGTCGTGGATTTTGGACCGAGTGCTGCAAGCCACGGAACCTTCGCGCCTGGTGGTGGTGACCAACCATCGTTTTGCCCAAGACTTTCGCGACTGGGCCGAGAAGACTCCGGCCCCCGTGCCCATCGAGGTGATCGACGATGGGACCGACAGCAACGAGACTCGACTGGGGGCAATAGGCGACATGGCCCTGGCTGTGGAAAAGATGGGCCCCAGTGAGGAGCCGATCTTGGTGATTGGTGGCGACAACCTCTTGGACTTTGATCTTCGGCCGCATCTGAACCAGTTTGATCCCAAACGCGGACCTATGTTGTTCGTGCGGACCCTTGAAGGGGTGGTTCCCCCCGGCCGCTACAGTGAGATCTGCCTGGACGAGAAGGACCAGGTTACTAGCTGCCGCGAAAAGCCCTCTGACCCCAAGAGCCCCCTCTCAGCCCTCTGCGTGTACGCTTTTTCTGCCACCTTGGCCGCGGACTTGGCCGCCTACTGCGCTCAAACTGAGGAACAGGACGCCCCCGGCTGGTTCCTGGTGTGGCTCACCTCTCAAAGGACGGTCTTCGCCACACGCGTGTCTGGGCCGTACTATGACATCGGCAGCTTGGAAACCTTCAATGCTGCCCGCAGCGCCTTTGAAGGCCGCACTCCATTGAAGCCATGACTCAATCCCCTGCCTGTCGTGTTGGTCTTGTCGGGACCGGTTTTCTGGCCCGTACGCGGGCCCGTTGTTACGGACAATTGCCCGGTGGTGGCGCGGTCCTGAAGGCGGTGACTTCGCGTGATGCCGCAAACGCCCAGGAGTTTGCCAAGCAACACGGAGTAGAGCATGTGTCCGAGTCCTTTGAGGCCCTGATCGCTCGTGATGACATCGACCTGGTGGACCTTTGTGTGCCCAACCACTTGCACCGGCCTTTTACCGAAGCTGCAGCCAAGGCCGGCATCGCGGTGGCATGCACGAAGCCGTTGACCGCCTATGTGGGCCAGGACTTGACCGAGCCCTTTGACGATGCGGATGTGTCCTCGGTAGATCCGCGCCAGATGGCCCGGGTCGCGATTCAAGATGCCAGCGCCATGGTGCAGGCTTGTCGCGACGCCAAGGTGCCCTTGCTGTATGGCGAGAACTGGATCCACGCTCCCTCGGTCCGGCGTGCCGAAGAACTGCTGAGTGCCCACAAAAGTCCGATCCTCGATATCCGGGGCTGGGAGTGTCACAACGGATCCCATTCGCCCTACTCCAAGCTTTGGAAGTACACCGGCGGCGGTTCTCTGGTGCGCCTCGCAGCTCATCCCATCGGAGCCATGGTTTACCTCAAGGAGCGTGAGGGACTAGCGGCAACGGGAAAACCCATCCGCGCCCTATCCGTGATCGCAGACACGGCCAATCCCACTGCTTTGCTCGATGGGCCAAGCTCCGTCGCCCAGGGTTGGGTTGATGTGGAGACCTGGGCCAGCGTTTCGATTGCTTTCAGTGATGGTTCACGCGGATTGGCCCTGGGTGCGGACACCATGGTGGGCGGAATGCAGAGCCGCTTGGTTGTGTTGACCGGCGACGGGCACCTTGAGTGCAACATTTCGCCCCACGACGCGCTTAAGGGTTTTGGTGCGGAAGCGCAGACCTTTGGGGACAGCTATGTGATGGAGAAAGCCGGCACCCACGCGGGTTGGAACACTTATCTACCCGACGAAGATCACTCCAGCGGACATACGAGCATGTGTGCGGACTTTGTGGCCGCAGTGCGGGAAAAACGCGAGGGTCGCTCCTCCGGGGATCTAGGACTTGAGGTCACCCGCATCGTGTCCGCGGCCTACTGTTCAGCGGCGGAAGGCCGGCGCGTGACCCTTGACGAGATCACCCCATGAGACTTCTTTGCATCTTCACCGTCCTGGTGTTCAGCTCGTGCCTTACGCCAGTCACCGAACGGGCGGTGCACCCGGGCATGATTCACACGGTCGCCTTCACCTTGGCAGAAGGGGAAGAGGCAGGCGCTGCTGATCTCGTGGGCGAACTCGAGCGCGAGTTGACGCCCCTGCCGGGAGTCGTGGCGCTCTATGCGGGCCTGCGTGCGGAACAATACACGCGTCCAACCAACAGCCAGAAATTTCAGGTGCTCTTGGTCGTGGTCTTTCGAGATACGCGCGCGCACGACGAATACGAGATACACCCAATCCACCGTCGATTGGTGGAGCGTTGGACGCCGAAACTGGCCGGGATCGTGATCTTGGACGCGGTCCGCTAGGCTCAGGCCTCGACTTTATTGCCCCGCCGTTGCTCGACGGTTTCAATCAGTCGCCCATAGGCGTCAATAAAGGACTGGACGCCCCCGGCCAAAAGGCCCTTCGTGATCCCGTCGAGGTCCACGCCCACTTCCGGTAGGGCGGCAAGCACCGTGCGTGCCCCATCCAGGTCCTCTTCCAGGGACGCGCGCGGCCGACCATGGTCGCGGAAAGCATCGAGGGTTGCGGCGGGGATGGTGTTCACGGTGTTTTCGCCCACGAGCTCTTCCACATAGAGCACATCGCAGAAGGAGGGGTCCTTGGTGGAGGTCGATGCCCACAGGAGTCGCTGCTGAACCGCGCCTTGGGCTGCGAGGGCTTCCCAGCGCTCTCCCGTGAAGATCGACTTAGAGCGCGCATAGGTCACTCGCGCGTTGGCGATCGCCGCCTTGCCGATCAAACCCTGGAGGAGCGCACGGTCCTTCGGTCCGTTGCTCTTTTCCAGTTGCTCGCGCAGGACCGCGTCCACCTTGGCGTCGATGCGGCTGATGAAGAAGCTCGCGACGCTGCGCACATGAGCCGGGCTTTCGCCTTTGGCTACACGTTGTTCGAGGCCGCTAATGAAGGCCTCTGTGACTCGCTCATACATCTCCAGGGAGAACAGCAGGGTGACGTTCACATGGATTCCTTCGGCGATCAGAATTTGGATCGCGGGAAGGCCCTCTTCCGTTGCGGGCACCTTGATCATCAAATTGGGCCGCTGGACGAGATCGTGCAGTCGGCGCGCCGCCAAGAGCGTGCCGTCGGTATCGTTGGCCAGCAGAGGTGAAACCTCAAGGCTGACGAAACCATCGTTGCCTTTGGTCTTGAGGTAAACACCATGGAGCGCATCGCAAGCAGCTTGGATGTCGCGGATGGCGAGGGTCTCGTAGATTCCTTCCGCGTTCGAACCGGGCACGTCGAGTTCCCGAAGGGTCTCGTCGTAATCGTTGCTCTTGGCAATGGCGGCCTCGAAAATAGAAGGGTTCGAGGTCACGCCCTGGACGCCGTCTTGCTCGATGAGGCGAGCCAGATCGCCGGATTCAATCAGACTGCGGCAAATGAAGTCGAACCAGACGCTTTGGCCTTGTTCGGAGAGGCCAAGAAGGGGGTTTTTCATTGGGGGGATCGGGGAAAAGGTTGGGGGCATGATAACGACTGGACAATGCTTGTCGTAGAGGTCTTGGGTTAGCCATTCTGTTCCGATGGCACGCCCCTACGATCTGATCTTGTACGGAGCCACTGGCTTCACCGGCCGGCGCACGGCCTGGGCCCTCAAGGGCCTCGCCCTGCCCTATTCCTGGGCGATTGCCGGGCGCGACCCGGTCCGCCTCAAGGCATTGGCGGCAGAGCTGGGGGTCCCCTGGCATGTGGCCGATGCCCAGGATAAGCCCGCCCTGGCGGACCTGGCAAAACAGGCCCGGGTGATCACCAGCACCGCCGGGCCCTTTGCCCTGCACTCTGACAATCTGGTCCAGGCCTGTGCGGCCGAGGGGACCCACTGGTGTGACCTGACCGGGGAAACGGCCTGGGTCAGGCGGCTCATCGATCGCCATCACGATGAAGCTGTGCGGCGTGGGACGCGTATCGTCCCGTTTTGTGGGTTTGATTCCATACCGAGTGACACGGCCGTGGATCGCTTGACGCGCGAAGCCCAGCAGCGCTGGGGCGAGGATCTGGCACGGGTTGATGTGCGTTGGCGGCTACGGGGCGGATTGAATGGCGGCACTATGGCTTCGGCCCGTGCGATTGGTGAGTCCGGTGACTGGCGAGTGATGGGGGATGCGGGGATCTTGACTCCCCATGAATCCCTAGACAAGGAACAACGTACGCGCCTGCGCGATGCCACCCGGCCTTGGCGCGACCAATCATCCAATCATTGGCTTGTGCCCTTCATCATGGGTCCGGTAGATGTGCGTGTGGTCCGTCGCACGAGGTCCCTGTTGGGCTTAGATCCCCTCGCCATCCTGCAAAGGGAAGGTCAGGACTTGGGCGGAGGGCGGCTGCGTGCGAGCATGGCTACCCTAATGCTAGGCGTCTTCGGCGCCTTGCTCTTGAGCCGTCCTGGCCGATTTATTGTGCGCATGATCACCCCTGCCCCCGGTAAGGGGCCCAGTGAAGAGAGCATCCAGAAAGGGCGCACACGCGCGACCTTTGACGCGGAAACAACCGGGGGCAAGCGCTTAGTCTTAGAGCTCGACGCAAAGGGGGATGCGAGTAACTTGGTCACTGTGCGCTGCCTGCTCGAAGCGACCCTGATGCTGCTGGAGGACGCGGGTCCGGGGGAGGGCGGGGTGATGACTCCGGTGGCTGCTTTTGGACCGGAACTGCTCGATCGTTTGATCGCAACGGGCGAGTACCAGGTGCGGGTTTCCGTGCCAAATATGGGCTAGGGGCCCCTGGGCGGCCCCTAGGGGGTATTGGGAGATCCTTCTGGGCTGGAACATCTCAAGTAGGGGCAAGGGTTGGGCCGACTCAGATAGGGCACCAGTGCCTTACCTCTGAGCTTTATCATGCCCGAAACCCCCCGACCCATCCTGCGAGCTGCTTTTCTGTTGATCTTCAGCGCTTTCGTGTTAGCCATCCTTCCCATGGCCTGCGTCGAACAAAACGATGATCCGGGCGGCGGCAGCGGCGGTGGCGGCGGCTCCGACGGTGGGCAACAAGACCCTCCTACAGGTGGCATTTCCTTCAGCATTTCAGGAGACGCCTGATGGGTTTGCTTCAGCGACTGGCGCCTCTTGCGCTCTTGACTCCGGGACTTTTGGCCCAGACCACACCCAGTGACTTTCTGGTGCGTGTGCACACGGTGGAAGTTTCCCAGGACGGCCTGGTTTGGCTAGAGGCCTTTTCGCCCCCGGGCGGTCACCTCGTAGATATCGTGGGTACAGGTGTTCAGAATCTCGGCCAAGGGGATTTGCCGGTGGGGATTTATCCCTCGGTGCGCGTGTCCTTGAGCGCAATCATGCAGATCGAAACCGATGACCCCTGTGGCGGCGGCACGATCATTGACCTTGTGGATTGGACCGGCCATGAGATCGTTGATCCCGATGGTGATGGTCGGTGGGACATTTACTTCTCAACCCCGGCCTACGGGGGAACGAACAGTGCCAGCGGCAACCTGACCCATCCGTTGATGCTCGACCAAGCGATTCAGGTGGAAGAGGCCAAGGTCGCACCGCTGCGGATGATTCTTGGTATCACGGGGAACGTGCGTTGCGAAGAAGGGCAGATGGTGATGGATCCCCCTCGAGTGCAATTGTCCTTGCTCGAAGATGGCTCCACCAGTCAGATCAGTGGGACTACCTATCAGATCACCGGCATGCACCTGAGACATGCAGCTGGCGGACCAGAAATTTCGACTTTCAAGGGCGAAGGCACCTTGCACGAGGATGGGCGTTGGACCTCAGACCTGATGCAATGGCGCGACCTGGACCTGGTCAGTGGCGACAATCAATTCGGGGCCCAGCCCTGGAGCGGATGGTGGTCCGCCTTGCCTGACGGTGGACTGTGGATGACGCGCTCAGGTGTGCCCGAGTCCATCACCGGTTGGGTGCGCACTGGCGGAGGAGCTTTTTCCGTGGCCAGCACTGGAGGCGGTGATGAGGCTTTCTTGATGTGGGGCCTGCGCAAGGGACCTCCCGCCAACGAGCACCCTTTCACCTCACCCCACCGCATCGTTGTCCACAACTTTGACATCCAGGCAACCGAGTCCAATCCCCTGGTGGCGGACTTGAGCACCTCGCGCCTGTTCGGGCGCTTCATAGGCGACCTGGGCTTGGCCCACTTTGACTATACGGCCCAACGCAACCGCATGAACATCAAGGATTGGATCGGTGGTTCCACCGGCGCACCCATGATCGACATCGATTGGCTGCCCCTCAGTCAAGGTCTGGCCTATTCGGTGGCTCCGGGAACTTCGAGGGTCAGCCTGACCTTGCTCGATTTGTCTTCTTACTATGCTGGTTGGCTCGGGCCCAATTCCGATGTGGGCATCTTGGATCGTCGGGATTTGCCGGCCAATCGTCAGGGCCTTGCGATCACCATGCGCATCGGCGGAGGCATGGACAATGCATCTGTTCAAGGCCGGTCCTATAAGGGTGCCTTTGTGGCCGACAACGTGCTGGATTATGAACTGAGCGTCTTGTCCGGCAAGGTGGAATTGCACTTTGTGACCCCCACGTCGTGCCTCTGGATTCAAACGTCCACCGGTGTCGACGGATTCAGCCGCGTGAATACGGCCGGAACCTATGCGGTTTGGGACGAGGGCCGGGTGGTCATTGACATGGTTGACGGCCGCACTTTCGAAGGCCAGGTGGACCCCGGTCGCAACACCCTTTCCATCACATCCAGCGAAGACGGAGTGCAGGGAGCAGAGGATCGCTTGATTGGTCTCTTGGTGCGCAGCTAGGCTCGCGGATAATGACGGGAGCTAGGGCGTCGAGGTCGGGGGTCTTGTAGAAGTCCGGGCTCATGTAGCTCGTGTCACGCCAACTTCATTCGTCGAGGTAGATGCACAGGATTTTCGGTGATTCGTCGGCGACCGCGAGCCGCTCCAGCGAGGGGAGCAGCCACCCTGGCCGGTGTCGAGCAAGTCGAAGAGTTGGTTGGACTCAGGGTGTGAGAGCTCGGCGGCGGGCGCACCGGCGCAGGAAGTCGCGAGGAGCAGCGTCAAGAAGTTAAAGCTTCGATGTTTCATAGGACGGACTCATATTCTGAAGAAGGTGGTCCGTTGCAAGGCCTAGAGCCTATTCAATGGGTCACCCTGGGATATCCTCAATCTTCCACAGCGCTACATAGGCTGGCTGAGGTTGCTTTCTGTATCCTTCATCCCTGATGAGACCTCCCAAGAACTCCGCCCCATTCACCATCATCCGTCCCTCGGTGGTGGCGTCGATCGTTTACTTCGGTCTCTGCAGCGTCTGGGCGATCTATACGCTCAGCACCGTCAAGGTCCCCACAATCGAACCGACCGAGCCCTGGAGGATCCTCTCTACCTCTCAGTACTTGGGGGCCAGCGTCGTGAACATCCTCTTCGCCTCAGTATTCCTCATCGACGCGCGCGCCACCCTGAGAGGACCTGTTGAGGCGCGTCGAGCCCACCTCACTGGTCTGGCCTTTGCCGCGGTCATCCTTGTGCTCGTCCAGATCGGAGCGCACCAGGCTTACGGCCCCATCACGGTCGGATAGTCGTTGGAATTGTCGCCCGCCGAGGCCGGCGCGCGCTTGGGCATCCACTGGATGACGGAGGAGGAGCTCGAGCGCTTTGACTTCTTTACGGACGAGAAGCCTGACTTGAAGTAAGGCACGGAGCGGGCCTGTGTCTCCGCTCTGCAGCTCCCTAAACCCCTGTGCAGGTTGGCGGAGGCGGGAGGACTCGAACCCCCGGTAGGTTGCCCCGCGCCGGTTTTGGAAACCAGTGTGGGCAATGGGGGCGGGAAGGCGAAAAACCCCTCCCAGGAGCCTCAGGGGCGCATCTGGGGCCTGAATTCAAGACAAGGGCTCACTTGGTCGATGTTTAGGGGGGCACCCCTAAAGACCCCAAACCTATTCCTATGTCGAATTCAGCCAAGACCCCCCTCATTGTTCGCTTTGTCATTCTGCTCTGTGTGCTAGGTGCGATTTCCGTCGTTGCCTGCGTCGAGGGCCCTGGCGATGGTAGTTCCGGCGGCGGCCCCGTCAACCTTGGTCCTGGCACGGTCACCGTGACTTTCCAGGCTTACTGATCTCCGCTAGTCCTCCCACAAACTCCATCGATGATTCTTCCCCTTCTGCTGCTGGCTGCACCCTTGCAGGGCGTGACGCCATCCGACTTTGATGCTCGCGTGATCGAACTTTCCACCTCGAGTGATGGAGTCGACTGGTTCCCGGTTTTCTTCGATCCTTCCGGTGTGTCCGTGGATTTGGGCAACCAGTTGCCCTTGGATGTGGCTTCAGAAACCGCCCCGGTCACCGAATGGCATCATGTGCGCGTCGCCCTTGAGACCGAGATCATGGTTCAGGCTGTGGATCCCTGCGGCTCGGGCCAGACCATCTATCACGACATTGACCTGACCGGTGACGCGGTGCATGACCCCGATGGGGATGGCATTTGGGTGCTGCACTTCGCAACCCTCGAAAATGGGGGAAGTGTTGCCGGCGACGGCTCGGTGCTGAACCCTAAGTTGCTTCCCGATCCGATCAAGCCCCCCGAGGGGCGCGAGACCCGCATCCGGGTTTTGATTCGTACAACCAACATCGTGCGCTGCGAAAACGGTGTGGTGGTGGTGGACACCCCCGACATCCGCGTGGTGTGCGATGACGGTGAACCTCTCAGTAAGCCCTTGGCCAACCAGAAGTTTCAGGTTTCAGGCTTGCTTGCAGATCACAGGGATGCCTTGCCCTCCGTGACCACCATGCAGGGTATTTGGACCTTTGACGAGAATGGATCTTGGGCGGCCTCAGACGGCTTCCAGAATACTCTTACTGTGGCCACTGCCCAGGGCCTTGCCCAGGATTTCAACAGCCTGCGCGGCCTCTGGGGTACGCGCAAGGACGGAAAGGTCTGGATGACCATGGAGGGGCTACCCGGTCTCTTGGTGGGGAACCTCGGGGGATGGGACGAAACCATCGCCATGACGAGTTTCGAAAACGAGGGCATTTCCTTCACGGTCTTTGGCAACCACTGGCCCCAGTCCGCACCTGCGGATCCCTTTCAACAACCCACGCGATTCTTGCACTATGGCGCGCGCTTGGATGTGCTGGAAACGAGCCCCTTTGATGGGGATTTGATTTGGCATGACGCCTTTGGACGCTTGTCAGGCTCGGGCGGCTGGCTTGGGTTTGATGGTCCGGTAATCGTGAACGAGCTGCGCTGGTTGCGCGTCTTTGACCCGGCCCCCCATCAGATCGTGACGGATTCTGATCCGTTGCCCATGCCCGAGGGGGCACCCTTCGATGTGTTGACCACCGGCGGGGAAATGAATATCAACCTGGTGGATTGGAATCAACAGCACCATGGCTCGGTAATCTCGGACGGGCGCTTCACCCTAGCGAGTCCCAGTGACCCCAGCGACTTGGCCCACGGGATCAGCATGACCTTGGGCATTCCCTGGGACACCAATCCCAGCGCCATTTCCGGAGCGACTCTGCACGGAACCTATTTCAGTGACATGCTTGTGGAGGGAGGAACCTTACCCAGTGCGGGGAGGTTCAGCGTGAGCTTCGCGTCCGACGGCACGGTCCAATGGAAGCAAGAGCAAATCGTTGATGGCCAGATGGGCACCCAAGAATTTACCGGTACGTGGACCATGGACCCAGAGGCCATGGTCGTGATTGACCTGCCTGGGGTAGGCCGTTGGCGCGGTCAACTTTCCAACAGCCCGAGAATCCTTGGTTTGGTTTCTTCACCGGATGGCACTAACGGTTTCGATGATCGCTTCATCGGGCTGCTGTTGTGGCACTAGTCTCCGAAGTACTTCTTACGCACCCATTCCGGCTGCCAGCGGTCGGGTTTGCGCTCGGCTCCGGTTAGATCGATATCCTTGGGGCTAATCTGCTCGGCCGTCCAAGCCACATCATCCCCCACGAATCCCTGCCATTGCCCAAGGGCTCGGCGCAAACGCGAGATCGTGCCAGCATGCTCCGGCTGAGAGGCCAGGTTGACGAGCTCGTCAGGATCGCTCTGAAGGTCAAACAACTGGCTGTGGTCAATGTTGGGGTATCGAATCAACTTCCAGCGCCCGTCTCGCACCGCGCGTTGATGACGCCCCATGGACGTGAACAGGGTCTCGCGCAGGGATTCTTGGTCGCTGCGAATCAGGGGCCACAGACTTTCCGCTTGCAGGTCATCAGCCAGGGGCAGACCACTCGCCTCCAGGATTGTGGGGAACACATCATGTAGGTAAACGAGGGCATCACTGGCCTTACCCGCTGGAACCTTCGGCCCGCGCAGGATCAGGGGCATTCCCATGGAGTGTTCGTAGAGGTTTTGTTTGCCCAGTAGCCCATGACTTCCCATGGCCAGCCCATGGTCCGCGGCGAAAATAACCAGCGTGTTTTGGACTTGACCAGTCTCCTCTAGCGCGGTCAGGATGCGCCCAATGGCCGCGTCCATGTGGGTAATCAGGCCGTAGTACTCGCAGAGCTGGTCGCTGATGACTTCTTGTGTGCGTGGCCAGCCGGCGAGATTCTCATCACGCACTCGCATCCAGCCGCAGTCGAAGGGGTGCTGTGGCAGGAAATTCGCGGGGAGGGGCGGACGGTTATCGTAGTAATCCTGGGAGTATGAATTAGGGGGTGTGCGCGGATCGTGCGGCGCGGTAAAAGCCACCGAACAGAAAAATGGCTGTGATCCGTCTGTGCTCTTCAAGAAATCGACGGCGGCATTGGCGAACAGATCGCTGGAGTGACCTTCCCCCGTGCGTTGGTTGCCATACGCGCCGTCCGCGAGATCAATCAGTTTCACCGAATTGTGATCGCACATGCCCCCGATAAAAATCGAGGACCCCTCTTGGAAGGATCGCTGGAACCCTTCTTTCGAGTTGTGCCACTTACCCGTACCAAAGGTGCGGTAGCCCGCCGAACCTAAGATTTCGCCCAGGAGCGGGCGGCCGGAAAGGTCCTTGATGTTGAGCTGATGATAGGCGCGGCCCGTGTGCAACATGGCGCGACTCGGTTGACAAACAGCCCCATGTGGGGACCCCATGCAGTGGGCCTCTTGCAGGGAATAGCCCGCTTGCGCGAGGGCATCAATGTTCGGGGTGGAAATTGAATCGTTACCCCAGGCGCTGACCGTGTCGGGCCGCTGATCGTCGGCGAGCAGCAAGAGGATGTTGGGCGGCTGGGGAGCGTTCCCTGCTTGCAGGGTCGCAGATAGCAGAAGGGTCAACAGTTGCATGGCTCTATCCTGCCGTGAATCCCCGGGGATGCAACCGTTCAGTTTGCCTTACGGGTAGGCATGCGCAAGATCACAATGCTGCCCCAAATGACCGTTAGGGTTAGGATGATGCGTGGGGTGAAGTAATGGGCAGGCATTCCGGGCCCTAGGGCATAGCCCGCGAAGCCCACCATCATCACCATAGCGAGTACCTTGCCGCGCACGGGGATGCCCAGACCGGCGCGCCAATCACGGATCAGGGGTCCGAAAATGCGGTGCTGCAGTAGGCGTCGAGACATGCGCTCGGACCCACGCATGTAACAGCTGCAAGCCAGCAGAACGAATGGCGTGGTGGGCAAGCCCGGTAAGATCACTCCAATCGCCGCGAGCAAGATCAACAGGGTTCCTAGAGTGTTCCACAGGATACGGCCAGGAAGTGTGCCAGCCATTTTGGGCGGCGGGGGGGCGTTCCCCGACGGCGGGGGTGCGGGGAAAAGGAAACTCAACAGTCGCATGGCTCTATCGTGCCGTGAATCCCTGGGGATGCAACCGTTCAGTTTGCCTTGCGAGTGGCATGGGTAAGAGAACCATGCTGGCCCAAATGGCCGCTAGGGCCAGGATGGTAGGTGGCGTGAAGAATTAGGCCGGCCATCCGGGCCCTAGGGCATAGCTCGCGAAGTCCATCATGGGCACCAGGGCTAGGGCTTTGCCGCGTACGGGGCTGTCTAGACCCGCGAAGCAATCACGGATCAGCGGTCCGAAGATCTGGGTAAGATGTCACCGATGAATACCTTTCTCTTGCACTTGTCCCTTTGTCTGGCGGTATTTTTGGGCTCCAGCGAGGCTGGGCAAAATCAAGAGCGTGCTGCAATCGACCGCCCCAATGTCATCCTGTTCATGGCGGACGATTTAGGTTGGGGCGAGGTGGGGTATCAAGGTCAGACACGAATCCGGACGCCGCACATTGACCGGCTGGCTGCAGAGGGCATGCAGTTTTCCCAGGCCTATTCAGGGCATACCGTATGCGCTCCATCGCGCTGCGTTCTCTTAACGGGCCTGCACACCGGGCACGCACAGGTTCGCGGAAACTCCCCATGGTCGAGTCCATTGCATGTGCTGGAGGAGGGTCAAGAGCCCTTGCGCTACGACACCCTGACCTTTGGGCGTGTTCTCCAGGCTGCTGGCTATGCCACCGGCGCCTTTGGCAAGTGGGGGGTCGGGGCGCCAAGGGATGAGGGCCGGCCATTGGCTCAGGGTTTTGACACGTTTGTTGGTTTCATGTGTCAGAAGCGAGCTCACGATCACTATCCCCCAGCGCTCTGGAAGGACGGGGATCCTTTGGTATTGAACAATCCCGGATACACACCATCGAAGCGTTGGAGCCAAGTGCCGGAGGGCGAAGACCCATGGGCGGCGTTCTCGGGTGAAGACTACGCGGCGGACGTGATGCTGGACGAGGCCCTGGCGTTCTTGGACCGCAATCAAGCTGCTCCTTTTCTGCTGTACTTCCCAACGCCAGTGCCCCATGTGTCCTTGCAGGTGCCCGAGGACTCCCTGGGGGAGTACCTGGAATCCGATTGGGACGATGGGCCTTATCTGGGGGATAAGGGTTATTTGCCCCATCGGTCTCCCCGCGCCGCATACGCCGCCATGGTCACGCGCATGGACGCGGGGCTTGGACGGTTGCTGGCCAAGGTGGACGAGCTCGGCTTGGGCAAGAACACTCTTGTGATTTTCACGAGCGACAACGGCGCCACGTTCAATGGGGGAACCGACAGTGCGTTTTTTGAATCGAACGGGGATTTGCGGGGCTTCAAGACATCCCTATGGGAAGGGGGCATTCGCGTGCCTTTTGTGGCGCGCTGGGAGGGCCAGATTCCTCCGGCTTCGGTCAACTCCACGCCAATTGGCTTCCAAGATGTGTTGCCGACCCTCGCTGAATTAGTTGGGCAACCGAACCCTGCCGATCTTGATGGGGTTTCTCTTGTGGAGATCCTGCGCGATCCAAAAGCGGATCTACCGGAGCGTGATCTGTATTTTGAAACCGGCCAGCGTCAAGCCCTGCGCTCGGGAGACCTCAAGGTTATGACCCACGTCAAGAAGAATGGTTCCCGTTCCTTTTCTCTGTATGACTTGGCCAAGGACCCGCAAGAAGCCAACGACATTTCCAAGAAGGTAGACGGCAAAATGCTCGAAGAAATGCTCGGGCGGCTCGCGGCAGAACACACCCCCAGTCCGCGCTTTCCCATTGCCGGCGACCCGCCGCTTTGGGATTCTTCCAAGAGGGGGATTCACGAGGTTCGTACTCTTGAGCTGACATCGGGCGCGCGGGCCAGTGTTCCATCCGCCGCAACCCATAGTCCTTTGGTGATCTTGGTGCCGGACGCAAAGCGTAAGCCTCAGGATTACGAAGCCCTGGCCGAACACTTGGCTAGTCACGGCTTGTCGGTCTTGACTGTGTTGGCTGGTGAGGGTTTCAGTCCAGAAGATCCAAGCCCAGTGGAGCAAGCGTGGGCCTTAGACGTGGAGGAACTGCGGGCGAGAGTCGGCGGGGTATCCAGCGGCCCATGGGGGGTGCTTTCCCATGGAACCGGCGCTGGGATTGCCGTTGCTTTGGGAGCAACGTCGGAGCGGGTAGGGGTGGTGTGCTTTCTGCAGCCGGCTGGTGTCAACGAGCAGACCCATGAACAGATGAATGGCTGTGACGCCGCGACCTTGGTCTTGGTTGGTGGGGCGGATGATTCCTGCGACTTCGTTGCAATCAACCGCTTCGCCCAGATGGGGCCGCCCTCCGCGCGTCGGTTGTACGGCAACATTCCAGACCTCGCCCAGGGGGCCCTGTGGGAGCAGGTTGATTCAAACATGAAGCAAGCGCCCCGTGCCATCCAGCGGTCCATCGTCCTTGAGTTTCTGCTCACCGAACTCACGGGTGACACGAGGGCTGGTGAATATCTGATTACCCGGCGTGGTAAGTGGAAGGTGGGGCACCCGTTTGCTCTCCAGCCCTGACGCGATGTATCCTAGGCGCGGGCCCCGTCGTCTCCACCCTTGAGTTCTCCTCCGCACATCCCCGAATCAGCAGCCACCCCCGAGGAGTTGCTTGAAATTCGCTGCAATGAATGCGGCGCGTCGGTGTCCATGCCCCAACACCGTTTCGCTGCGGTCTGCCCCTTTTGCGCTTCCGGTTCGGTAATCGACCGTGCCGTGGATCGCGAAACATTGGGCGCAGGGCGCGGGGTGGATCCCGACTACGTGTTGGGTTTTGCGGTTCCACGGGAGCGGGCGGAGGCGGGTGTGCTTGAGTGGTTGAACAAGGGGCGTTTGCTTGCCCCAAGTGAAATCCGCGGCGCAAAAATATCCACCATGGAAGGCGTTTACTTGCCCGCCTACCTCTACAGCGCGGTGGCCCGATCCGACTACACCGCACGCATCGGAGAAAACTACACCACCACCGAAACCTATGTGACCACCGACTCCAAGGGGAATATGGTGACTCGCACCCGCACAGTGGTCAAGACCGAGTGGCGCAGCCTGGCGGGCACCCATGTGACCCAGGCGGCGGACCATCTCGTTACCGCTTGCAAGGGGTTAACCAACAACGAACTCGAGGAGATAGAGCCCTATGACTTGGGCGCGATCCGGCGTTACACCTCGGCCATGGTGACCGGCTGGTCTGCAGAAGAAGCAACGCGTACACCCGCCGAAGGCATCGACTTGGCCCAAGAGGAGGTTCAGGAGTCAATCGGAAAAGAACTTCACAGTTACTTGCCGGGGGACAGCCGCCAGGTTTCAAGCTTGACCACAGTATTTGAGGATGAGGTGGCTGAGTTGCTCCTGGTCCCCGTTTGGGTGTTGGCCCTGCGCTGGGGCCCCGATAAAAAACTCCTGCGCGTTTTGGTCAATGGGCAAACTGGCGAAGTCCAAGGGGTCGTACCCCGCTCCCTGGGGCGCATCACTTTCCTCGTCTTGGCAATGCTGGCGATTCTTGCGCTCTTCGTCTTGATCTTTGGTGGGGTACTACAGTGACAGAAGTACTTCAAGCCTGCGAGCGTTGTCAAACACCTATCGAGGCCGGGGACCTGCGTTGCGCCGTCTGCGCCCTGGGTGTGCCGGTCCACGATACGCCGGCTGCGGCTCATGAGTTTGCCAAGATCTTGCGCTGTGGATCCTGTGGGGCTTCAACTGCCTACGACGCAGATGCGCGGGCAGTGCGCTGCGCCTTTTGCACCACGGAGTTGGAATTGGAGGAAACCAGCGACCCCATTGAGGAGGTCAAAGGGTGGATGGCCTTTTCCGTCAACCGAGAATCTGCGGCCCAGGCGCTGAAGAGTTGGCTGGGCAAACAGGGATTTTTCCGACCGGCGGACATGGGCAAGAAGGCCCGTGTGAAAAACCTGACGGCCCTGTACTTTCCCGCTTGGGTGTTCGACGCGGAAGCCGAGGTTACTTGGGCGGCGGACTCGAACCAGGGGTCGCGCCGTTCCAATTGGGCACCCCATGCGGGCACAGTCGAAATCAAATTCGACGACGTGCTCGTTTCGGCCTCGCGGGGTTTGAACCCCAAGGAAACCAGCGCTCTGATCGGCAGCTATGACCCGAGCAACCCGCAGAGCCAGCCCACCAGCGGCCCTGAGGTCGGCACGGAATCCCTCGTCCATGAGGCCTTCGACGCCCAGCGGTCTTTTGCAAGAGCCTACTTGTTGCGCGGAATCAAGCGACGAGCCATGGAATATGTAGAA
>Ga0302120_10000633_pt1 | contig 15998 bp, 20 predicted proteins | sample AG5_Bottom_MG_FD_203118 | JGI IMG/M metagenome (GOLD analysis project Ga0302120, IMG submission 203118) | Marine microbial communities from Western Arctic Ocean, Canada - AG5_Bottom | ecosystem: Environmental > Aquatic > Marine > Oceanic | place: Canada: Western Arctic Ocean | collected 2017-10-01 | reverse complement strand
CCACCGGATAGTAGCTGCGCACCTCGGCGGCCACTTTGCCGACCACCGCCTTGTCCGCACCCTCGATGGTGAGCTTGGTGTTGGCCTCCACGGTCACCGTGATGCCCGCAGGGATGGCGTAGTTGATGTCATGCGAGTAGCCGAGCTGAAGGTTGATCACCGAGCCCTGCACCGCCGCCTTGAAACCCACGCCGTGAATTTCCAGTTTCTTCACGAATCCCTTTTCCACGCCGATCACCATGTTGTTGATGAGCGAGCGCGCCAAGCCGTGCATCGCCCGCGCGCGTTTCTCATCGCTCGCGCGGGTGACGATCACTTGGTCGTCCTCCAGCTTCGCCTCGGTCAGTTCCGGGAGGTCCAACTGCAGTTTGCCCTTGGGACCCTCGACGGAAATCGTGCGGTCATTGATGACCACCTTCACCGCCTTCGACACCGGCACTGGCATTTTTCCAATTCGTGACATTTTATAAATTATTTACCAAACGTGAACCAGCACCTCGCCGCCAAGCTTCTGCGCGCGGGCTTCCTGCCCGGTGAGCACACCCTTGGAGGTGCTGATGATCGCCACGCCCATGCCGCCGAGCACGCGCGGGATTTCGCCCGCGCCCACATAATGACGCAGGCCGGGCTTGCTGATTTTCTTGATGCCGGCGATCACTCCTTGGCGGTTCTTGATCTTCAGCGAAATTTCCAGCTTCTTCAGCGGGCCACCGCTCACCCCAAAATCAGTGATGAAACCCTCCTGCTTGAGCACGCGGGCGACGGCTTCCTTGAGCTTCGAATGACGCACCTCCACCTTCGGCTTGAGAGCCTTGCTGGCGTTGCGCACACAGGTCAACATGTCGGCTACGGGATCCATATTACCAGCTTGCCTTGGTTACGCCGGGGATCATTCCACTCAGCGCCTCCTCGCGAAAGGTGATGCGCGACATGCCAAACTTGCGCATGTAGCCATGGCGACGGGCCGTGACGTGGCAGCGATTCACCACGCGCACCGGGCTGGCGTTGCGCGGCAGCGCAGCCAGGCCCGCGTAATCGCCGGCGGCCTTCAGCTCCGCGCGGCGCTCGGCGTACTTCGCCACCGCGCGTTTCTTTTTCTCGTTTCGGGTTGTCCAGGATTTCTTGGCCATATTAAATGATCTTTATTTATCCGCAAAGGGCATCCCCATTCGGGTGAGCAGATCCTTCGCCTCATCGTTGGTCCGGGCAGTGGTCACGATGGTGATGTCCATGCCCTGCGTTCGCTTCACTTTGTCCAGCTCGATTTCCGGGAAGATGGACTGATCGCTCACGCCCATGGAATAGTTTCCCTGACCATCAAAGCCCCGTGGACTGATGCCGCGAAAATCCCGAATACGCGGCAGCGCGGCGGTGGTCAGCCGGTCGAGGAATTCCCACATCACTTCGCGGCGCAGGGTGACGTGGCAACCAATCTTCTGCCCCTCGCGCAGTTTAAAATTCGCCACGCTCTTGCGCGCAATATCAATCACCGGCTTGCGGCCGGTAATAACGGTCATGTCCGCCACGGCATCATCCAGAGCGGATTTTTCAGAGGTGGCATCCACGCCCATGTGCAACACGATTTTCTCTATGCCGGGAATCTCGTGCAAGTTTTTATAGCCGCGCTCCTCAAGCAGGGCGGGCTTCACTTCCTCGTGGTACTTGGTGTAATTTCGGGGTTTCATGGCGTCCGTTAATTGCTCTTGCGATCGCGGCGCGCGTTCCACACGTCCAGCTTCATCACATTGGAAATATGAATGGTGGGGTTCAGCTTGAGAATGGCACCATTGGGAAATTCGTTGCTCCGTTTCATGTGCTTTTGGATTTTATCATCCTCATTCATCCCGGGGATTTCCACTTCTACCCGGTCGGCGGCACGGTTGATCTGCATCACCTTTCCATTTCGGCCAGCGAATTCGCCCGACAGGATATACACCTCGTCATCCCGGCGAACGCGGTTTTGCTTCTTTTTGCTTTTACCATTCTCAGCCATTACAAAACCTCCGGTGCGAGCGAGATTATTTTCATGAACTTTTTCTGCTCGCGCAGTTCACGGGCCACCGGCCCAAATATCCGCGTGCCGCGCGGGTTGCCGTCCTCATCGATGATCACCACCGCGTTGCTGTCAAAGCGCAAATACGAACCATCCGCGCGGCGAATGGCCTTCTTCGTCCGCACGATCACCGCATCGACCACTTCGCTTTTTTTCACGGTGCCATCGGGAGTCGCCTCCTTGATGTGCATTTTCACGATGTCGCCAATCTCGCCGTAACTCTTGCGTTTGCCGAGCACCCCAATCACCGCCGCGCGCTTCGCGCCGGTGTTGTCGGCCACTTCGCAAACTGATCTTAATTGCAGCATAATTTTTTACGGTTGTTGGGAAATCACCTCCACCAGTTCCCAGCTCTTGAGCTTGGAAACCGGCCGGCATTCCTGAATCCGAACCTGATCGCCCACGTGGGCGGTGTTGTCCGGATCGTGGGTATGAAATTTCTTATACTTGGTCACCACCTTTTTATAAAGGGGATGCCGCTGGCGCCGCTGCACTCGCACGACAATGGTCTTGTCGCCCTTGTCGGACACCACTTTGCCCTGGCGCTGTTTGCGATGGGTTGCTGGATTTTCGTCACTCATGGTTGCTTCATTCACTCACGGTCGCCTCGGTTTGCTCTGCCGGTTTTTCCTGAATTTCAATGCCATTGGCGCGCAGGGGCTCCACGACGTACTCGGTCATTTCCGCGGCGCTCAGTTCCTGGTCTAGGCATTTCATCAGGTCGCCGTCATTAAAATCTCCGTGCCGCTGCCGGAAGGCGCGCACCGTGGCCATCCAATCCCAGCGGCTTTCCAACATGCGCATCGCCCGCCGAATGCCTTCCTCGTCGGTGCCGACTCCCTCGCACGCGGTGAAAATACGATCAGCCGCTTCATCGACTTTCGAAAGGCCCAAAATCTCAATGCCCCTTTCGCGCAGGGGATCGATGAGCACTTTCCATTTCTCTTTGGGGCTCAATTCCAGCTTGAGGCACTGGATGAGGTCGCCCTCATGAAAATCACTGTGGCGCGCCCTGAATGCTTCCCGCACATGATTCCATTCCTCAAGTGACTTTATCTGGCTCACCACCTCGGTGATGGCCTGCTCGTTGGTGCTGGTACTCTTGCAGGCGGTGAAAATCTGATTCGCCGCGAGGTCGGCCGGCTTCGAGTTCAGCAGGGTTTCCACGCGGGCAATGTCCTTGCGGAGCTGTCGAATGCGATGAGGCTTCTCGAGCTTATCGAGGGAATTATGCAGATTCATGTGGAACAGATCCGCGCGCAGTTCGCGGTTCCGCGCCTGCAATTCCACTTCGGGCATTTCCCTGAGTTCTTCAGTCTTCATGGCTAACGTTTCACCATTCGGGTGGGGATGGGGAGCTTGGCCGCAGCCAGCGCGAGGGCTTCCTTGGCGAGGCTCTCGCTCACGCCGCCCACTTCAAAGAGCATAGTCGCCGGGCGCACGACGGCGACCCAGCCCTCGACGTTGGCTTTGCCTTTGCCCATCCGCACTTCCAACGGTTTCTTGGTGTAGGATTTTTGGGGGAAGATTCGGATCCAAACCTTGCCGCGGCGTTTCATTTTACGGGTGATGGTCTGGCGGCAGGCCTCGATTTGGCTGGTGGTGATCCACGCGCGGTCGAGCGCCTGCAGGCCGTATTCGCCAAAGGACACATCGCACGCGCGCCAGGCGACGCCGGCGCGGCTGCCGCGGTGCATTTTGCGGTACTTGACTCGGGCTGGAATGGTGGCGGCCATGCTTAGTTTTTCCGGTTGTCACTGCGGGCGACGCCACCGGTCTCGATGACATCGTCGTCCTGGTTCTTGGAGGGCTTGTCCTCACCGGTACAAACCCAACACTTGATGCCGATGAGTCCGGCTTTGGTGATGGCCTCAGTGAAGCCGTAATCGATGGTGGCCCGCAGCGTGTGCAGCGGCACGCGCCCCTCAAGGTATTGCTCCACGCGGGCAATCTCCGATCCGCCCAGCCGTCCGGCGCAGCGGATGCGGATGCCCTCGGCGCCAAAATCCATCGCCATCTGCACGGCCCTTTTCAGGGCGCGGCGATAGGCAATGCGGCGCTCCAGCTGCATGGCCACGTTCTCGGCCACGAGTTGGGCGTTAATCTCCGGCTTGCGAATTTCCTGAATGTCCACATAAATATCCTTGCCGGTCATGCGTGAAAGTTGTTCCTTGATATTGTCGATCTCCGCTCCGCGCCGGCCAATGACCACGCCGGGGCGGGCGGTGAATATCTTGATACGCACGCGCTGGGCGGCGCGCTCGATCATAATCTTGGTGACCGCGCCGCCGGCCAGTTTCTTTTTCAGCAAATCACGAATGTCGCGATCTTCGGCGAGGAAGCTGGCGAATTCCTTCTTTTCAGCATACCACTTGGACGCCCAGTCCTTGTTGACGGCGAGGCGAAGCCCGATTGGATTTGTCTTTTGTCCCATGTCGTTTACTCGGCGGGTTTGTCCGCAATTGTAATGCGAATGTGGCTGGTGCGCTTGATGATGGGTGAACCGCCGCCCCGCGCGCGAGTGCGCCAGCGCCGCAGGGGCGTACCGGCTCCGGCCGTCGCTTCCACGACGACCAGTTGTTCCTCAGCCAATTTTTTATCCGAATCAATAAAATCCTCGTAACGCGCGAGCTGGGCCTTCAACCCCCGAAACTTGCGCTGCAACTTCCCATCCTCATTGGTGTGATCCTGAATCCGTTCCCTGAGCTTGCCCGCTTTATCCATGATCTCACCCTCGCTCCACTCGCCACGGATATGGGCGGCATCGTGGATGGCAGTCTGCAGCGCCTTGGCCACGAGCCGGGCGGATTTGCGCGGGATAGCCGAGAGCAACGCATGAGCCTGATCCACGGACAGATACACCTTCTTGCCCCTTTTATTCTTCCGGGGCAGAAGTTGGCGCGTGACTTCGCGCACCTTCTTGGGGCTCATGCGGACTTTGCGAGTGGTGGAAGTAACCTTCATGTTATTTGACCTCGCGCTTGACATGGACACTGTGCGAGCGGAACACGCGGGTGGGAGAAAATTCGCCGAGCTTGTGGCCCACCATGTTTTCGGTGACGAATACGGGAATAAAAATCTTGCCGTTGTGCACGTTAAAAGTGTGCCCGACGAAATCAGGATGAACCGCCGAGCGGCGCGACCAGGTCTTGATGGGCTTGTTCGAGCCGGAATCCTTCAGCGCCGCCACTTTCTTGAGCAGCTTGGCATCGGTGAAATAATCTTTTTTTACGGAGCGGGCCATGGGTTATTTCACTTTCGTTTCATCGGCCGGCCATCGCGGCGCACAAGGATGAACTTGTTGGAATATTTTTTCTTTTTGCGGGTCTTGTAACCCTTGGTGATAACGCCCCACGGGGTGACCGGATGACCGCCGCCGGAGGTCTTGGCCTCGCCGCCACCCATCGGATGATCCACCGGGTTCTTGGCCACCGCGCGGGTAATGCCGCGCCGGCCGCGATGCCGCGTGTTGCCAGCCTTGCCGATGACTTGATTTTCATGCTCGGAATTTCCCACCACGCCGACGGTCGCCCAGCAGGCGGAATTGATGCGACGGATTTCGCCGGAAGGCAGCTTCACCTGCACGTAATCCTTGTCCGCCGCCATCAACGTGGCGGAGGTGCCGGCGGCGCGAACCATCTGCCCGCCCTTGCCCTGAGTGAGCTCAAGATTGTGAATCGGGGTGCCGGGCGGAATCTTGCCCAGCGGCAGCGTGTTGCCCGACTCCGGCTCGGCCTTGGGGCCGCTTGAAATTTTACTGCCCACGCCAATGCCCCGGGCGGCGAGCACATATCGCTTCTCGCCCTTTTCATATTGCAACAGCGCGAGCCGCGCCGATCGAATCGGGTCGTATTCAATGGCCACCACCGTGGCCACCACCGTGGCGTTCGGGCCATACTTGTCGCGCGCATAGCGCCGGCGAAAATCGACGTTGCGAATCTTCTGCTTCGCCCCGCCGCCGATGCCGCGCATGGTGATGCGCCCGTTGTTGTTGCGCCCACCGGTCTTTTTCTTGGTCTTGACCAGGCTCTTCTCCGGCTTGGTCTTGGTGATCTCCTCGAAAGTCGAGCGCTTGATGTAGCGCATCGAGGGGGTCACGGGATTGTAGGATCGGATGGGCATAAAAATTCTCCGGTTTATAACTCGATTTTGCCCTCCTTGAGGGTCACCACCGCCTTCTTCCAGTCACTCGTCCGGCCCGGGGTGGTGCGTTTGCGCTTTAACTTGCCGGTCATTCGAATCGTGTTCACCTTCGCCACTTTCACCTTCGGGAAAAGCTCCTCCACCGCCCGGCGAATCTGGTATTTATTCGCGCGGATATCGACCTGAAAAGTGTATTTCTTGGCCACATTCTCCTTCATGCCCTGAGTGCGGCGCAAGGTGTACAAATCCTGAAGAACCTGAGACTTCTCCTTGTCCCAATGGCCCTTGATGATAGTAAACGTGTTCATGGCTATTTCGTTTTCAGGCGCGCGGCGACTTGATCAAGTCCTGCTTTAGAAATGAGAATCACGTCCGGACGCAGCACCTGATAGGTGTTGAGCGAGTTGGCCTCGGCCAGTTCCACCCCCGAAATATTCCGGGCCGCCAAGGCGAGATTGTCATTCGGTTCCCCGGTCACCACCAGCGCCGTGTTCGCTTTCCCCGGCAACAGTGTGCCGAGTTGAGAGCTAAAATCTTTCGTCCTGTACGTTTCCAGCTCCAGACTGTCCACCACAATCACCTCGCCATCCTTAAGCCGCTCGCTGAACGCCTTGCACAAGGCAAGCCGACGGGTCTTGGCGTTGACCTTCTTGGAAAAATCACGCGGCCGCGGCCCATGCGTCACGCCGCCGCCGGTAAAAATATTCGTCCGGAGCGAACCGGTCCGTGCGCGGCCGGTGCCCTTTTGGCGCCAGGGTTTCTTGCCGGTGCCGCTCACTTCACTGCGATCCTTGGTCTTGGCGGTGCCCGTGCGCTGGGCGGCGAGGTAGGCCACCACGGTGTCGTGCACGGCCTGCTCGCCCTTGTGGCCTTCCATGACCTCGAAGCCCACGGACTGCTTGCCCGCGTCGCTGCCTGAAAGTGTCTTTACCTCGAGTTCCATCGTTTTATCCCTTGGCTGCCTTCGGCCGTTTCTTGGCTTCGCGAATCACCACGTAATCGCCCTTCGCGCCGGGGATCGCGCCCTTGATGAGCAGCACGTTGTCCTCCGCGCGCACTTGAATGACTTCCAAATTCTGCACCGTGCGGCTGGCCTGCCCCATATGGCCCGGCATCTTTTTGCCTTTCTCCACCAAGCCGGGCGTGGCGCACGCGCCAATGGAGCCGGGCCGGCGGTACCAGTTCTTCTGGCCGTGGCTCTTGGGGCCGCCGCCAAAATTCCAGCGCTTCACAACGCCCTGAAATCCCCGGCCCTTGGTCTTCGCAATGGCGTCCACAAAATCGCCAGGCTCAAAAATCGTAACTTCCACCTTGCCGTCGGTGATCACGTCGCCAGAAAAATCGCGAAACTCCTTGAGCTGCTTGGTGGGCTGGCTGCCCTGTTTTTTGAAATGCCCGCGCACCGGCTTGGTGAGGCGCGATTCGTGCGACTGTTCATCGTAGCCAAGCTGCACCGCATCGTAGCCATCGCTGCCGTCGGCGATCTTCGTCTGCACCACGTGGTTCGGGCCCGCATGCACCACGGTGACGCACACAGCTTTCCCGTCCGTGTCGTACACGCGCGTCTGCCCCAGTTTTTTTCCAATCAATCCGATCATGTCCGCTGACTAATGGGTTTCAATTCAATGTCCACGCCGGCCGGCAGGTTCAACTTCTTGAGTTCATCCACGGTATCCGGTTTCAAATCCGGAATATCAATCAGCCGCTTGTGGGTGCGCTGCTCAAAGGTTTCCTGGCTCTTCTTGTCCACGTGCGGCGAGCGCGTCATGGTGAACCGCTCGCGCCGCGTGGGCAGCGGGATCGGGCCGGCCGCGATGCTGCCGGTGCGCTTCACCGCTTCCACAATCTCAACCGCCGAATGATCGAGCACGCGGTGGTCGTAGCCCTTGATGCGAATTTGAATGTGATGTTTGACTGCCATCGTGGTTTACTTTTTTCCTCCGTGTACCTTGTCGAGAATTTCCTCTGCAATGCTGTGGGGCACGGGCTCGAACGTGGCCGGCTCCATCGAGTACGAGGCGCGGCCGCTGGAGAGCGAACGGATGTCCGTCGCGTAGCCGAACATCGAGGCCAGCGGAATCTTGGCGGTGATGATGGTGCCGCTGGTCTTGCAGTCCAGGTTCTTGATATCGCCGCGGCGGCGGTTGATATCGCCGATAATGTCGCCCTGATACTCGTCCGGCGTGGTCACTTCCACGTCCATCATCGGCTCGAGCAAAATGGGCTTGGCCTGGGCCACGGCCTTTTTCATGGCCAAAATACCGGCCATCTTGAAGGCCAGCTCGCTGGAATCCACCTCGTGAAACGAGCCATCCACAATCGCCACCTTTAAGTCGATCAATTCGTAGCCGGCCAGCACGCCGCTGCGAATGGTTTCCTCGATGCCCTTCTGCACCGACGGAATGTACTCGCGCGGAATCACGCCACCGACAATCTTGTTCTCAATCTCCACGCCCTCACCCTTGGTGTTGGGCTCCAGCGTGATGATGGCCTCGCCATACTGGCCGCGGCCGCCGGTTTGTTTCTTGAACAAGCCACGCGCCTCGGTGGCTTTGGTGACGGTTTCGCGATATGCGATCTGCGGTGCGCCCGCGCTGGCTTGCACCTTAAACTCGCGGAAAAGCCGGTCGCGGATAATTTCCAAATGTAGTTCGCCCATGCCGGCGATGAGCAACTGACCGGTCTCGTGGTCAACGTAGCGCTTGAAAGTCGGATCCTCCTCGCTCAATGCCTGCAGGCCGATGGTCAGCTTTTCCTGGTCGGCCTTGGACTTGGGCTCGATGGCCATGGAAATAACCGGCTCGGGGAAGGTTGGTGGCTCAAGGCACACATCAAGGTTCGGCGAGCAAAGCGTGTCGCCGGTGGTGATGTTGCGCACGCCCACCAGCGCGGCAATGTCGCCCGAGTACACGGTCTCCACATTTTTCTGCTTGTCGGCCTGGATGACCATGATGCGGTTCACGCGCTCCTTGCGGCGGGTGCGCGGGTTGTAAATCATTTCGCCCTTGCTGATTTGCCCGCTGTACACGCGGAAGAAAACCAGCTTGCCCACGAAGGGATCGGTCCAAAGCTTGAAGGCCAGCGAGCAGAATTCCGCGTTGTCGTTCGCGGGGAAATCGGTCACGTCCTCGGGATCATCGGGATCCGCGCCCTGGGCGGTTTCCGCCTCAAGCGGCGAGGGCAGGTAGTCAATCACCGCATCCATCAGCGGCTGCACGTTGCGGTTTTTGAAAGCGGACCCACCGAGCACCGGCACAAATTCATTGGCGATGGTCAGGCGGCGAATGGCCTGCTTGAGCATGTTTGAATCCACCGGCTCTTCATTCACCACGCGCACCATCACGTCATCATCCAAATCGCCCACGGCTTCCACCAGGTCTTCCAGCGCCACTTCCGCCTCGAGCTTCAGCTCCTCCGGAATTTCCTGCACCAGCACGTGCGATCCAAATTCATCGTCCGAATTATAAATAAGCGCCTTTTGGTTCACCACGTCGATGAGGCCAACCAGCTTGTCTTCGCTGCCGATGGGGATGCCCACCGCGTAGGCCGGCGCGCCAAGCTTGTCGCGCATCTCGCGAACGACGCTGGCAAAGTTCGCGCCGGTGCGATCCATCTTGTTGACGAACGCAATGCGCGGCACGCCGTACTTGGTGGCCTGCCGCCAAACGGTTTCGGACTGCGGCTGCACACCGGCCACGCCGCAAAAGACCGCGACCGCGCCGTCGAGCACGCGCATGGAACGCTCCACCTCGGCGGTGAAATCCACGTGGCCGGGGGTGTCAATAATGTTGATGCGATGGTCAATATCACCGGCCAGCTTGAAGGTGCCATCCGGGGCGGGCTTCCAGAAACAGGTGGTGGCGGCGGAGGTGATGGTGATGCCCCGCTCGCGTTCCTGCTCCATCCAGTCGGTCACGGTGTTGCCATCGTGCACCTCGCCAAACTTGTGGCAGAGGCCGGTGTAAAAAAGGATCCGCTCGGTGAGCGTCGTCTTGCCTGCGTCAATATGCGCGGCGATCCCGATGTTGCGGGTACACTCCAGCGGATGCTCGCGATCCTGCGAGTTCAACATGCTCGTGTCTTTGTCAGTCAATGTCTCCATGTAAACTTGTACGGACTAAAAAACGCCCCGGGTCAGCTTTCGGCCGGGGCGAATTCGCCTGTTGTTTTGTCTTACCAGCGGAAGTGGGCAAAGGCCTTGTTGGCCTGCGCCATCCGGTGCACTTCATCGCGTCGGCGAATGGTGTTGCCTTCCCCCTTATATGCTTCCAAAATTTCCTTCACTAAGGAGCCGCACATCGGCTTGCCTTTTTGGGACTTCGCAAAACCAACTATCCAGCGCAACGCCAGCGCCTCGGAACGGTCTCCCGTCACTTCCAGCGGCACCTGATAGGTGGCGCCACCCACGCGACGGCTTTTCACTTCCAGCCGCGGCTTGGCGTTTTCCACGGCGCGCTCGAGGATTTCCACGGCGTTCGCCCCTTCCTGCTGCTGCTCCATCTGGTCAAACGCATCGTAAACAATCTTCTGCGCCACGCTGCGCTTGCCGCGCTGCATCACGGTATTCATCAAGCGCCCCACCATCCGGCTGCCAAACTTGGCATCCGGCTTGATCTCCCGCTTCACTGCTCTGCGTCGTCGTGACATAAATAAAATTCCTGTTACTTTTTCTTCTTCAAATCCTTCGGGCGCTTGACGCCGTACTTGGAGCGACTCACGCGGCGTTTCTCCACGCCCACCGCGTCGCGCTGGCCGCGCACGATGTGATAGCGCACGCCCGGCAAATCCTTCACCCGCCCGCCGCGGATCAGCACGATGCTGTGCTCCTGCAAATTGTGCCCCTCGTCGGGGATGTAGGCGATCACCTCATGCCCGTTGGTGAGCCGCACCTTGGCCACTTTACGCATGGCCGAGTTGGGTTTCTTCGGCGTGCGGGTATACACCTGCAGGCAGACGCCCTGGCGAAAAGGACAGTTCTGTAGCGCGGGAGAAGCGGTCTTCCCCTTAATCCTTTTCCGCCCTTTCCGGACCAATTGATTTATCGTTGGCATTTGTTTGGAAATACCTTGCAAAAAACATCCCCCGCAGCTCTTTGGTCAAACGGGGGCGGGATAGTACCAGAGGATTTGCCCAGTGCAACTAGTTTTCTTACTTTTTTTGCAAAAAGTTTTCTGGGCCGCTGCCGCGCCGCTCACGCCGGAATCAACCAGCCATGGATTCGGTTTCCTCCAGCAGTATGTTTTCGGGCTCTGCGACCTCAATCGGCTCCACCTGCGGATTGAGCCGGAGCTTCCGGTGCCCGTCGAATCCGGTGCCGGCCGGGATGATGTGGCCCATGATCACATTCTCCTTGAACCCGCGCAGGTTGTCGCGCTTGCCCAACGTGGCGGCCTCAGTGAGCACCCGCGTGGTGTCCTGGAACGACGCGGCGGAAAGGAAACTCTCCGTCTCGATCGAGGCCTTGGTGATGCCCATCAACACCGGGCTGCCCTCGGCCGGTTGGCCGCCCATCTTCTCCACACGCTCGTTTTCGATCGCGAAGGTGACCTTCTCGATCTGCTCGCCCCAGAGGAACGTGGTGTCGCCACTCTCGGTGATTCGCACCTTGCGCAGCATCTGGCGCACGATCATCTCGATGTGCTTGTCGCTGATGGTCACGCCCTGCAGCCGGTAAACTTCCTGCACCTCGTTCACGAGGAATGCCTGCAGCTCCTGCACGCCGAGAATCTCAAGGATGTCGTGCGGCAGGATCGGGCCCTCGGTGAGTTGCTGACCCTTCTTCACGCGGTCGCCTTTAAAGACGATGCAGTGTTTGCCAATCGGCACCATGTGCTCCTCCTCCTCGGCGGTTTCCTCGTTGATCAAAATGACGGTGCGCTTGCCGCGCACCACGGGGCCGAAGTCCAGCACGCCGTCGATCTTCGCAATGTGCGCGGCGTCCTTCGGCTGGCGCGCCTCAAACAGCTCCGACACACGCGGCAAACCGCCGGTGATGTCCTTGGTCTTGGCAGTCTTGCGCGGCGTCTTGGCCAGCAATGTGCCCGGGGCGATCTTGTCATTCTCATCCACCTGCACGTGCGCGCCGGCGGGGATCGGATAGTTTGCCACCGCGTGGCCCTTTTTATCCTCCACAATAATCTGCGGGTGCAAATCTTCCTTATGCTCAATGATCACCATCGAATCCTGGCCGGTGGTCGGGTCAATTTCCAGATCCATCGTCACGCCTTCGATGATGTCCAGAAAACGAATCTTGCCCGCGCTCTCGGAGAGAATCGGCACGTTGTACGGATCCCACCGCACGAAGGTGGCTCCCTTCTTCACCTTGTTGCCATTGGGCACGGTGATCACCGCGCCAATCGGGATTTCGTAATCCTTTAATTCCTTGTCGGTCTTGGGATCGTGAATGGTCAGCCGGCCATTCTTGTTCAGCACAATGTGGCTGCCGTCCTGCAAGTCCACGATGCGCAGGTTTTCGTACTTCACCACGCCGCCTGCTTCGGCCTTGATCTCCGGTTGCTTGAAGACCGCCGAGGCGGTGCCGCCAATGTGGAAGGTGCGCATGGTCAGCTGCGTGCCCGGCTCGCCGATGGACTGCGCGGCGATGATGCCCACCGCTTCCCCGTGCCGGGCCGGCTTGCCGGTGGCCAGATTGCGGCCGTAGCAATTGGCGCACACCCCGTTCCGGGTTTCGCAGGTGAGCACGGAACGCACCTTCACCTTGTCCAAGCCGGTGTCTTCAATGGCCTTGGCGGTGTTTTCATCGATTTCCACGCCTCCCTTTACCAGCTTCTCGTCGGGGTTCACCGGGTTGAGAATATCCTCGCTGGCGTGCCGCCCAAAGAGACGCGCCGCGAGGTGCACCACTTCTTCCTCGCCCTCATAAACCGCATCCACCCAGATGCCGTTGGAGGTGCCGCAATCGGTCTCGAGAATGATTACATCCTGCGCCACGTCCACCAGCTTGCGGGTCATGTAGCCGGAGTCGGCCGTCTTGAGCGCGGTATCGGCCAGGCCCTTGCGCGCGCCGTGGGTGGAGATGAAGTATTCCAACACCGTCAGCCCCTCGCGGAAGTTCGAGAGAATCGGCTTCTCGATAATATCACCACTCGGCTTGGCCATGAGGCCGCGCACACCGGCTAGCTGCCGCACCTGTTGGCGATTGCCGCGCGCGCCGGAGTCCACCATCAGGGCCACCGGGTTGTACTCGTCCTTGCCTTGGTTTTCCTCCAGCGTCTGGAGCATCACGTTGGAAATCTTGTCGGTCGCGTGCGTCCAGATATCGATGATCTTGTTGTAACGTTCGCCGGGTGTGATGGCGCCCTTCCGGTACTGTGTTTCCACATGTTCAATCTCCTTCTTCGCGTCCTTGATCTCCTTGTCTTTCTCGACCGGGATAATCATGTCGTCGATGCCGATGGACACGCCCGCCCGGGTGGCTTCCTTAAAGCCCAACACCTTAAGCTTGTCCAGCATCTCCACCGTCTTGGCGTGGCCGGCAAACTTGTGCGAGTTGCCGATCAGCTCGCCCAGCAGACCCTTGGCCACCGGAAAGTTCGGGAAGCCAATCTCATCGGGCCAAATTTCGCTGAACACCACCCGACCGGCCGTGGTCTCGATGATCGCTTTTTCGCTGTCACCGTAAACGGTCTCCTTGCCACGATCGGGGTTTGCAATCCGAATCTTGGAGTGGTGATGGATGTCGCCCTCGTCCAGCGCGAACAATACCTCGTTCAAGTTCGCGAACAACGGCTGGCGCTGTTCCTTCTTTCCCTTGGCCGATTTCTTGGCGCGCGGCACGGCAGTGAGATAATAGCAGCCCAGCGTGATGTCCTGCGTGGGCGTCATGATCGGCTTGCCGCTGGAAGGGCTGAAAATGTTTAAGCTGGCCAGCATCAGCATGCGCGCCTCCAGCTGGGCCTCCACCGAGAGCGGCACGTGCACGGCCATTTGGTCGCCATCAAAATCCGCATTGTACGCGGTGCAAACCAGCGGGTGAATGCGGATCGCCTCGCCCTCGATGAGCACCGGCTCAAAGGACTGCACCGAGAGCCGGTGAAGCGTGGGGGCACGGTTCAAAAATACCGGGTGATCGGCCGTGACTTCCTCCAGCACATCCCACACCTCGGGGGTCTGCCGCTCGATCAGTTTCTTGGCCGAGCGCACGGTGTGCACATAGCCCAGCTCCTTAAGGCGGCGAATGATAAATGGCTCGAACAACACGAGCGCCATCTTCTTGGGCAGGCCGCACTGGTGCAGCTTCAGCTCCGGGCCCACCACAATCACCGAGCGGCCCGAGTAATCCACGCGCTTGCCCAACAGGTTTTGGCGGAACCGTCCGCCCTTGCCCTTGAGCATGTCCGAGAGGCTCTTGAGCGCGCGGTTGCCCGCACCCGTCACCGCGCGACCATGGCGGCCGTTGTCAAAGAGCGCGTCGACCGCCTCCTGCAACATGCGTTTCTCGTTGCGGATAATCACCTCGGGGGTCTTCAACTGCGTAAGGTTCTTGAGCCGGTTGTTGCGGTTGATCACGCGTCGGTAAAGGTCGTTCAAATCGCTCGTCGCAAAGCGGCCGCCTTCCAGCGGCACCAGCGGGCGCAGGTCCGGCGGGATCACCGGCAACACCTCAAGCACCATCCATTCCGGACGCGCCTCGGAGTCCTTGAAGCCGTTGAAGAGCTTGATGCGCTTGGCCAGCTTTTTGCGGATCTGCTTGCTGCGCGTCTTGGTCATGGCCACGTGCAGTTCCTCGATGCCCTTTTCCAAGTCCACCCGTTCGAGCGCCTCGCGTACGGCCTCGGCGCCCATCTTGGCCACAAACGCCCCGCCTTCCTCCTTGGTGTCATTGGGGCCGTGAGTCTCAATCGCCTCGCGAAGCTCCGCCTCGGTGAGGAGTTGGTTGGTTTCCAGCGGAGTGTCGCCCGGGTCAATCACCAGGTAATCCTCATAATAAATCACGCGCTCGAGATGGCGACCGGTCATGTCCAGCATCAATCCCAGTCGCGAGGGCATACATTTGAAAAACCAAATGTGCGTGACCGGCACGGACAACTCGATGTGACCCATGCGCTCGCGGCGCACGCGGGCGAGGGTGACCTCCACGCCGCAGCGATCGCAAACCACGCCCTTGTACTTGATGCGCTTGTATTTGCCGCACGAGCACTCCCAGTCCTTCACCGGGCCAAAAATGCGCTCGCAAAAAAGGCCGCCTTTCTCGGGCTTGAAGGTGCGATAGTTGATGGTCTCGGGATTTTTCACCTCGCCCTTCGACCAGCGCCGGATAGTTTCCGGACCGGCCACGGAGATTTGTACGTATTCCACGAGGTTCACCCGTTCCAAGCCGAGCAGTTCGCGTGCTGAATTATTGCTGTCCATAAAATTTAGTCCTTTTTTTGTAAGTGGGTTGGCGGGTTAACTGGCTAGGGCGGCGAGGGTGTCGTCAGCCTCGGTCTTGTTGTCCGATGGGTTGGTGTAACCCACCTTGACCTCAAGGCCGAGCGATTCCATTTCCTTCACGAGCACGTTGAACGATTCCGGGATACCGGCGTCCAGCGTGTTGTCGCCCTTCACGATGCTCTCATAAATGCGGGTCCGGCCCTGGACGTCATCACTCTTCACGGTGAGCAATTCCTGCAGCGTATACGCCGCGCCATAGGCCTCCATAGCCCACACCTCCATCTCGCCGAATCGCTGACCACCGTACTGCGCCTTGCCGCCCAGCGGCTGCTGGGTCACGAGGCTGTACGGGCCGACGGCGCGGGCGTGGATCTTGTCCGCCACCAGATGGCCGAGCTTGAGCATGTAA
>Ga0302120_10000631_pt1 | contig 16024 bp, 30 predicted proteins | sample AG5_Bottom_MG_FD_203118 | JGI IMG/M metagenome (GOLD analysis project Ga0302120, IMG submission 203118) | Marine microbial communities from Western Arctic Ocean, Canada - AG5_Bottom | ecosystem: Environmental > Aquatic > Marine > Oceanic | place: Canada: Western Arctic Ocean | collected 2017-10-01 | reverse complement strand
TAACGTGAAGATGACTGTAGAGTTACTTGCACCGATCGCTATGGAAGAGGGTTTGAGATTCGCAATCAGAGAAGGTGGCCGTACAGTAGGTGCGGGTGTTGTTGCGAAGATTACACAGTAATTAGTTAGGTGAGAGCCGTTGATATCTTGTATAATCGACGGTTTTTTCGTTCCAGAAGTCATAAAAGGCAAACAGGCAAATGAGCAATCAAAATATCAGAATTAAATTAAAGGCATTCGATCATCGACAAATCGACAAATCGGCCATAGAGATTGTAGAAACAGCTAAGCGCACAGGCGCTAGCGTCAGAGGACCAATTCCTTTGCCTACAAAAAAAGAACGTTATACGGTATTGACTTCTCCGCATGTGAACAAGGATGCGAGAGACCAATACGAATTAAGAACTTACGTTAGATTGATGGACGTTATTAGTCCAACTGACAAAACAGTTGATGCATTGATGAAATTAGATCTTGCAGCTGGTGTTGACGTCAAAATCAAACTGAACTAAAGAAATAAGACAGGATTAAGAAAATGGCAATTAGATTGGTAGGACAAAAAATAGGAATGACACGCATCATGACAGATGACGGACGCGCATCTTCAGTCAGTGTTATTAAAATTGAGCCTAATCGTGTAGTACAAACGAAAACTACCGATACTGATGGCTACAGCGCTGTCCAGGTTACAACTGGCGCTAAGGTAAACAAAAAAGGCGAAGCAAAAATTCGTCGTGTGACTAGTGCTATTAAAGGTCATTACGCGAAAGCTTCTCAAGAAATTGGCTTAGGTCTTTGGGAAATGAGAGTAGATGAAGCTGAGCTTGAAGGTTTGACTAGTATTGATGTATCAATGTTTGGCGCAGGCCACTACGTTGACGTTACGGGTCAATCCAAAGGTAAAGGTTTTCAAGGTGGTGTGAAGCGTCACAACTTTAGCATGCAAGATGCCACTCACGGTAACTCAGTTTCTCACCGTGCGATTGGTTCAACTGGCCAGTGTCAAGATCCAGGCCGTGTATTTAAAGGTAAGAAAATGGCGGGTCAAATGGGTAACGCCCAAGTGACTGAAGAATGCCTAGAAGTGATTAGAGTTGACTTTGATCGCAACGTACTACTTGTCAAGGGTGCTATTCCAGGCGCTAACAAGGGTTTTGTTAAAGTACGTTTGTCAGCAAAGAAGAACAAAGTAAACGCAGAAATTTCTAAGCAACTGTCTGAAGCCAAAAGTGCTGCAGAAGTGCCAAGTGAAGAAGCGCAAGCAGAAGCTTAAATAGAGAATCAAACAAAGGTTTTGAGATGAAAGTAAAAGTATTAAACTTAAAAACAAATAAGTCAACTTCGAATGAAGTATCTGATGCTGTTTTTGGCCGTGAGTACAACCAGTCATTAGTGCATCAAATTACTACGGCTTATATGTCGGGTGGTCGTCAGGGCTCTAAAGCACAAAAGAACCGTAGCGCAGTCAGCGGTGGTGGTAAAAAGCCATGGAAGCAAAAAGGTACAGGTCGTGCACGTGCGGGTACATCTCGTGGTCCTATCTGGACTGGCGGTGGTGTAACGTTTGCAGCCCAACCTCGTGACCACTCTAAAAAAGTAAATAAGAAAATGTACAAAGGCGCAATTAGCTGTATTTTTTCTGAACTTTTACGCACAGAGCGTTTGAAGGTTGTTTCAGAGTTTGATGTTACTGAAGCCAAAACGAAAAACATCACGGCTTTGATGACATCTCTTGGTGTTAAAGATGCATTGTTGATGACAGACGAGTTGGACGAGAACTTATATTTATCTGCTCGTAACTTATACCACGTTGGTGTTTGTGATACACAAAGTATTGATCCAGTTAGTTTGATTGGTTATGAGAATGTTGTTATCACTGAAGCAGCATTAAAGAAAGTTGAGGCAATGCTATGAATCAAGAAAAAGTATTAAAAGTGTTATTAGGACCAGTTGTTTCAGAGAAAACAACAATGGGCTCTATCAATAACCAATACGTATTCAGAGTAACACCTGATAGTAACAAAAGAGAAATTCGCACAGCAGTTGAAACATTGTTTGGCGTAAAGGTCGAAGCGGTAACAACTTTGAACGTTAAGGGTAAGAAAAAAATGTTCAAAGGTAAGTCGGGTCGTCGCGTTAATTGGAAAAAAGCAGTAGTCAAAGTGGCCGAAGGTCAAATGATTGACGTAAGCGCTTCATAGAGAATTATTATGGCAGTAGTTATTAAAAGAAAACCAACCTCACCCGGCAGACGATTTGTTGTCAGTGTTGTTGATAAAGATTTGCATAAAGGCAAACCTTTCGCCGCTTTAACAGAAAGCAAAAACAGAATTAATGGTCGTAACAACCGCGGAAAAATTACCGTTAGACACCGAGGTGGTGGCCATAAACAAAGATATCGTATTATCGACTTTAAACGTAATAAAGACGATATTCCAGCGAAAGTTGAGCGTTTAGAATACGATCCAAATCGCAGTGCAAACATTGCACTTGTGCTATATGCCGATGGTGAAAGACGTTATATTATTGCACCAAAAGGCTTGAATGCTGGTGATGAGATCATTTCTGGTAACTCAGTGGCGATTCAAAAAGGTAACACTTTACCATTGAGCAACATTCCTTTAGGTAGTGTTATTCACTGTGTTGAATTGAAGCCTATGAAGGGTGCGCAGATCGCAAGAAGTGCAGGTACATCAGTGCAACTAATTGCTAAAGAAGGTACTTACGTCACACTTAGACTACGTTCTGGTGAAGTTCGTAAAGTATTGGCTGAGTGTCGCGCAACAATGGGTGAAGTTTCAAAATCTGAGCACAGCTTAAGAAAATTAGGTAAAGCCGGTGCCACACGCTGGAGAGGTGTTAGACCAACAGTTCGTGGTGTTGTGATGAACCCAGTTGATCACCCACATGGTGGTGGTGAAGGTAAAACTAGTGGTGGTAGACATCCAGTTTCTCCTTGGGGTACACCAACTAAAGGCTACAAAACTCGTAGTAATAAGCGTACTGATAAGTTTATCGTACGTCGCAGAAAATAAAGGTAAATTATGGCTAGATCACTAAGAAAGGGACCGTTTGTAGACGAGCATTTAATCCAAAAGGTATTAAAGGCTCAAGATATAAATGATAAAAAACCAATTAAAACTTGGTCACGTCGTTCAGTTATCGTTCCTGAGATGATTGGCTTAACGATTGCTGTTCACAATGGACGGGCGCATGTTCCGGTTTCCATTAACGAGAATATGATTGGTCATAAATTAGGCGAATTCGCCATAACACGTACATTTAAAGGTCACTCTAGTGACCGTAAATCGTAATTAGGTTTTGATGATGAAAGAAGTTAAAGCAATTCATAAGTATGCAAAGATTTCTCCTTTTAAGGCGAGATTGATTGCAGATCAGATTCGTAATATGCCCGTTAATGAGGCTTTAAGTATCTTGTCATTTAGCAATAAGAAAGCGGCTGTCTTAGTAAAGAAAATTCTAAGCTCTGCCATTTCTAATGCAGAACATAATGACGGTTTAGACATTGATGAATTAAAGGTAAGCAGCGTTTTCGTTAATGCAGGCTCTACATTGAAGAGAATTCGCCCTAGAGCAAAAGGTAGAGCGAATCGTATTTTAAAAAGAACTAGCCACATCACAGTTGGCGTAAGCGAGTAATTAGTATGGGTAATAAAGTAAATCCAAAAGGTATTAGATTAGGAATCGTAAAGGATTGGGATTCTAAGTGGTATGCGAATAGCACAGATTATCCTAAGTTTCTATTATCAGACATTGCAGTAAGAGACTTCTTATTTAAAGAGTTAGCCTCTGCCTCAGTTAGTCGTATCGCAATCGAGCGTTTATCTAACACGGCTAAAGTGATTATTCACACAGCACGTCCAGGTATCGTTATCGGTAAAAAAGGTGCAGACATTGAGCGCTTAAAGGCGATTGTCTCTGCAAAAATGGGCATTCCTGTTCATATTAGTATTGAAGAAATTAAAAAACCTGAGCTTGACGCACGTTTAGTTGCAGAAAATATTGCACAACAGCTTGAAAAGCGTGTGATGTACCGTCGTGCTGTTAAGCGTGTACTCGGTAATGCAACCCGTATCGGCGCTCTTGGTATTAAGATTATGGTAAGTGGTCGTTTGAACGGTGCTGAGATCGCACGTTCAGAATGGTACCGTGAAGGTCGTGTTCCATTACACACTTTCCGTGCTGATGTCGATTACTCTTCATACCGCGCTAACACGCAATACGGTGTTATTGGTATTAAGGTATGGATTTTTAAAGGCGAAATTCTTGACCACAAAAAAGGCACAATCGAAGAAGTTGTCAAACGTGGTGCAGGCAAACAATTAGGCAAGAAGTAAAGGAATTTAGAGATGTTACAACCTAAACGTACAAAATTTAGAAAGGCCATGAAGGGTCGCAACCGCGGCTTAGCAACTGGCTGTAATGTGAGCTTTGGTGAGATTGGCTTACAAGCAACAGGCAGATGTCGTATGACTGCTAGACAAATCGAAGCTGCTCGTCGTGCAATGACACGCCATGTCAAGCGTCAAGGAAAAATTTGGATTCGCGTTTTTCCTGACAAGCCAATTACTAAAAAACCATTAGAAGTTCGAATGGGTAAAGGTAAAGGTTCTGTTGAATACTGGGTTGCTCAAATTAAACCTGGTCAGATGTTATTTGAAATGCAAGGTGTTGATGAAGAAGTTGCAATAGAGGCTTTTCAGCTTGCTGCATCAAAACTTCCGGTAAGCACCACAATCATTAAACGGACGGTAATGTAATGGATGTTAAAGAATTAAGAGAGCAAGACGTTACTCAATTAAACGAGACGTTGATGGCATTATTAAAAGAGCACTTTGAATTGCGTATGCAGCATCGTTCTCAGCAGTTAACCGATGCGACTAAGCTTGGTAAAACAAAAAGATCCATTGCCCAAATTAAAACAATTATTAACGAGAAGCAATCATGAGCGAGTCTAATTCTGTAGAAAGAGTACTAACAGGCACTGTAGTCAGTGCAGGTCGTGATAAGACAATTGCTGTCTTGGTAGAACGTAAAGTACGTCACCCAATTTACAAGAAATACATCAAGCGCAGTACTAAAGTACACGCCCATGATGAAAAGAATGAGTGCGGTTTAGGGGATGTTGTACGCGTTTCTGAGTCAAAGCCATTTTCAAAGACCAAGAATTGGGCTTTGTTAGAAATTGTAGAAAAATCAGTAAGTGTTGATTAATTAATCGAATTGTAGAGAGAAGAAAATGATTCAAATGCAAACAAGAGTTCATGTTGCGGATAACAGCGGTGGTGTTAAGGCAATGTGTATCAAAGTTTTAGGTGGCTCTAAGCGCCGCTACGCCAATATTGGTGATGTTATTAAGGTGAGTATTAAAGAAGCCTCGCCACGTGGCAAAGTTAAGAAAGGTGATGTTTACGATGCGGTTGTTGTTCGTACGGCACACGGTGTTCGTCGTGCAGACGGCTCCAAGATCCGTTTTGATAATAATGCTATTGTCCTGCTTAACTCAAAACTTGAGCCAATCGGCACACGTATTTTTGGCCCAGTTACTCGTGAACTTAGAAGTTCTAAGTTTATGAAAATTGTTTCACTTGCTCCAGAGGTACTGTAATGAACAAGATTAAACAAAATGATGAAGTGATTATTATTGCTGGCAAGGACAAAGGTTCTATTGGTACAGTAACTAAAGTGCTTGAGTCTAAAGTAATTGTAGAAGGTCTTAACATTGCTAAAAAGCATGTTCGTCCTAATCCACAAGCCGGCATAACCGGTGGTATTGAGCCTATAGAAATGCCTTTAAGTATTTCTAATGTAGCGATCTACAACTCAGAAACACAAAAAGCTGATCGTATTGGTATCAGAACCAATACTGATGGCGTTAAAGAAAGATTTTTCAAGTCAAGCGGTGAAGCGCTAGCTTAATTTATTATAAGATAGGTGAGAAGTGTCTAGATTACAAGAACAATACAAAAACGAAATTTTGCCAAAATTACAGGCTGACTTAGGAATGACGAATCCTATGTCTGTACCTAAAATTGAAAAAATTACTATTAATATGGGTCTCGGCTCAGCTTTGGGTGACAAGAAAGTACTTGAAAGTGCAATCGAAGAATTGGGTTTAATTTCTTCGCAAAAGCCAATGACTTGTCTTGCACGTAAATCAGTTGCGAGCTTCAAACTTAGAGAAGGTAACGCAATTGGTTGTAAAGTAACGTTGCGTAAAGAAAGAATGTACGAATTCCTTGACCGCTTAGTGAATATTGCTATTCCACGTATTAGGGACTTCCGTGGTTTAAACGAGAAATCATTTGATGGACGTGGTAACTACAACATGGGTCTTACCGAGCAAATCGTATTCCCAGAAATTGATTTTGAAAAAGTAACAAAAGTGCGTGGTATGGATATTGCTATCACTACAACTGCACAAAATGATGAAGATGCTAAGAAACTATTAGCGATGTTTAATTTCCCATTCAAGGATAAAGGATAACACGATGGCTAAAAAGTCTATGATACATAGAGACGTTAAACGCTCAAAATTGGTAGCAAAATTCCAAGAGAAGCGTAGCGCGTTAAAAAAGATTATTAAGAGTATTCACTCTTCAGATGAAGAGCGTTTTCAAGCGGTGATTAAATTACAAACACTGCCAAGAGACTCTTCACCGTCACGTCAGCGTAGTCGCTGCGGACTGTCTGGTCGACCTCACGGTTTCTACCGTAAATTTGGTTTGGCCAAAAATCAATTGAGAGACCGCACCATGAATGGTGAAGTCCCTGGTTTATCTAAAGCAAGTTGGTAGGAGAAATAATATGAGTATGTCTGATCCAATTTCTGATATGTTGACACGCATCCGCAACGCGCATGCAGTTAAAAAGCCAACAGTATCTATGCCAGCAGCCAAATTAAAGTCTGCTATTGCAACTGTGTTACAAGATGAGGGTTACATCACTTCATTTGCCGTAGACGGCGACACTGCTGCAACGAAAACATTAACACTTACTTTAAAGTATTTTGATGATAAGCCTGTTATTGATTCATTGGCTAGAATTTCTAAACCAAGTCTACGCGTTTATGTTGGTAAAAACGACATTCCGAACGTTATGAATGGTTTGGGTATCGTTATTATTTCAACACCAAACGGCGTTATGACTGGCCAATCGGCTAAAGCTCAGAGCGTTGGTGGCGAAGTATTGTGCAGTATTTGTTAATAGGGAGATAAGTATGTCAAGAGTCGCAAAATCACCTATCACAATACCTTCTGGTGTTGAAGTGTCGCAAAATGCTGACGTTTTAACCGTTAAAGGCAAGTTAGGCGAAATGAGCATGAGTGTTCATTCAAGTGTTGTTATTAGTAATACTGATAACGTATTAACTTTTACTACGGTAGAAGTAAGCAAAAAAGAAACTAAAGGCGCGTGGGCTCAAGCAGGTACTGCAAGAGCAAACACAGCGAACTTAATTCAGGGCGTTTCTGAAGGCTGGGAAAAGAAATTAACACTAATTGGTGTTGGTTACCGTGCAAAAGCAGCGGGCAAGGTTTTGAACCTTACTTTGGGCTTTTCACATCCAGTGAACTACACGTTGCCTGAAGGCATTACAGCAGAGACACCTTCACAAACAGAAGTGATTGTTAAAGGTATTGATAAGCAAAAAGTTGGACAAGCTGCTGCAGAAATTAGAGCGTTCCGTCCACCAGAGCCTTACAAAGGCAAAGGTGTTCGCTACACTAACGAACATGTTGTTCGTAAAGACGCTAAGAAGAAATAATTGATTAAGGGTATTTAGATGAAACTTGCTAAAAAACAAGCTCGCATAAGAAGAGCAACTAAATTTAGAGCAAAACATGCCGAGAAAGGTGTAGAGCGTTTATGCGTTTATAGATCTTCACAGCATATTTATGCACAGATTATTAGTGGCTGCGGCACGAAGACATTGGCTTCTGCTTCGAGCATCACTGCTAAGATGAAAAATGGTGGCAATGTTGAAGCTGCTACTAAAATTGGCAATTTAATTGCAAAGGCAGCTTTGAAAGCCAAAGTTTCTAAAGTTGCATTTGATCGCTCAGGTTTTAAATATCATGGTCGCGTTAAAGCCCTTGCTGATGCAGCAAGAGATGGCGGACTGGATTTTTAATAAATAATATTTATACAGGTTTATACAATGGCTGATAATAATAGAAAAAATTATAACGAAGAAAGCGAATTCATTGAAAAATTGGTGAACATTCGTCGTGTTGTTAAAGTAGTAAAGGGCGGTCGAATCTTCGGTTTTTCTGCTTTAGTTGTTGTGGGTGACGGTAACGGTAAAATTGGTTACGGTACGGGCAAAGCACGTGAAGTGCCTGTCGCAATCCAAAAAGCAATGGACAAAGCAAGAAAGACGATGAAATCTGTTCCTCTAGTGAACGGCACACTTCATTACCCAATCACTTCATGTGTTGGTGCAGCTAAAGTTTACATGCAGCCTGCCTCTGATGGTACTGGTGTTATTGCGGGTGGCCCAATGCGTAGTGTATTGGAAGCTGTTGGCGTACACAACATCTTGGCTAAGTGTAACGGCACACGTAATCCAATCAGTGTTGTGAGAGCAACGATTGAGGGTCTTACTAGTATGTCATCACCTGCAAGTGTTGCTGCTAAGCGTGGCAAAACTGTAGAACAAATTACTGGGGAAGCGTAATGGCTGAAGAAGAAGTAGTTAAGAAAGCGGCGCCAAAAAAGGCGGTTGCAACTAAGGCTCCTGCTAAAAAAGTTGAAGCAAAAGCTGCCCCGAAGAAAGCGCCTGCTAAAAAAGCAACTCCTAAGAAAGCAACAGTACGTGTAACTTTAGTAAAAAGTTTTCACGGTCGCCTTCCTAAGCATCGTGCAACTGTGAGTGGTCTTGGCTTAAAGCGCATCAATCACACAGTAGAATTAGAAGACACGCCTTGCGTTAGAGGCATGATCAATAAAGTGTCTTACTTGTTAAAAGTAGAGGATTAGAAAATGAACCTTAATACATTAAAGCCTGCAGAAGGCGAGAAAACCTCAAGAAAACGTGTCGGTCGTGGTATTGGTTCTGGCATGGGTAAAACTTGTGGCCGCGGTCACAAAGGCCAGAAGTCTCGTTCTGGTGGTTTTACTAAAATCGGTTTTGAAGGTGGTCAGATGCCCCTACAAAGAAGATTACCAAAAGTCGGCTTTTCTTCGCGTGTTTCAATAATTACTTCGCAAGTTACTTTGTCACAATTAGACAAACTTAGCGAAACAGATATCAATATTGATGTTTTGAAGGAACACAACTTAGTTACTAAGAACATCTTAAGAGTTAAAGTGATGTTGTCCGGCGAAATTAATCGTTCGATTAACATTAGCGGTATCAGAGCAACTAAAGGCGCGAAAGCGGCCATTGAAGCAGCTAAAGGAACCATTAGCGAGTAATGAAATGAGCCAATCTCGATTAGGACTTAGTGAAGATTTAATAAAACGCATCCTCTATTTATTGGGTGCGTTAATCGTTTTCAGACTTGGAACACACATTGTGATTCCATTTATCTCGCAAGACGCATTAGCCTCACTAGTTGAAGACAACAGAACAGGTATCCTGGGCATGATGAACATGTTCTCAGGTGGTGCTTTAGAGCGCCTGTCTATCTTCACCCTAGGCATCATGCCGTATATCTCTTCATCCATCATCATGAACTTAATGACTTCTGTTGTTCCACATTTTGAGCAGCTGAAGAAAGAAGGCGATCGCGGTCGTCGCAAGATTACACAGTACACTCGTATGGGTACAGTTTTACTGGCAGTCTTCCAGTCTTATGGTATCTCAATTGCCTTGCAGTCTCAATCGGGCGGTGGCTTTGATTTGGTAACCAATCCAGGTTTAACATTCAGCTTTGTCACTGTAGTTACGTTGACAACGGGCACATTGTTTTTGATGTGGCTTGGTGAGCAAATTAGTGAAAAAGGTATTGGTAACGGTATCTCTATGATTATTTTCGCAGGTATTGTTGCTGGTTTGCCGGTTTCTTTTGGCAACACATTAGGCATGGTGGGCACGGGTGAATTAAGTGTCTTTGCGGTTGTTGTTATCCTATTGATGGCGGTTTTGGTGATGGCTTTCGTGGTCTTTATTGAAAGAGGGCAGCGACGTATTACCGTTAATTACGCAAAACGTCAACAGGGCCGTAAAATGACGGGCGGACAAAGTTCTTACTTGCCATTAAAAATTAATATGGCCGGCGTGATCCCTGCAATTTTTGCATCGAGCATTGTTCTCTTTCCAGTAACAATGGCCGGTTGGGCTGGACAAGCTGATGGCATGGACTGGTTGAAAGATATATCTGCTGCAATCTCGCCAGGACAGCCTTTGTATATTGCTTTTTATGGCTCTGCAATTGTATTCTTTACATTCTTTTATACTGCATTAACATTTGACGCCAAAGATACGGCTGATAACCTGCGTAAATCTGGTGGCTTTATTCCTGGTATTCGTCCAGGACCGCAGTCGGCAGAATACATTGACAGCGTAACCTCAAGATTAACAGCGGTTGGCGCGGTCTATATTACGGCAGTTTGTTTATTGCCAGAATTTCTAATTTTGTACTGGAGTGTGCCCTTCTACTTTGGCGGCACCAGTCTTTTAATCATCGTTGTTGTGGTGATGGATTTTATCGCGCAGGCGCAATCTCATATGATGTCAAATCAATATGAAGGCCTTATGCGCAAAGCAAACTTAAAGTAAGGAAACATTATGAAAGTAAGAGCGTCAGTTAAGAAAATGTGTAAAGAATGTAAAATTATCAAGCGTCATGGTGTCGTTCGTGTGATTTGTAAAGAGCCTCGTCACAAACAGAGACAAGGATAATTACATTGACAACGATTGATCAACAACGTAAAATTGCACGTTTTTTTCAGTTTAAAAATTTGAGTGAAATGAATCACTCAATAATTGTATTTAAAGGGATATAGGTAGAGTTTATGGCACGTATTGCGGGAATCAACATTCCAACACATAAGCATATTGTAATTGGCCTTCAGTCAATTTTCGGTATTGGCGAAACAAGAGCAAAGCAAATTTGCGAAACACTTAAGTTGGATCCAGCTACTAAGGTTTCTGCATTGACAGAAGGTGAATTGGAAGAGATTCGTGGTGTGATTGCACAATTTCAGGTTGAAGGTGACTTGCGTCGTGAAGTAGCAATGAACATCAAGCGTCTGAGGGATTTGGGCTGTTACCGTGGTATTCGCCACAGAAAATCACTGCCTTTGCGCGGTCAAAGAACTAAAACCAACGCAAGAACTCGTAAGGGTCCTCGTCGTTTAATTAAATAATTAGGACAGATAGTTATGGCTAAGGCACAAACAACTAAGAAGAAGTCTAAGAAGATTGTTTCTGACGGCATCGCGCACATTCACGCGACGTTTAACAACACAATTGTGATGATCACTGATCGTCATGGTAATGCGCTTTGTTGGGCAACTTCAGGCGGCTCAGGTTTTAGAGGTTCAAGAAAATCAACACCTTTTGCTGCACAGGTTGCTGCAGGTAGTTGTGGTGAGAAAGCTCAAGCAATGGGCATGAAAAATCTTGAAGTTCGTGTTAAAGGTCCAGGTCCAGGTAGAGATTCAGCGATTCGTGGTTTGAACGCACAGGGTTTGAAAATTCAATCAATTACAGATGTGACGCCAATTCCACACAATGGCTGTCGTCCTTCTAAGAAACGTAGAGTTTAAGGATAAATTATGGCAAGATATACGGGTCCTACATGTAAGCTAGCACGTCGTGAAGGCGTTGACTTAGAGCTTAAGAGTGGCGTTAGATCGCTTGATTCAAAGTGTAAATTAACACAACTTCCTGGCATGCACGGTGCAACTGCACGTCGTCAGAAGAGTACTGAGTACGGTTTACAACTTCGTGAAAAACAAAAAGTTAAGCGCACTTACGGCCTCCTTGAGAAACAGTTCCGTCTTTACTACAAAAAAGCAAGCTCAAAGAAAGGTTCGACAGGTGAAAACCTATTGTCATACCTTGAATGTCGTCTTGACAATGTTGTGTACCGTATGGGTTTTGCCGCTACACGCGCTGAAGCTAGACAATTGGTTTCACACAAGTCCATCAAAGTTAATGGCGCATTAGTGAACATTCCTTCTTACCAAGTTAGTGCTAATGACGAAATCTCAATTAGAGAAAAAGCTAAAAAACAAAATCGCATCCAACTTGCTCTTGAGCTGTCTGGGCAACATGGTGTGGCCGAATGGGTTGATGTTGACAGCACAGCGTTAAAAGGTATTTTCAAGAATGTTCCGGCACGTGATGATCTTTCATCTGACATTGCAGAGCATTTGATCGTCGAACTGTATTCTAAATAGGAATTAAGTATGCAAGGTAGTGCAAGAGATTTTTTAAAGCCAAAATTAATCGATTCAACTGAATTGAGCAAAAATGAATATCGTGTTGTTCTTGAGCCGCTTGAGCGTGGTTTTGGACATACACTAGGCAACGCCATAAGAAGAACATTATTGTCTTCTATGGTGGGTTCTGCCGTTACTGAAGTGGCCATTGATGGCGTTATGCACGAATTCTCTTCAATTGAAGGTGTGCAGGAAGACGTCCTTGATATCCTTCTTAACCTTAAAGAAGCCGCAGTATCGCTTAACGCGACTGAAAGTGCATCAGTTGTTATCGAGAAGACTGGCCCATGTGAAGTAACTGTTGCTGATATTGAAGCCAACGCTACAGACGTTAGTGTTTTCAATCCTGAAAAAGTTATTGCCACTGTTAATGCTGGCGGAAAAATTAGAATGACTTTACAGATTGGCACAGGCACAGGTTACGACGTTGCTGTTGCTCGTGATATCGAAGCAGAAACAATCGGTAGCATGCAACTGGACGCAAGCTTTTCACCTATTAAGCGTGTTAGCTTTAATGTTGAATCAGCGCGTGTAGAGCAAAAAGTAAACTTAGACAGATTAAACATCACAATCGAGACAAACGGTTCTGTTAGTGCAGAAGAGGCAGTGAAACGTGCTGCAACTATTTTGCAAGACCAACTTTCTTCTTTTGTTGAGCTTGAGCCTGTTGAAGAAGAAGAGCCACAACCAACTTCTGACGACTTCCCGCCAATGTACTTATCAGCGGTAGACGAGTTAGAGTTAACTGTGCGTTCAGCAAACTGCTTGAAAGCCGAGCAAATTTACTACATCGGTGACTTAATCCAAAAATCTGAGCCAGATTTATTGAGAACACCAAACTTAGGTCGTAAATCACTTAATGAAATTAAAGAAGTATTAACTGAAAAAGGATTGGAGCTCGGTACGCAAATCGAGAACTGGCCACCAGTTGATCTTATGAGTGAATAAGACATAGGACATAGGATAAAGAAATGAGACATAGAAAGTCAGGTAGACAACTAAATCGTAATTCATCGCACCGTAAAGCGATGTTCAAGAACATGGCGAACTCGCTGTTCTTGCATGAAACTATTAGAACAACATTGCCTAAGGCGAAAGAACTTCGTCGTGTGGTTGAGCCATTAATCACGAAAGCAAAGAGCGACAGTGTTGCGAATCGTCGCCACGCATTCGCTAGATTGCGCGATGCCGCCATGGTTGCAAAGTTATTTACTCAGCTCGGTCCATTTTATAAAGATCGTCCTGGTGGTTACATTCGTATCCTTAAGGCAGGTTTCCGTACGGGCGATAAAGCTCCTATGGCTATAGTACAATTGGTTGATTTTGACAGCGGCGAAGATGCCTCTGTTGAAGCAACAACAGAATCATAAAGGAAGTATCGTATGCCAGCAATTAAAGTAAGAGAGAACGAACCATTCGATATCGCACTACGTCGCTTCCGTCGTTCATGCGACAAAGCCGGTGTTATCACTGACGTTAGAAAGAAAGAATTTTACGAAAAGCCTACATGGGTTAACAAGCGCATGAAAGCTGCTGCGGTTAAAAGAACGCACAAAGAAATGGCTAAGAACCGCGTACACCGTAAAAGAATGTACTAAAGAAAGGAGCGGATAATGCTCATTCAGCATTAACCAACCCTTCTATAAGCCCTGATTAATCGGGGCTTATTAACAATTTAACCACCAATAATAAACATTATGTCCGAGCTAAAACAACGCATTACTGACGATATGAAATCAGCAATGAAGGCGAAAGACAAGCAAGCCCTCAAAGCAGTTCGAATGATTATTGGGGCAATCAAACAAAAAGAAATTGACGAGCGTATCGAGTTAGATGATGCGCAAGTGTTGACTGTTATTCAAAAAATGGTCAAACAACGCAAAGACTCAATCACACAATTCACTGAAGGCGGTCGCACCGACCTTGTTGAAGTTGAAGAAGCCGAGCTGGTGATTATCAATAACTACATGCCAGAGCAGTTGAGTGACGATGAAGTTGCTAGTACTGTCGACAAAGCTATTGCCGATTCTGGTGCCGATTCGATGAAAGACATGGGTAAGCTGATGGGCATGCTAAAAGGTCAACTAGACGGCAAGGCAGATATGGGTGTTGTTTCTCAATTGATTAAGGCCAAACTGTCTTAATCCTCTAATCTTGTTTTGACTGTTTCCAGTCAAAAATTTTCGATTTTTTTCAAAATCAACTTTTAAGTAACTAACAAAAGATATTCAAATATTGGCGATTTTATGTCGTTTTTCGCCTTAATGATGCTATTTCCCGCTTGAAACAGCTTATTATGATGGCTTTTTCGATTAATTCCATTCTCATAATTTTGGATATTGTCTTTTGAAAAGGTTTTTAGCTCTTAAGAAGTTTAGATCTGAGAAGTGGTTTTAATTAACCAATCTTAAATATTGGCGCTTCCAAGGCTGAGCTTGCTCTAAGTCAAAAGCCAACTCCACCAGTAGTGCGTCACCACCAGGCTTGGCGTAGAAGTGTGAGCCTAGCGGATGACCGTCATTTGGCCAATACAAAGGCACACTCATTGCTGGCGCACCAGTGCCGTTGGCAAGAGCGGTGTAGTTGAGGAATTGGTTTAGGTCGTCTTTGACGTCTTCAAATTGGCTGTATGGGCTAATCCTATCAGGGGCTAAATAATCAAGTGGTTGAACTGGGGATAAAATAACATCGACTTTTGCATCCCTCATGGTTTTATTAATGGCAAAATTTTCTTGTGCAAAATACTTGCTGGCTTGCTTAAGTTCGTCGCCTTTTAGTTTTAGTGCGCTGGGTACCATGCTGCTGATATAGGGTGATAGCCATTGGTTTTCGTCAAAATCCTTGCCAGTGGCTTGTTCAATTAAGCCGATTAGTAAGGGTATGCGAGATAGCATGACATTTTCAAAATGTTGAAAATAATCTTGTCCAGAAATGGGCCATTGTTGCCATTCAACCAGCTTATGCCCCATATTGCGCAGCAATTTGCAAGTGGATTCAAGTGCTTTGATTTGTCTAGCCTCTGGCTCAAGTCCTAATAAGCCGCCGTAATCCACCGCAATACGCAGTGATTGAAAGGGCGCTTGATTTAATTTGCTGAAATTTGCTGTAGAGGATGCTGTGGTTAGGTCGAGGAATGTCGCACTGTCTCTCACACTGCGACTGATGACGTGGTGGTGTTTAATGAGATCGTGATGGCCACTGAATTCCGTGCAATAATTAATACCACGACTTGGCTTAAAGCCAAATACACCGCAGTAGGATGATGGCAAGCGAATAGATCCACCACCATCTGTAGCGTGGGCCATTGGCACGTAGCCTGCAGCTACAGCTGCTGCGCTACCACCGCTGGAGCCGGCTGGAGAAGTGTCCGACCATGGGTTTTTCGTTTCACCAAAACGAATGGTGTTGGTATGTACAGAGCATCCAAATTCGGGGGTATTGGTCATTGCTAATAGGTTCAGCCCGCCTTTATTCGTTGCTTGAACAAAGTCACTTACCTGTTTGTTATTTTGTTCAAGGGCGACGTGCGCGCCATTACTTCTGGGTAAGTAGGGCGTGTCTATTAGATCTTTTATAAGCCAAGGAACGCCGCCAAAAACACCTTTCGGTA
>Ga0302120_10000630_pt1 | contig 16043 bp, 10 predicted proteins | sample AG5_Bottom_MG_FD_203118 | JGI IMG/M metagenome (GOLD analysis project Ga0302120, IMG submission 203118) | Marine microbial communities from Western Arctic Ocean, Canada - AG5_Bottom | ecosystem: Environmental > Aquatic > Marine > Oceanic | place: Canada: Western Arctic Ocean | collected 2017-10-01 | reverse complement strand
CAGTGTATACCTCAACTCTACCATTACCCGTAAGTTCTGAAAACGAACCAGCGGAACCCAAAGCAATATCATCAAAACCATCACCATTGATGTCACCAATCCCAGCCATGGACCAACCTAGAATTACATTCACCGAATATCCAGGAGTACTCCAATCGTCATCTATGCTAGGCCCAGTTGCTGAACCTAAATACAAGTAGACTTTACCTTCACCCCATGCGTTTGTGTAACCAGTCGCAGCAACTAGAATATCAGCGTAATTGTCGTTATTGACATCACCAGCAGATGAAACAGTACCCCCAAATTTATCTCCGCCACCTTCACCTGATTGTGACCAGTTTGCAGCCGAATATGTGCGATTACCGCCGTAGAAAATGTAAGAAACTCCAGTTGCAACTCCCAAACTGTTAGTTGCGCCTGTAGCCCCAATAAGAAGGTCAGAACATCCATCACCATTGACATCCCCTGCATTGGCTATTGCTGAACCAAATCTATCTCCACCAGCACTTCCGGTCAAATTGTAATCAGGGAGAGATGAAATCCCCATCCCTGAACCCCAAAAGATGTCAACTGCGCCAGTTTCGGTATTTGCAGCCGGCCGGCTAACAATCAAATCATCAATACCATCACAATCAAAATCAAGGTCATTGATTGCTTTGGTTGCATAATCATCACTGACGGAACCAGTTGTCAAAGTCTCAATTGATGGTGAAAGTCGGCCATTCTCTTGACCTGTCAAGTCACGTACAATTGTTAACTCTGAAGAATTTGAAGACCCGTAAACATACTGGATATTTCCAGTTGATGGATCCTTGGCAAACGACATAGCTGGTCCAAGACCTTGGCCTGCAGTTAAAGTTGTGAGCGTCCAATTACCATCTGTACCTAAAATCCCATGAATCATTTGTGTAGTGTCTAAATTTTGATAGAATATATTCAGAGAATCATCTGGGTCAAAATAGGCATCATATTGGGCGCCAATCCTTGCCCCTCCTAACAAATCTTGATGGGTCCACCAAGTACTATATGAGGACAAATGAAGTCCATTGTTGGAATCTAACCAAAGCACATTTTCAGCACCATCTGAGTCAAGTAAGAGAGTAATTTTTGAGACATTAGTCTCATTTTCAATCGTTCTCATGTTCCAGAGTCCACTCGCTCGCTGATATGCAACCTTAAGAAATCCAGATTCGTTTGTGTAAGCAATATGCAATAGTTCCCGTTCATCAACAACGATTGAGCATTTCTTTCCAAGTTCTACACCTCCTGCATCAACTTGAGTAATGCTGGTGGCACCACCAAATTCGAGTGTTGCAATCCACACACCGCCGGAATCCTCGTGTAAACAACCTCTTGCCCTGCCTCTGTCATCTCGTGAAAGTTCTATCTCGTCGAAAGTGAGGGATGTATTGAGACTGGTTGTTTGCCAGACATCCATGCCTCGAGTTGAATCAACTAGCCAATCTGATGCGTTGATAATCATCGTTTGTCCAGCGAATTGTTCGCCATTACCATTCGAAAATGAAGTGCTGGGCGCTATCACCTGATTTTGCTCGAGAGATGTTTCGTCACTTGGCGATTTTGACAGTAGCGGAGTCACAACTGAAAATAACAATAAAAGTATCAAGGCTGAAGATAACAACAACTCTCTGCTTGCTACTCGCTCGGCCCCCATGGGGCCGATGGAAACGCCGTTCCTGTAAAAGGGTAGTCAATAGATGTGGTAACCTTTAGACTAGTAAAACGAATAAGTTGGTAGCCGACCGGACAATCGTGGAAGTAGGTGTGACCCTGCTAATAGCGGCAGGAGATATTGGTGATGATACCACCCTTGCAACCTCCTGCCAAGTGGCTACGAGAGTGATTGCAGTTGATGGCGGAGTCCGACATTTGAGACACCTGAATATTGCTCCCGATGTCATTGTTGGTGACCTTGATTCAGCAAGCGAGAGTGATCTTGAGTGGGGGCAAGAAAATGGCTCTGAAATCATACACCTAAAAGAACAGGAAACGAGTGACCTTGCAAAGGCACTCAATCTGTGTAATGAACGGCAATGGTCACACATCCAAATCACCGGAATAGAGGGCGGGAGAATGGACCACCAACTGGGTAGCCTTGCTTCTATTTCGGATGCCTCATTTGACCTGAATATCAAAGCTGAACTTTCCAATACAACATTGACTAGAATCACAACCAACCAGCATTTTCAACAAGAATTTTCAGGCACATTTTCACTCTTTAGTTTTGGCCAATCCGTCGTTACTTTGACGGGTGCCGATTGGAACCTTGAGAATGATATTGTAACCTTCTCAACTAAAGGACTCTCCAATCAATCAGATGGCCCCATCAGCATCAAGATTCATTCTGGTGATTCGCTCATTCTGCTCTGCAATAAAGAATGAAACTTACCAGCACTCATTTCCAAATGGCAGACTCAGCCCATGGCAATCCAAGGGCAATTCCAACCAATTCTAAAACAATGAAATTCCAAATGAAATAAATGACAAAAGTGGAAGTCAATACTGCTAGAGTTGTATTGATTATTCGTCTCCTCTCTTTCTTGGCTTGGTCAAGTGTACAGACTCCGCGACTGCGAAAATGTATGACTAAGCCAGCACCTACCATTGCGAGAGAAATGGCGTAAATGATTGGACGAGCAATCCCATAATAGAGATTATTTGACAATTGGTCAGCAGCGATAATAGCAGACGAGCCTGCAAAGAGAACCCAAACCACGCTTGGGAGACAACACATGGAGGCAGTCACAGCCCCAAGACCGATAACCTTCCACAACGATTTTGTTTCTGAAAGAACGTCCTCATCTGATGTTGAATCTTGACCCATCTCACAAACACCTGTCCTGTTATCCCCTTTTCATCTAATAATTTAATTAGAACCCTAAATTGATTCAATTCTAGACTTCGGAATAAGGCACCCATAGTCCAGAAACTTGATCGTACCAGTCAACAGCACCATCAGGGTGTTGTCGCCAGTAAACGCCGGTTGGGTCTACATAAGATGGCAATCCATCAGCGTCAGGTTCTAATTCCATAGCATTCAAATCACCAAATGCCATTTCTTCTTCGCCTCGGCGATTCCACATCGCCCCACCAAATAATCCCAACAAAACTGAAACTCCTATACCAATTATTACAACAACCCCTTGGGCTGCTAATATTGACTCACCGAAAAACGGTGTTGGTTCATATTCTTCGCCAAGAGAGCGGTCTGGCCACATATTTTCTGGTCCAGCCGCTTCTAACACTTCAGCGGAAACTTCGCCAATAGGTGGCAAGCGAACTAGGTTGAATGCTCCTCGTGTTGATTGCCCTTCAGGAGACGTCACTGTGACCCTAACCTTGCTGAATCCTACTTGCCAAAGACGACAATCCACCGTTGAGAAACCAGGGACAGTCAAATCTTCTCCACGAGGGTCAGTGATTCCCCATTCAATGGTCATCAGTGCCATTACTGTACCAATTGAAGGTTCAATAGCCACCGTACATGGAGAACCAACTTCGTCATTATTGCCAGTCACATTTAGTGTGAACACTGGTGGAGGTAATGTGTGGATAGTGAAATCTTTAGTTGTTGAAGTAGAGAATCCAAGGGTGTTTCGGTAAAACATTTCCAAGTGATAATCGCGGGCCGGCCAAGTTGAACAATCGATATCAGAGAGATCACTAGGAACAAGCCAAGGAGTGCCACTTAGAGAGATAACACCAGTTGCACCATAGAGGTCACCAATCTCATCAAGAAACACTCTTTCAACTACACAAGCATCACCTAAGAAAATCGTAGGTGCTGCCTCTAAATCAAATCTTAAGTAAGGCGCAGAGAGACTTGCCATCAACTCATATTCACCAAAATCTTCTGAGAATACTATCATGTTAGACTCAGCATCCCACACCTTCATTCTAACGATAAAAGTGCCATCACCCCAAGCCTGAACATCTGTTGAACCGAAGTAAGGGCTTGTACGGTTGAAGGTGAGATTGTCCCAGAAAGTGAGTGTCATGCCTGCGTGTTCTACATCAATCTGAACCGCCGCCTCAGCATAGTGCGAGGTGGTGTTTATCAGATAGACGACTCTTATTGTGTCACGATCTCCATCATTGTCTAAATCTAGTCTGTCAGCCCTTGTACTATCAACACCAATGTGTGGAGCATCTTGGGCTGAAACTGCCGATGCAAAGATAGGCACTAATAGGATAATCAGTGCCAAAAACGCTACACTCTGTTTACTCAAGGATTTCACCTCCGTCTTCTTTGCGTAATGCTGTTACGAAAAGGAATGTTAAGAAGAAAATAATAATCGGGGGCAAGAATGTGAATATTGAGGAGGATGGATTTTCTGACATCAACGAAATGTGGGCATTAATGGTGCCGTAAGAGTCACTGAAACCATCACTATTGGAATCTGGACAACCTTGTAAATCAATGGACGAGGTGCCTGCTTTAGTTGGGCAGTCATCTCTAAGACTTCCCATAGTGTTGTCACCAAAGCCATCACCATCTTGGTCGGACCATTGAAGACGATTTTTAGGGAATGCATCTGCTTCCCCCTCTGGATTTGCCAACCATGTTTCATCGGCGTCTGAGTAACCATCACGGTCAATATCAGGACATCCTAGGCGATCTATCAGCGACACGCCAAGGCTAACTTCCTCAAATGGGCAGGAATCTGCTTGATGTCCAAAACTGTTGTCTCCGAATCCATCCCCATCTGAATCAGCCCATTGACTAGGGTCATACGGGAATCGGTCACCCATGTCGGAGTAACCATCATTGTCTGAATCAGTGCAACCATGACGGTCTTCGCGGCTGGTCCCCGGCGTTTCCTTGCATCTGTCAGAAGTGGTTGCGCCCGCCGCCTGATTATCTCCAAAGCCATCACCATCAATGTCTTCCCACTGAGTTGGGTCATTGATGAACGCATCAGCCTCACCAAATGGATTTGCTAACCAACCAAGTTCGGGCTGAGCATCCGAAGAACCATCACTGTCCGTATCAGGGCAACCCCAACGGTCGCGGTAAGATTTGCCAAAGGTTGCAACACAGGAATCTGATTGCCATGCACCAAGTTCTTGGTTATCACCAAAACTATCGCCATCAACATCATGCCATTGAGTTATTTCATCGGGGAATGCATCACCAAATCCAGAAGGGTGTGCTAACCAAGAACCATCAGCGTTAGAATATCCATCACCATCTGAATCCGGACAACCATAACGGTCATGATGGCTACTTCCAACCCTATTGATGCAAGAATCCGGCTCAGAACCAGAAAGGTTGTCACCATACCCATCGCCATCTAAATCTGCCCACTGGGTTGGCTCTTCAGAAAAATTGTCGGCCTGCCAAGCTCCAGATGCTGTGTTATCACCATAACCATCCCCATCTGTATCAAACCATTGAGTAGGATTGTCAGGGAAGGCATCTGGGTCTGTACCAAGTGGATTATCACCAAAGCCATCCAAGTCCCTGTCTGCCCATTGAGTAGGGTCATTGGGGAAAGCGTCAGCGCAGTGGGTGGCATTGTCCTGACAAAGAACAGGGTCGTATGTCCAATTCATGTCTGGATTAGACCAGCCATCGCCATCAACATCCACACAACCAAACCTATCTTCGGTTGAATTACCCCATTCTATCGGGCAAAAGTCTGGGCGAGTTGCATTTTCAACAAACTCTCCAATCTCTGTGCCGTTTCGCATTACCCCCCAACTCATATCGGCCCAATTATCGCCAAATTGGTCAGAATCGGTATCATGCCATTGAGTATTATCTTGGAAAAATGCATCAGCACCATCAGAAATGTACCAAGGTGAATCTGACCAAAGAGAATTTGGGTCTGGGTCGGACCAGCCATCGGCATCACTGTCTGTGCAACCATTTCGGTCTTGTGTTGAATGACCGTAAAAGTCAGGGCAACCATCTGGATTAGTAGCCGGAGCGGGATTGTCGCCAAAATCATCACCATCTGAATCAAGCCACTGAGTGTTATCACTAGGGAAAGCATCAGCCCCTTGAGCCACAGACCAACCTGATCCAGGGTCACTATATCCATCCCCATCAGAGTCTGGGCAGCCATTTCTATCAGATGTTGAATCGCCTGCTACGGTGTCACAATCGTCGTCATTATCGGTAAAACCATCATCATCGGTATCCCGGTATCCGGTCTGAAGTTGGGGCGTCACGTCATAATCGAATTCACTAGAAAACCATCCATCTGGTACTGCCTTAATGCGGAAAAAATACCAGTCATGGGATGTTGCAGTGGCTGCAATATTTCTAGTTCCATCATTTGCAAAACTTGTGGATGCTAATTCATTGCCACCTGAATCGTATATCCCCATTTGCCCATCATAACCATCAAAGGTTCCGTGGCAACAGGTGCTCACACTGAGACTCACCGAATCCCCAGTCCAGGCTTCTATTTTCCACCAATCAGTAGTATCACCATCTGCATTTACTGAACCACTGCTGGTTGCGCCATCTGTAAGGACAGCAGCAGTTGCCATTGTGTCGTCAGCAGATACTGTTGGAATGGGGATGAGTGTTAGGGCAATGAGAATCGCAATTACACGTAGGCCGGCTCGCATTGGATGCCTTAGGCATCCCTCATGGTGATAATCGCTTTGCAGGCATGATGAAGAGATATTTCACAACTTGATTAACAGATTATCTCATTCCGAGTAAAAAAATGCATATTTTTCTGCATTTAAACGATATGTGTATTCATCAGCCACTCTTTTTTGCCCATTCGCCACCAACTCTGGAATATTTTCTGGATTGCCGAGCAGATTGTTCACAGTTTTAGCAAGTGAAGCGGGGTTTCCGACTTCAAACAATCCTCCAACCGTTTCATCAACCATTTCTGGCAGAGGACCATCGTTTACAGTAGCGCAGGGAGTACCAGATGCCATTGATTCAAGAGGAATCAATCCTTGACCTTCATATAGCGAAGGATAAACACTCAAATTAGCAGACCTGAATAATTGAGCCAAGTCAGAAAATGGCATACCTGACTCAATTGTCACTGCCTCTTGAATACCCAGATTTTTCGCCTGCTTCAATAGAGTTTTTCGCATATGTCCGCGGCCAACAATTACCAAATGTGCCCCGCTATTTTCTGACAAGATAGCGGGCATCGCTCTTAGTAAAGTTCGGAATCCTTTACGGCCAGCTAGTCGGCCAACTGCAAGCAAAAGTGGAGTTTTTGTCGCAGGTAATCCCCGTAATGCATTTTCATCAGGATTACCATATCTTCTCCGCATTTTCTCATACGCTAATTGTGAATCTTCATCGTCATGGTTTTGAGGGTGGAACATGTCAATATCAACCCCCCAACGGACCACTTCTACACGCCAATTTTGCGGTGGGTCATAGCGCTGTTCAAAATCTCGTTTTGTAGCCTCAGAATTTGCTACACAAACAGTTGAACCACGCACAGCCGCACGCTCATATTTCGCATAATGTTTAGCTGTCAAAAGAATCGCCAAATCATTAGGATTCTTCCATGTTGCTGACTCGCCATATTTTGCTGCCCGCAGCATTCCATCCCTCTCACCAAGCCATGAACCATGCAAAGTTGTTGTCACATTGCCTATTTCAGCCCGTACTTTGGCAAATTGCCCTGCTGTCCACGATATCATCGGCGCGTGCACATGCACAGCGTCAACAGGGTCAACCTTGTGAAGTCGCAACAATTCTTTGAGCGCATGACGACCATAGGATCGTGTGAACGCCATGGGGATTTTCGCCCATTTAACCATTCGAACATTTACCCCATCAAGTTTAGGAATCAAAGATGGATTCTTTATTGCCTTAGAATCACGTCGCGTTATTACTGTCACTTTATGTCCCATTTGTGCTAATGCATTTGAAAGATGGAACACAGTAGAACCCATCCCGCCCCAACGGGGCGGATACTCGCCAGACAACATCGCCACGTGCATTTTTCCACCTCCACTGCCAATTCAGGCATAACGGCCACTTAGGCCATCGTTTTCAAGCGATTCCTTGACTGTTCATCCAATAGAGCCTTTCAAGAGAGATGGGTAAGTCGGCGATTCGGTGACTAAGATGTCCGATACACTACCTGTGCATGTGACCGTGGTTATACCGACCCGTAATGAAGAGGCTGCAATTGTAGATACAATTCGGTCGGTACCATCTGATGGATGGTGTGAAAAACTTGATTTTCTGATAATCGATGGGAATTCAACTGATAAAACTAGAGAACTCGCAGAGCAAGAGGGCGCACAAGTATATCTTGAGCCACGCAAGGGTTACGGTAGAGCCTACCGAACAGGGTTTGCCATGGCACCAGGTGAAATTATCGTAACAATGGACGCTGACTGCACATATCCTGGTGAAGAAGTACCCGGATTAGTACGGAAACTGGTTGAAGAAAAATTGGAATTCATCACCTGTGATCGACTAAGAAGAGCAGAAGAAGGTAGCATGTCAGGTATGCATGGTTTTGGAAATTGGGCTCTCTCATTCACTGCTCGTATGTTATTCTGGTATGGTATTCATGACTCTCAATCAGGTATGTGGGTGTTTTACAAGCGTATCATGGATAACCCGAAAATGAGGCCAACCAATGATGGAATGCCACTTTCTGAAGAAATGAAAATCAATGCAAGACGCTGTTTCGGGAAGAAGAAAGCCATTGAGATTTCAGTCCCATACCGTCCACGTGTCGGTGATGCTGAAATCAATACTTGGACCGATGGACGAAAGAATCTATTCTTCCTTTACTTCAAAAGGTTCGGGCTAAATCGAACCCGTTCTCCTTGGGGTCCTGAAGAATAAACTGTATTCTAGTAAGACTGAATATTGAATTAGTCAAGTTCTACCATAGATGGTATATCGTCATCTGATACTTCTTCGGCATCTACTTCTTCTGTGAAGTCAAGCGGTTCTTCATCCCCTACTAAGCCCGCAGAATCATCTTCATCAAATGAGGAATCATCACCATCATCATCATCATCACCAAATCCACCCACACCCCACGATTCAATCATTTGCAAATCAGCAGCAAGGCGGCGTTTGCGTGAAAATGTGTACAGCACACCACCAACAACTGCCAATCCAAGAAGGCCAATAATGATAGCAACTGTACTATCCATGATAACATCAAAGAATGATGATTGTTGTGAAGCTCCTTCAACCCTGATGGTGGAAGAAAGTCGGTTTGAAAGATGAGGCTCTTCTTCAGGACCATCACGGCAGATTACTTCAATGTTCACCCATCCATCACGGCCTGGTGTCACCTTCACCTGTCCTGTCCACGTACTGTCACTAGCAACACCATCTGCTTCTGCACCGTCATCAGAAAGTGAAAATTCGGTCTCAATCCCGCCCTGAGATGCCCAGCCGACGCATTCCCATGTGGTCATATCAGCATCAAGCACGAAAGCGCGCGCAGTAATTATTGATTCAACCCCAGCAGTCAATGTACCCGGTTCTACCAGTAAATCATCCAATACCGGCCATGAATCTTCAACAGTAATGTTAGCAAAAGCCCAAGTTGATGCACCGCGACTATCTTTCACTTGAAGAGAAATCAAATGTGTACCAGGTAACAAAGTCTGATTACCCATCTCTGTCTCATTCAATAATACAGCAGATGCACCTTGACCAAGGTACCAACGATAGAGAATTATATCTTCATCAGCATCCCATGATTCATTGGCATTTAGCAAAATGTTTGCCCCAGGAGAAATTGTTTCCCCCTCTTGAGGAGAGGATATGATAGCCTCCGGCGGGGATGCGAGAACTTTCAAGGAACGTGTCTCATTTCTACTCATTCCAGTTTCATCTGTAACAGTGAAAGTTAGTATGTGGTCACCTGATGGAACATACCTTGAGTACCAGAAATTTGTATCAACCGCATCAAGTATCGGCTCGGAAAGCAAGTTAGAAGTCACTGATAAAGTAAAGTTATCACCATCAGGATCCCACGATTGTTGAGGGTCAAAAAGTACCACTTCATTGCTGACAACTTCAATCCCATCACCTGGTGAAGTAAGCACTAGAATCGGGGCGCTAGTAGACACTTCAATAGTCATAGAATCGGTCACAGGAGTATTTACTCCATCCGAAACAGTGAGGGTTACTACATTGGTCCCACTAGGTAAACGAGCCTCTACCTGCCAATCACCACCAAATGGTTCGCTCAGCAAATTGCTAGTCCATACAGGAGTTACTGTATCGGGCATTGAAGGCGTGCCGGGGTTACACAACCATCCCGTTGACATTTCAGGGAAGGCTTCAGCGCATGGTGCATCCCAATCACCTGAGCCAAATGCTGAGAAAAGAACAAGGTCGGCTGATTCAATGCTATCGCTTGGGGTCGGTAATTCTATGTGGGCTAAGGGAGGTGAATTGAGGACCTCTACCTCAACTTCGAATGGTGTTGACCACTGATTGATATGATATGAATCGTTATCCGAAAGCCGTAATTGAATGGCGTGGGTACCCTGGCTGAGATATCCAGTCCAAATGAGGGGGGTTGACATTGAGGTATTCAAGTCACCATCAATGTCAGAATTCCACCATACAAAAATCGTATCGCCTTCAGGGTCAAACGATGCCGAGCCGTCGAGTGTGACTTGCGACTGGGAGAGATTGGAGTCGCGGTTAACAGTGAATGAGGGATGAGGATACTCGTTCTGAACCTCCACTGATAAGTTGTAGAAAATTGTCGGGTTAAGGCCGTCAGAGAAAGCTATCGTGTAGGTGAACTCCCTGCTAGGTGCTAACTCAAACGTCCTGTTCCATTCAAGCGAGGATACCGTGAAAGTATTTGGAGGCCACTCATAGTCAGTCCACTCGCCTGTCTGAATCAAGTCACCCTCAGCGTCAGTGGTATCGCTTGCGTTAACATGCAGATTTTCGGTGAAGTTGAGCCGCAGTACCCCATCCCAATCAAGCGCCGGTGTCGTGTGGACGGTAACCGAGGGTGGCAGATTGACGAAGGTGATGGTACGAGTCTCGCTAGCACAGTTTCCTTGGTCATCACACACTTCTAGAGTGATTTGGTGAACCCCATCGGTAAGCGTACAGTTTTGGAAATTGGACCCTTGGCCTTGACCAGCATTCGGCCCATTGACCAACAAGTCTCCAGGCACACCCCCGCTGCCGCCAAAGGGATTACAGAAGGAACTAGTATCTCCATTAATGTCGCTCGTCCATTGGAAAGTGATTGGGTCGTTGTCCAAATCCCACGAGTTGCTGGCGTTGAACCAGATTTGCGCTCCTGAACTAGTCACGGTGTTGTTAAGGGGCCCATCCCAGACGATGAGTGGTGGCTGGTTGACAAGGGTAATTGTACACAAATGCATCATCAGGTCTTGATTGAGTGCATCTGGACCAGTTGTTCCTTGAGTGTTATCATACCAACATTCTGTAGAAAAATCCGTCACTGCAGATGCACCTGTTAGCGTATGGCGTTGACCTACAAAAGGCCCGAGAATTTTGTTTCCACCATAAGGTAATGTAATTGAAAAATCACTCTCAAACTGTGTAAATGATGCGTTTACAATCGCATGTGGCAATCCATGACCAAACTGATTTACAATCCATAAATCAACAAACCACATTTCATCAAAGGTTACACTGGGTGCCAATATTGGAATCGTCACTTGACTTGAAATTGCACGAACATAACTCTGACCAGTAATTGAAAATGGCACACCGCCCTGAATGTAATCTGTTAAATTTAGATCGCTTCCCGAAATTGATACGCTCCCAGTACACCCTGAAACATCCAAGCCCCAAGTATTCAGTTTCGGAAGATTTGAAACTGATAAACAATTATTTCCAGACAAAGTACTGTTACCTAACTTTGAATCAAGAGTTCGTCCGGTCCATTGGATTCCAGAGTGGTTTCCATACAGATTGATTCCCTCAAGTCTTGCATCAGTGTCATCAAGCAAAATGACTGGAGCGCCTGCTGATAGGTTTGCATAGATTTCTGCGCCATCAATATCAACCCAGCCATTCCAATTCATGTTTGAATCGTCAATGACTATCGCTGACTGTCCTTGAACTACATTAGGATCATGAACTTCCAAATCAACAAACTGTATGTCAACTGAATCCTCAACCCTTAGTGCCCCCCAATTATCATCAATTGATGTACACTGCAAGCACTGCACATTGGTTCCAGCAAACATACCATATTGATTACTTTCAATAAAAACCATTCCCGCTCCATTCAGAGCACTCGAAGCAGAATATCCATTATGGCGGGATTCAAAATTTTGCAACAACATGCGGTTTGAGTTGCTAACGCGCAACCCAGAATAACCATTATTTTGAGATAAAATGTCCGAAACCGACGGGAAGGCATCCTGAACTAGTAATCCTTCGTTACCATTATTTTGAGTAATCCATCCTGAACCACTAACATCGCCCTTAGATACGAAAATACCTGCCCCGGGAGATTCAGAAACGGTTAGATTTTGGATTGATGGGCCACCATTATTACTACTACGCATGAATAATCCTGCTCGCTCATTTGTACCTCCTATTAGTGCACCTGACTGCCTAATTGTAGTGTTAATGAAACTCGTAGATGGGTCTGTCATGTACATTTTCACGCCGTTTATTGTATTGTCATGGATATTCACATCTTCAAACCAACCACCACTAGTATTGAGGAAAACAGTACCATACGCTAAACCTGGGGATGATGAATTCGGCCCGCCTGTCCCAAACACTTCCAAATTATGGAATCGGCCCATCATGTAGGTTGAATAGTTGGAACGGTCCGATTTAGTCATCATCACTGCTGAATATTGTGAATCTCCAACTACTACATTTCTAAAAACAGGCCGAGTGATTAGACTATCAGTAGCATGAAGAACATAAATCCCATTATCGCATTTTGAAATAATGACATCTTCAATCAATGGTAAAGAGTCTTCAACAAATATTGCAGCTGAAATATTCATTGTTGCTCCACCAACATTAGTGACGTTTACACCACGAATGACGCCACCACTATTCCCCCAATATGAGATTGCACGAGTGATTTGATTGGTGAAATTCACATCTTCAACAAATGGTGCAGAATTAGCGCCGATAGAGAGTCCAATTCCATAACGCCAATTGGTCAAACTTCCATGTACATCTTGACCACCCCCTGCGAAGGTAGTCCGGCGAATAACGGGATTTGCCCAATCAAACAAATCAATTGCAACTAAGTCAACATTGTTGAATAATCCGTCTTCAATGACTGGATCACTGTTGTATATCGTAATGCCAAATTGTGCATCATTGAAGGTGACATTCCGTAGAGATGAGCCTCTATTACGACTACTTGAATTGAATTGAAATCCATTGTGCCATGTGAATCCTGATTGGACTTGAAATGTAATCGGGTCTGCTGCAGTACCATCTGCTACGACTTTCCCATCAACATAAATTCGAACACCTGGGCCCATTTGTATGGTTGTACCAGCATAGATACGTAATTCATCACCTGCTGCAACTGTGAAATCATTGTTGACATCCATTGTGCCTGACCAAATTATTAGTGCCTTTGAGGAGGTCTGCAGGGATTCATCATCGGAAACTAATTGTGAATTTTCAACAACAGGTAAAACAGATACAAGTGATGAGAGTGTCATCATTATAGTGAAGACTATTGCGGTGCTCACACCTCTGTCCATACTAAGACCCCTGTCCGAGAAACACCTTTGATGATTCCCCTCTTCTGTAACTGCGGTGAGTCACGAGAATGTTTGGGTGCTTCCACATATTTTCTGAAATCATTAACATTATTAATACAAAGAAAACATCATTTGTTTGCAAATAATTTGCAGCAATATAGTTGTTCAATCTACTTCAACTACGGTGAATGGAATCCCACGTTCCTCCACCATCTCAATTACAACTCTAGTCCACTTACTTGTAGGTGAAGGAAAGGCAATGAGATGTGTTGCTGCATCAAGTAATTGATGAGTAAGAGATGTTGGTGCTTCGCGACGTCCTGTATCCTCCAATCCCTCTCTTGGTATACCCCATTCTTCATTGAACACTACGTGTGGAACATTGTTATTCACAGCCCATCTTTCGGCTAGATAATCTACTCCACTAGCACCACCTGTGATAACTAAATCTGGATGTGCTTCGTTCCGGGTCCATTCTTCAATCGCTTCTTCCACAATGGAGAAATCATAAAATCTGCTTGAACCCACTATTACGAGATTAATTATTCTACCATCTTCGTTCAAATCCTTGCCACCGAGGCGGCCGAGCACATCGCGCCCCGATTCTCCCATCATTTTGCCAAATAGAGGTTCGTGGAAATAAACCCATGTATGGGACTAGGAGATTATGAACAAAAAAAAACGTTCTCAAAAGGCAACTTATACTAACAGATGAGATTATGATGGGGTGGTCAGTCGGCGGCAAACATGGAGACCGCGTTCATCCTTCTAAAAACCGAGCCGGCCCGAGAAAGAGAGGTGTATTCAGCACTGATAGAAGTTCCTGAAGTGATTGAAACCCACGCCCTATATGGGGAATATGATTTACTCGCAATGGTGGAATGTGAGACCTCAAAAAATTTGACATCTATTCTCATGGAAAAATTACGCCGGATTGAAGGTGTCCGTGAGACTGAAACCCTAATTGCGGTGGATTATTGAGGTGACAAAATGGCCGTAGGATTTGTTCTAATAGTAACAAAAGCAGGGTTTGAGCGAAAAGTTCGCTCGGCACTTGATGGCATTGAACTCGTCACTGGACGCTGGGGTGTATTCGGCGAATTTGACATAATCACCAAGGTTGAAGCTGATGATGATGCTGCGCTAACTCGCTGTATTGTTGAAAAAATCCGCACCATTGAGGGAATTAGCGAAACTCGTACTCTGATTGGTGCAGAAATCTAAGAATCATGTAAATGGTAATGTATTCTTTTTGCCAATTCCTTTCCAATTCCAGGAGCTTGGCGAAGATCCACTACGCTAGCATGGTCTATGCCTTTTCTTCCACCAAAATGCCTGAGAAGTGCCTGCAATTTTTTGGCACCCAGCCCTTCAACCTCTTCTAATGGGTCAAGCAAAGCGGTTTTACCTCTTCTTTTCCTGTGGAACTTATTGACAAAACGGTGAGCCTCATCGCGAGCATAGACTAGTAATCTACCTCTCCTATCAAGCACCATTGGAGTATGGCCATTCCGGTACAATGTCTCTTCTTTTTTGGCTAATGCAGCAAGTGGGATACGCTCTTTCAAACCATGTTTTTCAAGCAAGTCTGAAATTGTTGAAAGATGAGTTTGACCACCGTCTATTAGTAGTAAATCTGGCCATTCTTCTTGCCGTTTCAACCACCTATCAACCACCTCTCTCATCATCCTGAGGTCGTCAAAAACTTGGCCTTTAACACGGTATGTCCGATACTTTTTTTTGTCCGGTCTACCACCACGCAGTGTCACACATGCACCTACTTTTTCTGACCCTTGTAATTGTGCCATATCAAAGCAAACTACGACATCCAATGAATCCATACCTAGGTACTCTGCCGCTTCTATCGCCGAGCGATTCTCAAGATTCCCAGCGGCTCGTTTATCAAGGGCTCTTTCAACCTGCATTTCCGCATTTTGGTCCGCTAATGCTCTGAGAGTTGCCAACTCACCACGGATTGGTACTCTAACTTCAACTGCACCATTTCGTCTCTCTTTTAGCCAGTCTTCTAGTTGCTGCCCGATAGGTGTAGGAATGAGAATTTTAGCTGGTGGACGACGCGAATGATAGTGTTCTGATAAGATGAGGCTGATAGATTCAGAAACATCACCCCTGTGCAACAGAGGATAGTGGGTTTTTCCTGTAACCACTCCTTGTTTTGCGTGCAAAAAAACCACTGCACCAAGATCACCACGGCTACCAAAGCCAATTGCGTCTATATCTTGATAAAATCTGCTTGAAACTACTTTTTGTGAAAGTGTTCTCTGGACTGATGCGATTAAATCTCGACTTCTTGCTGCCTCTTCAAATTGCATTCGTTCACTTGCCAAATCCAT
>Ga0302120_10000629_pt1 | contig 16048 bp, 8 predicted proteins | sample AG5_Bottom_MG_FD_203118 | JGI IMG/M metagenome (GOLD analysis project Ga0302120, IMG submission 203118) | Marine microbial communities from Western Arctic Ocean, Canada - AG5_Bottom | ecosystem: Environmental > Aquatic > Marine > Oceanic | place: Canada: Western Arctic Ocean | collected 2017-10-01 | reverse complement strand
TTTGTTTGAGCAAGCGGTAATGCGCAAAATATCTCGTGTACTTCATTCTCACGAATATAACCACCTATGTCATTCAATTTACCTAAAATATCCTCCTTGTTCTGAGTGCCTTGGGAATCGTCGTCAAAGAATCCAAGAAAGTTGAATCCAAAATCAGCTTTCTTGGTCAGAAACTCCATCACCTCCAGGCCAACTGGACCAGCACCCACAACAATTGCATTTCGATTGTTAATGCCTGACGCTCTTAATCGTCGCAAGAACGCTAAAAAACCTAACCGGAAAACAATCAACATTACCCCAAAATAGGAGTAAGCAAGGAAGATAAACTGTCTGGACATGAATTGAGCCTCCTTAAGTGAAACAAGAATAATGGCAACAAGCAGCAAATGGAGCGCGGCTGATTTTAAGAGGTTAATAGTGACCTTCTCAAAACTCACTACCCGAAAAAGTTCATATATTTTTAGCACAGAGGATACTAGAATCCACACTATGTTAAAAATAACTATAAGAAAGATATACTTGTCGGTAATAGAATCCCTGTAATAATATACATCCAGCAAGTTGCCAAATCTGGTATAAGATGCCAATAGGAGTGCAAGATTTAGCAGAACCAAATCTACAAACTGTAGAAAGAAGCGGACTATTTTAGAGTAACGATCAATCATCTATGCTGATTTTTCGTTGCATAAGCAACAGTATATAAACATGTACAATCAGGCGATAAGAACTTTTATCAAAAATAAAGTTTCACGCCCACATATTTACTATTAAAACTTACTTTTGTTCAGGAGAAAAAGGATTTGTTATCAACAAAGCTGGTGTTCACAAATGACGGAAGATTGGAAAATTAGTTGCTCCAAAGTATTGGTGACAGGTGGTGCCGGGTTTATTGGCTCCAATTTGTGTACCGCTTTACTTGCCAATGACAACACCGTTGTTTGCTTAGATAATTTCGCTACAGGACGCAGGATTAATATCGCTCCCCATCTGGATAATGATCGCTTTACCTTAATTGAGGGCGACATCCGGAATACGGAAGACTGTGAACGTGCAGTGGAAGGAGTTGACTACGTTTTACACCAAGCAGCGCTTGGTTCTATCCCTCGATCAATTAATGATCCGATCACTACAAATGAGGTAAATGTTTCTGGGTTTTTGAATATGCTAAATGCGTCCAAGAATGCCAAAGTGAAACGATTTATATACGCTTGCAGCTCTTCTACCTATGGAGATCACCAAGCCATGCCTAAGGTTGAAGAGAACATTGGCAACCCTTTGTCGCCCTACGCCGTGACTAAATATGTGAATGAACTCTACGCTAAGGTCTTCTCAAGCTTATATGGCATAGAGACTGTCGGGCTAAGATATTTCAACGTATTCGGACCAAATCAAGATCCGGATGGAGCTTATGCGGCTGCAATTCCACGATTTATTAAAGCACTCATCGGCCATGAGTCTCCCTTGATTTTTGGTGATGGTGAGCAGTCACGGGATTTCACTTATGTGAAGAATGTTGTGCAGATTAATCAAAGAGCCGCCACCTGTTCAAATCCTGAGGCAATGAATAAGATTTATAATGTGGCCTATGGCGAAAGGACCTCAGTAAACGAATTGATTGAGCAGATCAAAAGGGCTCTTTCCACTTTTGATAGCGATATATCAAAATTAAAGGCCATTAAGCAAGATGAGCGACCTGGAGATATTAAACACTCTTGGGCCTCTATAGACAAGGCTACAAGTCTTTTGGGGTATGCCCCGGAGTTCAGCATGGAAAAGGGATTGGAAGAAGCGATTCCCTGGTATTGGGAGTCTCTTAAAAATACCGAAGTAAAATCAGAATAGAATCAAGCCAGAATGGATATAAAAGGTAAAAGGATATTGGTAATTGGAGGAGCGGGGTTTATTGGATCTCACATTGTGGATCAATTGCTCCTTGAAGAGGTAAAGGAAGTTATCATCTATGACAACTTCACCAGAGGACGTAGTGATAATATCGCTGGAGCACTAAGGGATCCTAGATGTAAGGTGTTTGAAATTGGAGGAGATATTCTTCAGACTGATATTTTAAACAAGGCAATGGAAGGCATTGACGGTGTAATCCACCTAGCTGCAATGTGGTTATTGCATTGCCATGAGTATCCTAGAAGTGCCTTTGATGTAAATGTAAGAGGAACTTTTAATGTGATTGAGGCAGCCATTAAGAACAATGTTTCAAGAGTTGTATACTCTTCAAGCGCTTCTGTATATGGTAACGCTGTGGAAATTCCTATGACGGAAGATCACATTTATAACAACGACACTTTTTACGGAGCAACTAAAATTGCCGGAGAACATTTCTTTAAGTCACTAGGAAGTCGCTATGATTTAAATTGGGTTGGATTGCGCTATATGAACGTTTATGGACCTCGACAGGATTATGAGGGTGCCTATATCGCCGTGATGCATAAGATTCTCGACCGACTTGGAAATGGGCTGAAGCCGATGGTGTTTGGTGATGGCTCACAGCAATATGACTTTGTAGCTGTGCAAGATTGTGCAAGAGCGAACATCTGCGCATTGAAGTCTGATGCCAGTGGCGAATGTTATAATGTTGGAAGAGGAATAGGAACTTCAATCCTTGATCTTACCAACCTACTTATCAAGCTCTCAGGTATTGAGAGCGAGATTCAATACGAGCCAGAGGGTTTAACCTTTGTGACCAATAGAATTGGGAGCATCGAAAAAGCAGAAAAGGATTTGGGGTATAAGTGGACAATTGACCTTGAAGAAGGTATGCAGGCACTTATCGATTGGAGAAACTCTCATATTGAAGCGCTGGCAGCAAGAAGAGAAAAAGTTAAGGCTTAGGCACCTTTCGCTTTACCGCCAGGCCTGTAGCAACTACATAGGCGAATATTCCCAGGACACTTAACCAAGTCACCCTGTCTGACAGAATCCCTTTTGAAATCATCCTAGCACCATAAGTTCTGGTCTGTAGAAGAGCCGCTACGGCAAAGTCTGCATCGACGTTGATACAAGGAGAGCCTGCCAATACTGAGAAGTTCCCTGTATCTGGATTTAAGAAGCGAGGATCTTCATAAGTATTACCCATTCCCTTAAGAATATCCATATCGGAGATCGAATAAGCTACTTTAAGCTTCGACTGCTTGTCTTTGTAAATAGAACTAATTAATGATTGAGAGAAAACACAATCGAACACCTTAGCTTTTCCGCCTCCTGCTCCAACGTTCTTTTCAAAGCTAGCAACTCCAATACTGTTTTTGTAAAATATGGTCCGGTCAATAGATACCTTTGATTTTCTATCCTTCACTCCCACTCCCTGATTGCAATGCGCAATAACATTCTTCACAACTGTAGCCGTTGAACCCTGCCCAACCGACACTCCTTTGTCCGAACAGTTATAAATGCGATTGGATTCGATCAATACATCCTTCGATGATTCTCCAATGTCAATCCCATCACTATTGAAGCCTGAGAAATCTCGAATAATGTTGTTGCGAATGATTCCCCCAACTACGCCATCATAGTCTACCCCATCGGTATTTGGTTCATTGTTTCCGATTAACAGGCATTCCTCTACGATGCCGGTTCCATATTTATAGTTGATAATATCGGAAGTAATGCTTGTCCTCAAGGTAGAGTTCCGGATTTCAACATGACTGAATTTCGCAAAGACTGGTTGTTCATATACATTGTCGATTACACTGAACTCAATGGTGAGGGTTGATGAATCAACATTAATGGCTGCTATCTGACCTTCATGAACTCCATGACTGGCCTCCTCAAGTATTACATGGCCCATGTAGTTGGTTCTAGTAGAGTTCTCAAAAGATATAGCACCCCATTTCGTAGAACCTGTAAACTCATTTGCCCTGAACTTAACTGGCTTCTCCTCTTCTCCACTTATGACCAAACCACCTCTTACAACTATATTCGCATCCTGATGCATAAGGAAGGTATTGTCAGCATCAATGGTTAGTGTGGCATTCGAATCAATGATCAACTCACCCACAATATAATAGGGGTAGTCTTGCACCACTAAAATAGTGTCTGCGGAGATTCTTTCAGGAACGGCAATATGATTGGTCGGTTCAAAGACCGCTTCGATGGTGGCCGAATCAGTAAATAATGCGGAGGCATAAGGACCATGTTCCCATGGGATGCCTTTCCATTCAACGAATTGATATCCCGGATTTGGAACTGCAGTAAGCCCTATCGGAATATTTGGATAATAAGATCCTGAAGGATCAAAGGGAATATCACATTCATTGATAATAATGCGTCCATTACGAGCATTGAAGTTAAGCTGCACATCTGGTCCTAAATCAAATCTGCTCCTGAAGTTCTCTCGCATCAATCCAGGACGCTTGTCAGCGAAGTATCTCATCTTATTGAGGAAGTGCTGCCAATCTTCCATTGAAGCTAAGCCACAGCTCCATGAGCAGGAATCCTTCCAGCGCTCGATATGTTGGGGCATTTCAGGAGCAATTACTGCCGACAGGCTATCTATGAAGTAGTTTACTCGCTTTTCCGTGAATACAGTATTTAGAAGCAAGGCCGTGCGCTGTATCAAGTCGTCCCTAAATTCGTGGTTAGCTACGACCGCTTTTAGCAACTCTGTGTTTACTGTATTGGAATCCAATAGCCTTGAAATGGAATTTACATCCGGCTGTGCATTGTTCCAAATCCCCATTGAAACATCTAGGTCGACCAAAATCCACCTCCATTTACCAGTAGCCCCCTCCTTCTTCCACATTCTAACATTGTTCTTTGGCCAATCCATATTAGCTGAGTAGAACTCAGATATCATATAATTGAGATATTCAGATCTATCAATGCGCTGATCTATCCATTTCATATGCTCAGAATCAGAAAAATCATTATTCACAGCATAGTCAATAAGAGAGTCAACCTCCATTTGACCCGTACTGTTAAAGCGCTTCTGGAGCAGAATCCGGCTGGGGTCAATATGATTCAATGCTCCAAAATGTTCTTCATTAAGCTTCTCCCGAATATTGTGAATCCCCCAATACCTTCCATTCAGATATACTATTGAAGGACGGTATGCCTGAGCATCTACATCCAAAACATCTATTACTAAACTATTGAACAATCCGTCACATATCATTGTGCGAATCCAATCCTGACCAGAATTTCTCAGTATCAAGGAATGATAATTCGTAAAGCCCCTTGAGTCAAACACATTCCATTTAGGCCTATGATCATCTGTAAAATATAAGGTCAGTGGTTTTTGGCCATATCTACTCGTAAAGGATCCAAAAACTTTAAGCTCTGCAGGTGATCTGAAAACCTGCAAGCTGGAGGCATCAAAGTACTCAAACATAGCTGGACGGCGCCAGCCTTGTCGAAAATTAGCTCCCTTCCAATTTTCCGCCGACCAGCCAGTTCCATGTACATAAATACCCATGTTAGCATCCCATAGATTATTAGGATCTGTTGCGATTGAGATAATCGGTAGCTCTCCATGATTCTCATTTATGAAATAGGTTAGCGTATTAGTCTCACTAGGAAAGACATCTCCACCATATGCCTTGAAACGAAGGACACTTGTACTGTCAATCTGGATTGGGTCTACAAACAATATTGATCCGATATTAACATCTGAACCGTCTAGCGTGTAATATATTTCAGAGCAGTCTTCGCAATCCAACCCAATAGTTTGTCCAGCTTCATAGCTACCTCCAACAATCGATGCGGTGGGAGGCTTAGCCCTGATTTGAGACATCGAAGCAAACCTAGACTGGTTCGAAATCCCCGCTGAATGTTGATCATAATAATTCCACAAGCCATTGCCATCAGGAGACTTTCCCATTGAAGTATTGGGCGATTGAGACTTATAGCTAACAGAGTCGAGCAGTTCGCCGGAAGCGTTATAGACAGCCAGCTCCTCTCCTACTTTACTCAAACCAAAACCTAGATGCCTGTCTCCTGCTAGTCTATCTGCCCACAACACGATATATCCCTTCGCAGGAATATTAAGCCCTGAAGGCAGCATCCATTTATTGGGAATATTGAAGTTATCAGTAATATGATAGCCTTGCAGGTCTACTGCCTGCTCACCTGAGTTATAGAGTTCAATCCAATCTGAGTAGGCTCCTAAATCACTGTCCCAATAAGCAGTTCCATTGGAGGCCATAAACTCATTGATCACCACTTGCCCAGCGCTTAACTGAGCTGTCACACACAGAATTAAAACGGATAGGAGTCGATACATCTGTAGCTATTTGCCAAATACCAAGACACCTCCAACGGCGATGGCGCCTAATAGAACATAGAACAAGGCATGCATTTTAATCTTCTTCTTCTTCTCCTCCAGCATGCCTATATGGTCACGAGTTTCCCAAAGATCGAGGAAACTCTTTCCAGTTCCAGCTCCAAGCCCAGGCGATCCCTCCCTTAGCGAGAACTCTCCGGTACCTGGGCTGGCAAACATTGGATCAGCATACATATTTCCCTCGCCACCCATCATATCCATGTCTGATATTGAATACTGAATATCCAGCTCTGAGAAGCTATCACAAAACACACTTGCCTTCCTGGATTGAGACAATATCGAGTTGGTAACTTTAGCTATTCCCCCTCCTCTATTGTTATTCTTCTCAAAAACAGCCACCGCAATATTGTTTTTGTAAAACACGCACTTATCGATAGTTGCTGTGGATAAGCTATCCTTTATTCCTACACCATGGGTGCAGCCGATAATTACATTTCGAAATAGCTTTACTTGAGATTTCTGCCCCACTGATACACCTTTGTCAGAGCAGTTAATAATTCTATTTTTTTCCATGAAAGCGTTAGTGGTTCCTTCCCCAAAATCGACTCCATCGCTATTACTACCTATGAAGTCATATATCTTATTGCCTCGAATTACTCCATCAACGACATCGTCATAATCAATCCCGTCCACATTCGGTTGATTATTTCCTTTGAGGTCACAAAACTCCACAAGTGCTTTACCATGCTTCACGTTAATGATATCTGAGCTGACCCTGGTGTGAAGCTTGGAATAGCGTATTGACGTGGATCCATATTCAGTGTAGAAAGGCTGGCCATGTACATCATTTATTCTCGAGTATTCTATACTTATATCAGCATAACGACCGCCAACGGCTCCGACAAATACAGCTTTATGATGACCGTGTGTTGCATCTTTGATAATAGTATGAGAAAGTCTAACCGGCCTTGCGGATGAGTCAAGGCATATAGCACCCCAGCTATTAGCTCCTGCCAGGCTATTTGCTTCAATAATCACACTATCCTCCTTACTTCCAAGAAGTTCTAATCCACCATTTACTATAATATCGCCTTTCTTGAACATGCGAATCACCACACCAGGTTCCGCTGAAAGCGTAGCTGAGGAGGCTATGAGAACGTCTCCCAAGGCAACATAGGGAGAATTGACTTTAGTTAGCAATAAATTCTCCTCAACCGAGGCAGGCAAGATGGATTCATCTGATTTTACAAATACAGCTTTAATATCAGCAGGGTTACCTGGTGTATAGACAACCTCCGAATCGGTAACTGAAAGACCTCCTTCCCAGCCACTGAACTTGTATCCTGGTTTAGGAATAGCAGATAAACGCATTGGAATACTCTTGAAATAATCGCCCGAAGGGTTCACTCCCCAGTCGATATCATTAATTAAGATATCACCATTCTCCGCGCTAAATTTCAAGGTGGTCATGCCTTGCAGCTTGAATCGCTTCTTCAGGTGCTCCTTCATGAACGTTGGTCGATTATCAGCAAAGTATTTGAGCTTATTGACATTGTGCTGCCAAAAGTCCACAGATTCAATTCCACAATTCCAGGAACAGGAATCTTTCCATCGCTCCACATGGGCAGGGATTTGAGCACGTATATCATTGGCCATACTATCTATGAAGTGATTGACGCGGTCGGGAGAAAAAAGCGTATTCATGCTCAATGCAAAGCGCTGGATGAACTCATTCTTATATTGCTCATTTTGGAGCAGGACATGAAGAAGTTCGGTATTTAATATTGACGTATCAACAGCGCGTTCCAGCGAATTGGCATCGGGTTGTGTATTATTCCATATACCAAAGGAGACATCAAGATCAACCAATACCCATCTCCATTTTCCTTCTCCTTTCGGTTTCCAAACCTTAACATTATTATTTGGCCAATCCCGATTAGCTCCAAAAATCTCCACTATTTGATAGTTCGTAAATTCAGAAACATCAATACGATCGGAAATGAGCTCAAACTTCTCCTTATAAGTAGCATTCCTGCTTTTGGCAAGATCAATGATCTCATTAAACTCAGTAAGTTCTTTACTGTTTGTTCTCTTTTTGAGCAACACATTTTCTGGATCTATATTATGCTGCGCAGCAAAATAGAATTCGTTGATTTTTTCTCTGATGTTGTTCACTCCCCAAAACTGACCATTGATGTATACAATAGCTGGTCTATATGCTTGCCCATCTAGATCCATGGAATTAAGGACAAGGCTATTCACCAAGCCATCGCAAAAAAGAGTGCGAATCCAATCTTGACCTGAGTTCCTTACTATCAAAGACTCAAAGCTTCTATTCTCCCTCATGGGAAAGACCTTATGATTGATAGGATCATCAAAATATACCGTGAGCGGCTTCTGCCCAAATCGACTTGTGTATATACCAAAGACTTTGATCATGGCCTTAGAGCTAAACCCAAGACTGCCATCCGGTTCGTACATTTCAATATTGGAAGGGCGTCTCCAGTATCTTAAATAGTTGGAGGTGTACCACTTATCTTGAACGTAATTGGTGCCGTTCACATAAATCCCCATATCTCTATCCCATAGATTTTTTGAATCCGTTGTTATGGAGATCACAGGCAAAGTAGATGATACACCCACAAAATAGCTTTGGGTAGATTGCTGACTAGGTGTTCCTTCAGCTGGAAACGCTCTGGCACGGACTACCATTGTTGAATCGATACGAAGAGAGCTTGTATACTTTGCGGATTGCAGTGTCACCGTTGAGCCATCGAGCGTATACCTCAACTCGTGATCAGCCATTATCCGAACTTCTGTTCCCTTCTGTACAAATCCTCCAGCTATCGAAAATTCAGGTGCAGTAGTTTTAACATATCTCTTTGAACCATTTTGGAGCTTATTTGAATGACCAGCACTATGTATTTTGAAATAGGACCAGCTCTCACCTCCATCCTCCATTCTTCCAAATGAAACGTCATTCCTTTGCCCTTCATAACTCAATGAGTCGAGCAGATTCCCGTTAATATCACTAAGTCCTATGGCCTCCTTTCGGAGGTTAAGATTAAAATTAGTGTGTAGATCGTGATTTTTACCGTCGGCCCATAGCACAAGAAACTGCCCAGGTCCTACTATTGTATTTGTAGGGATTCGCCATTTCCTAAGTCGCTTGAGATTATCTGTGAGGCCAAATCCAGACAGATCAACACTGTCTACACCGGCATTGTATAGCTCGATCCAATCAGAATAACCTTGCTCCTCTATATCCCAATGGCTCTTAGAATTAGAGGCCATAAACTCATTTATCACGACTTGAGAAAAGACACAAGTATGGAGCACTAAAAACGAAACAAGAATATAAAGCCTGAACGATCTATACATTTATTATCTACTTATCTTCCCACTCAATTCATGATCATCCATACCCAAGAGGCAATAATTGAGTTCAAATTTTGCTAAATCAAATTCTGATTCATTCACCATGCTAACGATTTCCTTGAGCAAGATTGGGCCAACCTTTACCTCAAAACGGATGAACGGAGGATTTTGTCCAATATTATACCCAGGTATGATGACTGGCTTTTCAAGAACAATGTTTTGGTCATTAATTGATACACTGCGAATTTCCAGGGGTAGCATATGAATATTCTTCGCTAGAAGCACAATTGACTCGGCGGGTGAATTTGTGCCAACAAAATTGAAATAAGCCGCCCTATATGGAGTAAGGAAGTCCCGCAAATAGGCCTGGTTATTCTGAATAATAGTATTGATCTTGGCGTCTGAGAGGTCTATACTCTGGGACAACCAAGATATCTTCTTGCCATATTTTGCAAATTCTTCTTCATTACATAATTGAGACAGTGTAGCGATATATTCTCGAAAGGCTTTTTCATTACCTAGAGGCCCGGCATTGGAGGAAGTGGAATTTTTTAGTCGGGTACCCCAAATATCATTTGTAATCGCCTCATACTTCAATTCTTGTACTTGTCCCTTCCCTCCCAACCAGGATATCATACACTCCTTCTCGTTACACCCCATGATGTCGAGCAATGCCAAGCTGACTAAAGCATCCTCCCGCCTGAGGCTAGCACTGATTCCAGTCAGGGAATTTTGGCTGTCTCCTACTGATACCTCTTCGTTTGCATTAAGTACTTCATACGCAGTTTCAACGGTAACACCCTCAATCTGAGATCTAATGTATTCTTGATTTTCGTAAATCAGATCTGCTTTATTGAAGGAATATTGCGAATATGATTTTTGGATAAACACTTCCTTTTCTTCTGCTTCCTCCCTAATTTCATTGAAGAAGTCATCCAAATATGCTTTTTGACTCATGATTTGAGCCTGCTTGAGATAAGCATCCATAAATACAGAATCTGCAAAGAGGTATTGATACCAGTAGCCATTGGTGAAGTTCCACTCGTCAATTACATAATGGCCTCCCTGCTTCTTGTTTGAACCTAGGAGCCCTTGCTCTTTCAATGGACTGATGTATTCATTATCATAACCTATCGGCTCAATCAACTCATTATTGGTATTGTAATAGAAACGGATATTGTCCAACATTGTAGCATGATGATGCCCCATAAGATCTATTGCAACAAAGAGCTTAGCCATTTGATCCACATCGAATATCTGGTGGGTAGGGATTGCTTTGTTTCTAAACTTCTCGACCTGATTGCGTACGTGTTTAAGCTGCTTCAACAACACAGGGTCTTTCTTTACTCTAGACATTTCAAAGGCAGTAATCTCTGTGCCATAGAATTTTGACGCCAGCCCCGGCTTCTGCCTCCAGTAAAAGTCTCCATTGAACTGAAAAAACACACCGGATGGTCTGTTGTGACGCTTCAGCAAACCAGCGTGAAAATTCTCCTCAACAGCATAAACAGGAAATAGGTCATCGTTGATCGCCACAGAGACAAAGTCATAATTCAAGGCTATTAGGCCTGAGTATGAAAGAAGCTTATGGAGATACCACTCGTTTAAAAACCCCCTAGTTTGCGCCCGCTGTAGCGCAAACCTGTTCATTCCCATGATTTTCTTATTGCCTTCTAGTTTCACCTTGAAGGACCACTCTCGCTCATGCGACCAGTGCTCTTTCAAATCACCCTTTAAGCGGACTTTAGCACGCTTTGAACTACCCTCATGAACAATCACAGTCTGTACCCAATCGTTCTCACCGCTCAATAGCTTTCCAGCCTCCAGCGCATCAGTACGTTTTTTCTTAAGCCTGTCCAGCATTGACTCATGCAACATAACACGCACCACCTGATCAGGTTCGTCAACATAATTAACCGTATCTGTTTGAGTAACGCCGCAACCCGAGAGGAAGGAAAGTAGTACGCCGCTAAATAACCACTTCATAGTAGTAATAATATTTATTGGCAAAGATATATTTTCATATACATACTATCACTTTAGTCCTCAGGTGTTTTATCACCAATCTATGTGGATAAATCAATCTGTTTTCATGTGGTAGGATAACACATAGTTCTATCTTTGTTCTTTCAGATAGTGATTTGTTTGATATAAACCGGAGAAATGAAAAGGAATTTATTTATTGCTCAGCCAGTATTGGGTGATGAAGAATGGGAGGCGTTAAAAGAGCCTCTGTTTAGTGGATGGGTTACCCAAGGGCCTAAGGTTGCCGAGTTTGAGAGATTGTTTGGAGAGCGACATCAGGTGAAGCATGCGCTCGCCTGTACCAGTGCTACTACCGCATTACATCTGGCTTTGGCCGCTTTAGATATTGGAGAAGGTGATGAAGTATTGGTCCCTTCATTTACGTGGATTGCTTCTGCTAATGTTGTTATCTATTGTGGAGGTACTCCTGTGTTGGTGGATATTGATCTTAAGACGTTCAATATGGATGCTGAAGACGTTGCCAGAAAGGTGACTGATAAAACCAAAGCAATTATTGCGGTTCATCTATTCGGACTTTGTGCTGATATGGATGCTATAAAATCTGCCGCTCCTGGAATTCCTATTGTTGAAGATGCAGCTTGCGCGGCAGGATCAGCTTATAAAGGAACACCGGCTGGAGGTTTGGGGGACTTTGGATGCTTCTCCTTTCACCCCAGAAAATCTATCACTACTGGAGAAGGGGGAATGGTAACTACCAACAACGATGCACACGGAGAGCTGGTGAACATGCTTAGAAATCACGGAGCTTCTGTATCTGAAGAACAACGTCATCATGGTCCTAAGCCGTACATCCTTCCAGACTTCAATATGCTGGGATTTAACTATCGAATGACTGATCTGCAAGGTGCAGTTGGCGTTGTGCAAATGGGAAAGCTGGACCGTTTGATAGCAGAACGACACCAAGCTGCATTAAACTATAATGAGGCGCTCAAGGATATCGAATGGCTTAGTACTCCAGAAATTCATCCAGATTTTACTCCCGGGTGGCAATCCTATGTATTGCTTGTTGATGAAAGCAAATCTCCTATTAGCAGGAATGACATGATGGAAAAACTTCAGGAAGAAGGTGTAAGCACTCGACCTGGAACACATGCGGTCCACATGCTCAATTACTACAAGGATCGATACGAATACAAGCCAGAAGACTTTCCTAATTCCAAGATTGCAGCTGAGACAACGATGGCCATTCCCTTTCATAACCTTATGTCAGAAGAGGATTATGCCTACGTAGTGAAAAAAATAAAAGCTCTGTAAATTATGTGCGGAATCCTAGGCACTATAAACCTTGACGGCAAACCAGTTTCTCGCAATAAGGTTAAGGCCATGGCTGAGACTATTGCGCATCGTGGTCCAGATGGAGAGGGTTATTATATTAAAGGGAATTTAGGCTTGGCGCATAAAAGATTGGCTATTCTGGATCCTAGTGATAGAGCAGCACAGCCAATGCCATCCCATAATGGAGATTGGATCATTGTATTCAATGGATGTATTTACAACTTCCAAGAGCTAAAAATTGAACTCAGAGCAAAAGGACACAGTTTTAGAACCACCTCAGATACTGAGGTCATCTGTGAAGGGCTGGATGAGTATGGACCAGAGTTCTTTGAGCGCTTGGATGGTATGTTCGCTATCGGTGCGTGGAATGTCAAAACGCGTACGCTATATTTGAGCAGGGATCGATTTGGAGTTAAACCATTGTATTACTGGCATTCTGGAAACACAATCGTTTTTGCTTCAGAGATAAAAGCAATTATCAAGCATCCAAAGTACCAAATGGGCTTGAACCTTGAGGCGCTCAACGAATATTTTACTTTCCAGAACCTCTTCCGTTACCACACTTTGTTTGATGGCGTCTTCATGTTGCCACCCGCTAATACAGTGTCTGTAAGTCCCAAGCAGAAAGATATTCTACACAAATCATGGTGGGATTATGACTTTACGGAGCCAGATGACAAGATGACCTTCAAGGACGCTAAGGAAGAGACAAAGCGGCTTATGGAAAATGCAGTTGCGCGACAAATGGTTGCGGATGTGCCAGTAGGATCCTATTTGTCTGGAGGCATGGATTCTGGTTCAATCACCTCTCTTGCTTCCACCCATGTAGATCGTTTATCAACCTTTACAGCTGGATTTGATATGTCCAGTGTCACAGGAGTAGAGGCAAATTATGATGAGCGCCGCGATGCGGAGCTCATGGCCAGTGTTTTTAAGACGGAGCATTATGAGCAGGTTATTAATTCTGGAGATATTAGGTGGTCCTTACCGAGAGTGGTTTGGCATCTAGAAGATCTACGAGTAGGAATGAGCTATCCGAATTACTATATCTCCAGGCTTGCTTCCAAATTCGTGAAGGTGTGCTTACAAGGAACTGGTGGAGATGAACTATATGGAGGATACCCCTGGAGATACTATCGAGTGTTTGGATCCATGAACCAGCGGCAGTTCTTTGATGATTACTTTGACTTTTGGCAGCGGCTTGTTTCAAAAGACAAGCGCAAGAAGCTTTTCACTGCGGGTGCTCGTAAAGGAATGGAACTCAATGCTCCCAAAGGAGTCTTTGAAAGAGTATTCACCTTCAATGACAAACTGAAATATGAAACGCCAGAACAACACATTAATAATAGCCTCTACTTTGAGATTAAGACTTTTCTTCCGGGGCTTCTATTAGTAGGAGACAAACTATCAATGGCCAACGGACTTGAGGAACGCTTTCCATTTTTGGATAATGAGCTTGTGGATTTTGCTCAGAAGATACCTATTAGGCATAAGCTCGGTAATCTGGAGAAGATGAAGAAGATGGATGAGAATGTGTTGAACAAGAGAAAGAAGTTCTATGCGGAGTACGATGACGGTAAGAATGTGCTCCGAAAAGCGATGAAGGATTTTATTCCTAAAAAAATAGTACAGCGGAAGAAGCAAGGTTTTTCCGCTCCTGACGAATCGTGGTACAGGGGTGAGAATGCTGATTACGTAAGAGAGCTGTTGTTAAACAAAAAGGCTTCTTATCGCGAATTCATAAATCCCAAATTTGTTGAGAATATAATTGATGAGCACAATAACCAAAAGAAAAACCATCGTCTACTGATCTGGTCATTCATGAATTTTGAATTGTGGTGCCAGATGTTTTTAGAGGGAAAGGATTATCAAGATATCTAGTAAGGTGTTTAAACGCTCTATCCAGTGAACATTAGCAGAAGAGTAAACTACAGGAACTTCGGATATATTCCAGGAAACGGATTTATTCGGGATTTGTACGGTTGGCTGTTTGGATACAGAAACCTCTACAAACGTCTTCAGGCTCGTGACATGATGAAGGTTTTAAACATACAGCCAGATGAGACAGTTTTAGACATAGGTTGTGGGCGAGGCTTCATTACAGTAGAGATAGCTAAGCAGGCCAAGCTAGCTTATGGGGTAGATGTGGACTCTGTAATTACAGAAATCACCATCCCTAAAGGGTTGGAGAATAAGCTAAAGTATGTAACTATCAATCCTGGCGATCCTTTACCTTTTGAGGATAGTTCCATGGACAAAATATTTGCTAGTGAGATTATCGCAGCAGTTTCTGATACAACTCAATTTCTAGGGGAGCTAAAGAGGCTTCTTAAACCAGGAGGCAAGCTTGTATTATGCAACGGCGCAGGACATCCAGCTATTAAGGCGGAATACGCTAATCCTAGCCAACGCTTTCTAAATCTAAAGAAGCAATATCCTGATAGTTTACCCGAAACCTACAAAGAGTATTGTGCTATCCTGAATAAGATCTTTAGCAATCAGGTCGATTGGTTTTACGAGAAGGAACATCTCGAGAAAATTCTGACGGAAAATGGCTTTAAGACTGGGCTGGTCTCCTACTCTCCTGGCCTCAAGCCTGGGACTTGGATGTCTTGGCAACAGTTCACCAACCATGTAAAAGGAGGAAGCACTTTATCTCAAAATAATTTCTTGCTGAAGCATTTTGTCTTTAGCATGATGCAAAGATTTGACAATAGAAAGTACGAAGGAGGAATTCTATATGAAGCGATCAACGAAAAATAAGATCAAGTCGGTACTAAGGAGCGTTACGGATCCTGCAGCCAACAACTATCTCAAAACAAGAAAGCAATACTCCTATGCGCCTTATAAAATGTCAATATATCAGAAGATTCTTCAACAGGCAAAAGAGGATGAACGTATCAGGGTAGGCAAATTTGAGATCCCAGAGAGTTCAAAGGATCAGATCAATCTGTTTCTCCGTCATGATATTGACACCTTAAAGTGTGTGCAGAATATTGATCTGCTCTTGGAGTCCAATATAGCACAGAGCTATCCTGCAGGAGTATATTTCCTGGTAGACGATGATGAGTACCATCTTGGGGATCATAAGGCAGTTGCGCAAGCTTGTAAGGA
>Ga0302120_10000628_pt1 | contig 16049 bp, 31 predicted proteins | sample AG5_Bottom_MG_FD_203118 | JGI IMG/M metagenome (GOLD analysis project Ga0302120, IMG submission 203118) | Marine microbial communities from Western Arctic Ocean, Canada - AG5_Bottom | ecosystem: Environmental > Aquatic > Marine > Oceanic | place: Canada: Western Arctic Ocean | collected 2017-10-01 | reverse complement strand
CGATGTTAATGTAGTCACGGTGGGAGAGGAGGTCGAGGAGTCCTACTCGGTTGAGGAGCAACACCTTGCTGAAGAACTCCACGCACGAGACTGCCACCAGGACGGGATGCGAGAGTCGTTTGGAATGACCGAAGAAGATGACGGCACCAGCAGAGAGGGGGAGTAATGGGAGACGATGAGTTCGACGACTACACGATCCTGGACGGGATCATGACAGCGGGCTTTTTTCTGATATGGCCACTGCTGTACTTGTGCGTTTGAAAGAGGGGCGGCCTACGGGTCGCCCTTTTTTTTACCTACCCGAACAGCGCTACTGACAACAACCAGAGCAGCGACAGCGCGCCAGTAACTATAAAGAAGAAGGTCAGCGCGTCCAGAGCAGCAGTGAGGATTCGTCGGACAAGATGCCCGTTCACGACTCCGCCTCCCACGACCGATAGCGCACTTCGCAGTTCTTGCAGCGGTGATATCTCAGACGACCCTCAGTGCCGTATTGTCGGTGAGATCTGGACCCGCAATCCGGGCAGCGGATCGGATGATACTTGACGACCTTCCAGCGGTCTCCTGACGATTCCCCATTGACCCATCCACCGCTTTCCTTACCCATTCAGCCACCGGCCCTTCCCACGCTCGATCCAACGCTCCCCAGCGCCTTCCTGTTCCACTTTCTTTGGTGTACCCGACTCACCCTTCGCCATGGCCAAGTGCGCCTCCTCCAGGGCGAACACGGAGAGCATCTCAGCGGCAGCGCAATTGTACACCTCTGTGTCAAAGAAGTGGTTGTTCTTTTCTCCCGGCTTCGGCTCCCAGACCGCAGTCGTTGCCCCTGTCGAGCGGTTGCGCTTAAACACTTTATGTTCGCTCGCCATATGACGCAGATACTCGGGCTTCGGATTCGCTGGGAGATTCCAGACTCCATGCTCGCCGGAGTACGAACCCATCATCCGTGCGAGTTTGTCTTTGAAGTGGTTTGTGTCGATGTGCCACAGCCTGATCGAGCGGCGGATCGGATCCCCGGCCACCGTCTTGTCGATACGGTTGGAGCGAATCGGAACTCCGCTGATCTTCCTCTGCCCTTTGATCGGTCGGACGACCTCGGCGAACTTCCGGGAGAAGCGGTAGACCTCATCTGTGCGATATCCAGAGTCGATGCAGCACAGGCGGACTCGGTGCTTGCGACCGTCTGTGCCCTTCCAGGTTCGATTCACAACGACATCCACTAGTGACTCCAGCCCTGCGTCCAGGCGACGGCACTCGACGAGCCAGGACTCTTCTCGCGGACCCCAGGCTCGAACGGTGAGGTAGATATGATCGAGTTGTATGTCGATTCCACAGGTCAGCACGATTGCTCTCTCGTGGACCTCGCCCTCTTCGTACTCAGTCGCGCGGGCAGCGATGTCGTCCGTGGATCGAGCCTCTGACTTCTCTTCCCAGACTGCACCTAGCCAGGAGTTGGTGAAGTTCATCAGGAGCGCAGCGTCCCCAGACAAGTGGGCTTCGAGGAACTTAGCAGCGATGTCGCTGAAGGTTAACCAGGGGCTGTAGATGGCGTGGATTCGGAACCCGCGATGCGAGACCGCAGGAGGCTCATCAAAGAGACCGTCGTTATCGATGTCGGTTCCCGCCGGTGCCCATACACCGCGAGCAAGCATCGCCGGTTTGTCTCGGTCTACAATCTTCCCGGCACATTTCTCGCACTCATACCACGCAAGTTTTCCATCTCTAATCGCCTTTGGGTCGCGCTCCTCTTCCGGGAACTTCACATATGCAAACTCCAGGCTTTGGTACGCGCTGCAATGTGGGCACGGCACGAAGTACAAGCGACGGTCGCTCGCTTCGTACTCCCTCCAGATGTATCCGTCACGAGTCGTCGGTGTCGAGGCCATCACAATTTTCCTGGTTGAGTATGTCCGGGTGCGTTCGCTAGCCAGAGAAATTGGGTCGGCCTCCCGACCAGAGAACCTCGGATACTTATCCGTCTCGTCCATTATCAGGTAGCGGATAGGGCGACTGGCGAGGTCCGCTGGAGAAGCACTACCAGCGAGATATAACATCGACCTAGTGAACTTGATTTCCTTCTTCAGGTTGTCTGACTTTGAACTGCTCAGGTGTCTTGCGAGTTGAGGTGTAGCATCCAGCATCGGTCGGATCCTGCGCTGGCCGAGCGAGATTACATCGTCCTCCCGTGGCATTACCACCAACGCTGGACCCGGATCCTGGTCTATTCCCCACGCCAAGACATTCATCAGGCACTCAGTTTTGCCCACTTGTGTACTGGCGACCAGGGTCACCCGTTCCGTCTTCGGATTGCTGACCGCGTCCATGACCTCGCGAAGGTAAGGGGTTCTTGAAGTGCGCCATGGTCCGGCTTCAGCGCTCGTCATCGGGTGTAGAATCCTATACCTGTCCGCCCACTGCGACACCGTCAGGTCGTCAGGGGGTGCCCAGGCAATGCGCTCCCGGCTGGTCCACTGAACGACCCTGACAGGAAACACGACAGGTGGTTTACTCACTTCTTCCTCTTTGGTTTTTCCCGGAGGAACGACTCGGGCGACCGCGAACTGATACGCATCTTCTCGACGACCACCCCGGTAGGGATGACGGTTAATCCGCCCCAGTCCCCGTCATCAGTTTTGCTGTCCGCCATGATTAATTTCTTCGAGCAAGAGTGGACGACCCACCCGACAGTAACGCAGGTAGCGGGGATGGCTTTTGTGGGATCCTCACCGACCCAAGTAGCATCGCTCAAAATATCGAGCCAGCGGACAACATATAAGGAGGGACGCGCAGGAACGCTTGGAGGGGATGGTTGCTTCGACCTCACTGGTGGCGGTCCTTAAAATGTAGAGGGGGACGCAACGGAAAAGCGCCCCCCCCTACGAGGAGGTGTGTCTCGTTAGAAAGGAACCTCTGCCGAGTCAACAGCACCGACTACCGCTCCCTGAGTAGTATCAGTAGCAGCCCTTACGAGGTGGATTCGGTTGGCCTTCAGGATGTACTTTTCCCTGCGGTCTCCGGTTGTCTTATCGTTCCACTCCTGGTGGTTAATTCGAGCCTCCACAATGATGAGGTCTCCCGACTGCAACCGCTGCGCGTACTCGGCGGTTTTCCCCCAGGCTTCTGCGGTAAACCACTCGGAGTTCCAGTGGTCTGGATTGCGGTGGTCTGGCGTTTCAATACCTTGCTTCGGGTAGGTTTGCCGGAAGCGTATCTCGACGACGGAACCGCTCGTCGTGTCTTTCGATTCCGCTCGATGTACTTTCCCGCTGATCGTCACCGAATTGATTCTCATCTATTTCATCCTCCTCGTGCGGCGTGTCTGAGTTAAAGGAGGAGGCAGCGCCAGATGCCGCACCGGCAGCACCGCCCCCCCCGAACTGCATTTCACAGCCCTGTTCTGTAGTCGCGAGGACAGAGCGCACCCGAACAGAGGTCTCTCCTGCAAGCCCATACATAGAGACCACTGCGTCGAGATATCCCCTCGCTCTTGCCCTCGCTAGTTCTGCATCTACCATCAAGGTTGCGAGTTCTTCGGATACTTTATCGGGTATCTCCACCAAGACCTCACCTTTCACCGAGCATTGTCCCGCACTCACCTGTAGTTGTCTAGCAGTGGTGGACCCGCTTGGCCCGCAATAGCGACTGACTATTCCTCACGGGAAAAGTGTTCTCGCAGAGCGTTGAACGCTTGCTTCAGTATCGCTAGCACTTCGGCTTCGCTTTCCACAGGAGCCAACATTGGTGCGAGTTGTGGAGGGAGAGACTCCAGCGCTGCGGTCAGTTCGCCGACACGCGCAGCCCACTGCTCTTCGACTTGGTCTCGGTCCAGCAGGGACTCTTGCATCCGCTTCGCTTGCAAGGTTGCGAGGATCGCTTTCGCCTTCCGGTAGACCTCTCCCCAGTCTCGGCCTCCAGAGTCTCCTCCTTCTTCAACATCGATGTCTAGTCCAGGGCGGAGTACCGCGCGGCGCGCCCTTTTCATATCCTTAGCCCACTCACGCACCTCGGAGACTTTCCAACCACCACCAGTCTCGTCGAAGAGGTCGTCGAGTCCCCAGTCGTTCTTCCAGCGGTACACGGTCGTGCGATCCACGCCGAGCGCAGCCGACAACTCGTCAACAGTTCTCGCCGTTTCTTCCTTAGTCATCCGGTTGCGACCTCCTCCGAACTCTACACAGCACCTCGATAGTCAGTGCTACTACGGCGAGAACGAGGGTTGCCACCACGGCGAGCATATAGGCGAGACTCTCGACGATTATCACGGAGCGGTCGGTTCGGCTGTACTGAACAGGTAGCAGGTCTCCCCCTGGTCCTTCAATCACCACAGCGACTATCGGGATACCGCGCGTGTCAACCTCGATTATGTCAGAGGGCAGTGTCGTTCGTTCTGAACCGGCATAGATGCAGAAGAACAAGGCGAGACACGCAGCCACCGAGACGCTCGTTGATACTAGGTCAATCGGCCTGGACTTCATCGCTTCCTTCCTTTCCAGATTGCCATTTCAAGTAGTCTTGCAGGTAGAATACTTTGCCGTCTTCCCCGGAGAATATCTCTGCTAGCCAGCGCCCGTACTTCCCGGACTTGCTGGTCCTGACGAACAGACCACTTGGGTGGGTGGCGAACCACAGTTTCACTTTTTCGGTGTACCACTTGCCAAGAACTCTAGTGTCTCCTCGCGGCTCCGGTGCGTCGAAGTGAGATAGGCGAACCCTTATCTTGTGCGAGACTCTGAACCCGAGGTCCACGACGAGGTCCATCGTGTCTCCGTCCACTACTCGGTCAAGGGTGCATGGGTATGTGTGATGTACTGCGGTCATTGTGTTCCTTTGCAAAACTCGACCAGTATAGGGGTGCTTTCCCCGACATACGCTCCCGCGATGTTGTACGAAAAATGCTCCTCTGCGTCTTCGCTCGTCAACCCGTCCTTCATCAACCTTTTGACGATGAGTTCTTTGTCATAAACAGCGACTCTTTGGTTGAACGCTCCACCGATTCCGATCAGAGCGTCGTCGTGCCCGTCAATCAGCATCGCACCACACTCTTCCAGTTGTTCCATCAGGGTCATCGTTACTCCTTGAACATCCAGGTTATCAGTAACCAAAACAAACCACAGGTCGCTGAGATACACAGCAGTTCGATCATCCGGTCGAGCAGCGCGTCTACCGTCTTCTTCATCGACTACTCCTTTCCCTTGTGGCTGTGGCGCAGTGAGGGGTCGCTCGCGTATCTGTCGCGGCCCTTCTCAACAGGTAGTCCTAACTGCCCGACACTGTGTAGCAAAATGTACAGGTCGCTGAACTGGACGGACCATGCCTGATGCTCGTGCGACCACTCCAGTCGGACATCTTCAGCCGGTCGTCGGATCTCCCGAGAGGTGTCCGGCCAGAGTTCCCTGGCTTCCCTGCCTTTTGGTTTCCTTGTAGTGGTTCGACTGGGGGCGGAGAGCGCTTGCTCGACCACCTTCTTCGTCCAGGCAACTAACTCTGGAGGGGTAGCCATCCCCTTGCCCTTGCGCCCCTTCAGGGTTTTGCTAACTAGCAGACGCTCTTCTTTTGAAAAGGTTTTCCAGATTCCTATCTGCATCTCCACTTAGGTTTCCCTGCGTGGACGGGTACCCCATTTACACAGCGCGACCAGGAGGTCTCCGACTGATTGCTTCGCCCACTTCTGGATGTCTCTAGTTGACGCGCACCCTCCAGCCATCGGTCCGCCCTGGTACTTGCGGATAGCACGACGCTCTTCTTCCGTGAATGAAAAGGAGATCGAGACCTCCTCGGTCCCTTCGTCTGAGGTGCGTTCGTCGCCGTCTCCGACTAGCCCTTCTTCAAGCGAGTCCATCATGGCATCCACTTCAGCCTCGTTGAATCCGATATGCTCCAGTTCGAGGTCGGTTGTGTGCAGCGCGGCGATCACTTCAGCCAGCGACTTCTTGTCGAAGTACGACAGGTCGCTCGACCGATTGTCTACCAGAGCAAACGCAGTCGCAGTTGCGTCATCGTCCTCCACGAAGATAGCGGCGACCTCGGTCCACCCGAGATCTCTGGCTGCAAGGAGCCTTGCGTTACCAGCAATGACATGGCCGGTCTCTCGGCGAGCAACAAGCGGGATTCGCTGTCCGAACTTTTCGAGACTCTTCCGGATCACTCCCATGTTCCGCTCGTCGTGAACCCGGACATTGCTGGGATCCAATGCGAGTTTGTCTATCGGAACTGCTAGCGACTTCAATCCATCCGCGATACCCATCTACTTCTCCAATTCTGATTGCGAACTGCAATCGCCCTCCGGGGTTCACACCGGGGTTAGCCCCGCTGTCTGCTCCGCCGTAAACGGAAGACGAACGGAAATTTCAGTTCCTGTTTTTGACACTGTGATTCGATGCAGGTCGCCGGTATCGTCGAGGAACCCAAGCACCGCAGAGGTGTCTTCGTCACTGTCAATGTCAATCGCCGTGATAGCCTTCTGCGCCCACGCGGTGCCGACAAGGTTGACCACCCCTGGCTCGATGTTTATCTGCTGCTTCTTCAACTACCGCGCTCCATCTCTTTGCTGATTCTTCGTGACTGCTTGTACCTTGACCGGAGAGCAAGGCGGAGATGTCGAAAGGTTGCCCGCTCCCCTTCCGCCGGTGACCTTGCAAGCAGGACTGGAATCAGATTCGAGACGGTGTGAACTGTGGCCAGCGCACCCTCCGGTGTGATCCGCCCACGCCACCCGCCGACCTCTAGGTGGGAGTAGTCTGCTTCGATGACCAGCAAGGGGAATTCCACCCCGCCCCTCAACATCGCCACTTGCCGGAAGAACCGATCTCGGTCTGTTCCGCAGCACCGGATGAAGTCTGGTAGCGACTTCCGCTCCACTCCTGCGAGTGTCAGATCTGAGGAGAGAGCGTAGTCTCCGCAGGTCAGGGTCATCCGTTGCAACTGCACGAACGGTATGTCTGAGCAGCAGGGTTCGACGCTTTTGTCGTATCCACACTGATGGGTGTGGACGCTTTTGAAGTGGTAGGGCTTCTTCTCCCTGGTGTCCACTGCTATCGCTAGCAGGTCTTCGGGGGGGGTCGCAGGCCAAGCCTTCTGCCCTACCATCTAGACCCCCGACGCTTCGACGCATTTGACGCAAATTCTGACCTTGTTCCCGTAGCAGTGATGCACGGCATAGGGGTCTCTCTACCATCCTTCTCTTGATGATGAGGTTTCGTATTATTGCGTCAAAAGCGTCGGAGATGCTATAAGGCTTTTCCCTATAACTACTTCCGCTTCGACACATTCTCGCACAATCCGTCGTTGATCTGTTTATTGCGTCGGTTACCAAGCGGCACCAACCTCCGTCGGCTTGAGCCGGACACCGTCCCAGATCCTTGACCCTGCAAGGTTCCTGGAACCAACCAGTCCTCGCTGTGTGAGTCGTCGCCCGAACTTGTTTTTGGTCATCGGTTTGACATTGCTGGCTTCGCACCAGCGGACATACGCTGAGTAGAGATCTCCGCTCAACATATGGTGGTCCACCCCCTCCTCGCACTCTTCTCCGAAGAACTCGCCGATTTCATCCTCGTCAAGTCGATACTCAGCAGTAGCGCTCGCCACCACTTCAGGAAGTGCGTCTAGCCCGTGAGCGTAGAATCGTATGCACCCTTCGACGAGCCAGTGAAGGATCCCAGCGGATTCCGTCCGCAACTTCTCGATGATCTTGTCGTCCACCTTTTCCCTCGGGATACGAACGGTCCAGGGAATCAGTCGTATCCGTCTCCACACTCCGAGGTCTTGCTCTTTGATCCGAGGCTTGTGGTTCGAGGTCAAGATCAGTTTTCCCTGCGGCTCGAAGGAGATAGGATTCCGCGCATACATCGCACGGGCGACGATCTCCTCTCCGCCGCACCATGACTTGATGAAGCCTTCGTCCAGGCTCGCACCAGCGTCGGTTTCAGAAGCGGAGACCATGCGCTTTCCACGCAGCCTGGTCAGGTCGCTGCGCTGCTCGTTACCAGAGACTGATCGACCCGACATGAAGGTGGAAGAGTCAGCGGTCCCTGCGTAGTCTCCGAGGACGGACATCACCGTGTTGATGGCGACGCTCTTTCCGTTCAGACCTCCACCAATATTGCAGACAACTATCTGCGGCATCTCGCCAGACAGGCAAACACCAAAGAGCATCTGCAACCACGAACGGACATCTGGATCGGGCTGCACCTCTTCAAGAAATGACATCCACCGTGGGCACCCTGGGCTTTCCTTCTCGTAGTTCAAGTCGGACCTCATCGTGAACCGCAGCGTCGGGTCAGGGGGCGAGAGTGACCCATTGGTCAAGTCCAGCACTCCGTTTTTGAGTGCTAACTTTGAAGGGTGCTTCAGTTCCCCGAGATCTCGGACTGGAACCTTGACGGTGTTCCGTATCAGTTTTAGGGCGGCTTCGATTCCACGGACAGTTGCGAAGCGCTTGGCAGCAGACAACAGCCCGCCTCCCTCCAGTTCCGCTTCGATCAATCGCTGAGAAAACGCTTCTCTTGCGAGGTGGTCTACCTCGTCTCGGTCTGCGAACCAGATGCCTTCTTTCTGGTAGTGCCACGGCTCTTCTAATCCAGGAACATACATCACTTGGTTACCGATGGTCCGTTCCAGATAAGTCGCTGCGCCAAACTCGGTCAGGTCTTCAGCGGTCAGCGGGCGCTCTGGATCTTGCGCTGGGTGCGTTTCGATCAACTGGGAGAGAGGCAAGCCAGCCTCCAGGTGGTCGGTCACATCTGCACCTGACCCAGGACCGCCTGTCGCCGAGGTGAAGATAGCAGACGGGATTCCGTGCTGGTCGAGGAGTTCGCGCAGGGCAAGTGCGCTCTTCTCTCCCACCTCGTCGAGGTCTGCGATAATATTGACGACTGTCGGCGAGAGGCTCACGAACTGACCAGCGAGAGTGCCCCACGACGCACCTCCGCCACCAGCCTTCGTAGTAGCGGCAAGCCCGCGTGCTTCCAGGTTGAACACATCAACTTCGCCTTCGACCACCCACAGGACTTCGAGAGGCTTCCTCGCAAAGAGTCGGTCAAGTCGGAACAGGGTGCGCTGGACACCGGCAAGGCTCCAGATCTTTGCGCCTGTTTGTGGATCGACTTGGTGCTGCCGGAAATCCTTAGGCTCCTTGCGAGTGACTACGAAGTTGAGCGTCCCGTCTGCGTTGCAGTACTCGTACTCTTCGCCGTCTTTCCGAGCGTGTAGTTGCGGCTTCCGTTTCGGTTGCCTGACGCTGCTGCTGTGGTGGGGAGCGGAGTCAGGGTCGAAGCCGAACGCTCGACAGACATCTTCAGGACTGCAACCTGCGTAGCACTTGAAGATCGGTCGCCCGTTAAACTTCTTGGACTCGATCACCATCAGACTCGGGCGACCATCGTCGTGACTTGGACATCTACAGATCCACCTCGGTGAACCATCGGAGTCTGGAGACAAGGGTTTCCCTGCCTCCATATTTGCACACACCTCGTCTATTTTCGGCCAGGGCATTCCCTCCCCCTCCTTCTCTTCCGTTGTTACTCTCCTGCGGTCTCTGCTTGTTTCTTTTCGTATGCTGCGAGGCTCTTGGCAAGGTCAGCCACTGGAAGCAGTGATGATTCGACCAGGGGCGCTCCTACCGCTTGCTTGAACCCGTCGTCGGTCAGTTCCTCTGCGACCGGAGCAGCGCCTCCACAGGCCATGCGAAGCGCCTGTATGACTGCCCGATGTCCGAGCATTCGCTTGGGCATCTGTTTCCAGATCGGAGTGGGCCGCTTGCACTCGCTCAGGAACTCTGTGCGCTTGAATGTTCCACCGTCTACCGTAACGAAGCCGGTACAAGATGTATCTCCGTCTTCGCATTGAGCATACTCGGTATCGACTGCTGAGATTCCTCGTCGTTGCGCCAGCGCCATCCAACCTTTGAGTGTGACTCCCGTTTCGACCTTCCCTGCTCGTTGCAGGATGAGTACCTGACCTTCAAAAGGACATAGGTCGAGAGAGGCGATATCGCCAGTAACTTTCCGCACCTGTATCTCGCTGAAGCCGCGCATATAGACTGTTGCGAGGTCGCTGACATAGACATCGATGTCCATTCGTCGCCGCGCAGCGAGTCCTGCGAGTGGAGAGTCGCTCACGATTTCACCTCCTCTTGGCGGAATTGCTTATGTCTGCCGCGAGTCACCGATTCGACCCATTCGTCAACCCCCCGAGAACTCCAGGAGAGGGCTTTCGCGTGTTTGGTCAAGCGGAACGGGAGCGCATATTTCGGAATCCTCCCCAGCCGCCTCCAGCGCATAAGTGTCGAGACGCTTATGTTCAACCGTCCGGCGACCTCGTGAGTTTGCAGGAAGTCTGGGCTGATGCCAGTCTCTCCGTTTCGATGTTTTGGGCGATCACCCATTGTCTCCTCCGTGACTATTTTGGAAATACATAGATGCAGTCCTCTCTGAACGCGCAGCCGTTGCAGTAGTAGGGGCTAGGGTTGGGCAGGAAGACTCCAGAGCGCTCGTTGTTTATCGCAGCGGTGAGGAGATTTCCCAATTGAGTGTGATGGCGAGCGTCTCGTTTGTCCTCGAAGACCGAGTAGATGGTCCCTTTTGTTTTGAGTCGTCGCAAGTGGTCGATTCGCACCACCGCGTTACCGTATCCGTTGTACTCTCCGAGCAGGGAGTACATGGACAACTGGAGCGAATTCTCGTAGACCGATTTGTTGAAGGACTTTCCTGTCTTCAAGTCGCGTATCCGAACTTCCCCTGTTACAGGGTCGATGTCGATCACATCGATATACCCGTGTACATGGATGGACTCCCCGTCAAACAGTATCTCGGCTTCAGCGTGTAACTCGGATGCGATTGGTTTGTGGATCGTCGGCGAGATCTCAGTAGCATACGCCTCGGCGAAGTGCGTCGCTCTCTCTCTCGCTTCTTCGAGGCCAGGGTCGTCGGCGAGGTCAGTGATGTCCTTGCTGTCTGCCTCGACTTCAAAAGCAATGAGCGCAGCATCCACTACCTGCTCTTTGGTTAGCGGGTCAGCCCCGGCGACTCGACCGGTGATGTCTTTTTCCATCGCCTTGTGAACAGCGCTCCCGACAACCATCGCTCGGTTAGCAGTCGGTGGTCGCTGACCGAGGATATATTGACGCTTCCAACTTTCACCGCAGCCAGACAACGCGCTTTGTAATTTCGAGACGCTCCACTTCGCAGTCATAGGACTCCTTCTTCGATGATCGTATCACACTACGGACTAGTTGCAACCCTAAACAGGTGGTAGGCGGCCAATGCCTAGTGATTACAGGGGGTTGCAATGGAGGCCGCTGCGGGTTACCATTGAGGTATGAAAGGGGGCCAATATGCCTCGGAAGAGAACAGACATTCACAGTCCGGCGAGGATTATAACGGAGGACTATGTGTTCGTTGGGCTTTTGCCTACGCAGTCTTTCGCCGGTGAGCATCAACACATCGAAGACCACATGACCGCGACTGGTGGAACTTGGGCGAAGCACAAGCACGGTGGAACCTGCCATGTCTGTGGCTCGTCAGCAATGAACCACGCCGTCTTCCTGCACACTCCAACAAACGAATACATCATGACCGGCGAAACCTGCGCCGACTACTTCGACGATGTTGACAGTGCTGGTTTCCGCCGCATGAAGAAACAGGTCAAGGACAACAGAGAGTTCCAGGCTGGACTCGCTCGCCGCAAGGCGCTCCTCGAAGACCGAGGTCTCGTCCATGCACTTGAGTGCGAACACGGAATCGTTCTCGACTTGCTCGGGAAGTTGCGGAACTACGGAGACCTCTCCGAGAAGCAGTGGGAGTTTCTGGCCTCGCTCGTCAAGCAAGAAGAAGAGCGCCCACAAAGAGAAGCGCAGTACGCTGCTGAAAAGGAAGCGGCCTCGCCGATCCCAGAGTTCGACGGAAGAGTCACCGTGGAGATGACTGTTGTCAGCATCAAAGAACCAGACGAGTCCGCTATGTACCCGGTGCAGAAACTCGTGCTGAAGCACAGCGACGGTTGGGTTTTGTACGGGTCTCTGCCGTCGGCGCTCTGGGAAGTGAAGCGCGGAGATAAAGTCCGCATGACTCTGCGAGTTGAAGTGAGTAAGGACGACCCGAAGTTTGGTTTCTACTCTCGCCCGACAAAGGCGAGTATCACGAAGAAAGGTGGTGAGTAATGAGCAGTCTTCGAGGTAAAGGATCGAGGGCGCAAATGATTTTCCAAAGAAAGTTTGTCAGGATCGAAGGTTCCGCTCGTATACCAGTTGACAGGGGAGGCCAATGCGGGTTATTCTCCAGTCATGGAAGCGAGGGAACAATGTTTTACGCAGTGGACAAGAACAACCGAATCCTCGACTGGGACAAGAGCCGAGAGAACATCGAGGACTTGGCGCATCAGGTCAGGAACGACGCGAGCGTTAAACCGGTGCAGATCTTTGAAGCCCCAGCAGGGCAATACTCAGGGGACACCTTCGAGAAAGGAGGAAAGTAATGTTGCTGGAACAAGCGATTGCGAACATGGACGACGGTAACCAGCAGTTCATCGTGGATCACCCTGAGTGGTTCTTCGCGATCAATGCTCAGGGCCAGATCGGGGAGTGGTCACCACAAGCCGAAAGAGTGATGGAGGGGCGCACCGCTTTGGTGGCTCACAACGAAGAACCGTGGATGGTCGTCTCCGGCGACCGCGCCGGGAAAGAGATCACCTTGAGGAGGCAGTACAGATGAGATACCAAGTTATTGTCGGGAACATCGGCATGGTGTTCGAGGACTACTCTCTAGCAAAGGCAACCGCCATCTTTCATGACTACTGTTTCATGAGCACCGATGGCAATGGTCGAGCATCGGGAGAAGAAGTTCACCTGATGGATGATGGCGAACCCATCCGCAGTCACTCATAACGCACACGGGCGAAAGGAGCCACAATGGAACTTATAACTGACGAAGGTCTGCGAGTAGAGGCGAAGCAAATTGCCGAGCGCTTCCTGGACCTGACCGTCGATCACCACGGGGAAGGTTTCCTCACGATCACCTCCGCCTTGAAACAGTTGCGGGTGAAGAGCGCTCACCTTTCCGGGATCGCCCAGGAGCGTCTCGCTACTCCGATTCAGGCCGAGGCCGAGGAGGCTCTTGACAAGATGCGCGAGCGGGCGCGGTCCATTTTTCTTGACAGGCGCGAGGTGACCATTCGCTGGTCGAAGCGTCCAACCTTCCAGCGGCTCGGTGTAATCTTCCCGAACGGGACAAAGAGACACCCATCACCGCTGATCGAGGTCTCTTCGATGCTAAAGGCAGACGGCTGCCACGAGGAGGCGCTCGACACCCTGGCCCATGAGATCGCTCACTGGATTGCACTCGCAGTAGGGCGGGTAGGCCGAGGACACGGTCCGATCTGGAAAGCAGTCGCAGAGGTCTGCGGCGGCGAGGGGGCCGCGACTCGGCTGCTCGCCACCGGCCGGTCCCCATCGGTAGACGCAGCGGTCGCCCGACTGCGCGGTCCTGGATTCACCTACTCTTGTTCCCAGTGCGGTCATGTCGAAAGTTTCAGCAAGACGCGCCACCGCAAGGTGGAAGATCACATCGAGTTTTACGGTGGAGTTGGTCCGTACAGTCACACGAAGTGTGGCGGAGTTTTCATGAAGGAGAAGAACGATGAGTAGATTATACATAGCGATGGCGGAGTCGAAATCCATGGGACCAGAGCCAGAGGTTTGCAGGACGAAGCGTGAGGCGGAGAGGTGGCTCTCCCAGCCATTATTCCGCACCAAGGAAAGTGACATCGACACCGAGACAGGCGAAACGATTGAGGAGAATAGTTGGGAGCGAGTAATCTACACAGTCGAGATTGGAACGACGAAGAAGGAGCAGATGGCGGCAGCGAGGATGTTAATCTGCCGGGGTATGCAACACGAGAACAACCTCGGCGGTGATCCCGGAGGCCCGATTGAGTACAGGAGGATGGACCGATGACTTTAATGGCGAGTTCCAATTTGAGACAAGTGCTGATCCTGGAGGGTACCAAAGAAGTATCCACCACAATTGAGGTCTGGTGCCCCCACTGTGGGGCTGACTTCAACCTCCGGGGGGTCTTCCTCGCTGATGACCTGACCGACTTTGCGGAGAATAGACAGGGACTCTGTGGGTGCGGCCCACTGAAGGAGGAGAAGGAGGAGAACGATGTGCGATGACAGAGATCCGTCAGACGCGCGGAAAGAACAGGTCGAGAACGAGATGGTCGAGGACCACGAGTACCGGGAGAAGCACGGAGTCGCCGGGTTGGTGCGCTTGCGATACCTCCTCCGAGACGGGGGGGTCGCCGAGTCGAACTTCTGGTTCCCGCCTAGTCGTCTTCCGCCGATGACAGAACGCGTCCACTTGGCGAAGGCGAAGCGGATCCTCACTGGCCGCCAGCGCGAGCGCTTGGAAGAACTGCTCGTCGAAAACCCGGAGTTGCACACGGTGGTGGTTGTCTCCAGTATGGAGGACGCTCAGGCAGCAGTTGCGAGTTTAGGTCTTGAGCCGGGGAAAGGAGAAGGACGATGAGTATGGGGGAAGGGTTCAGAAGAGACCGAGCGGAGCAGTGCAGGTCTCGACCGGGAGCAGCGACTCCACGCAGACATCTGGAAGGGGTGTCGTCGAGGAGGAAGGGTCGAGGAAGACCGCCGAGCAACAAGTTGGAGCGGTTCCTGGAGGAGCATACCCCCTCGGTATGCGAGGTGTCTGATTTCAAGGACGCTGTGCGAGCGTTCCAAGATCGAACAGGGGAACTGTTCCTCTCGCCGGGTCAGACGCTGATGATTCTCAAGAGCCTCGGGTATGGAAGGGTGGAGTGATAATATCAATGCCATCAATCGAAGTCGATAATGCGTACAGGCGCAGACTCGCTATATATATGAATCGTGATTCCCCTCCAGGAACCTTGGCAACCAGAAAAGAACTGCGCGCTCACCATGAACAGGTTGGCGAGTCTGAAGATGACGACATCTGGATGGAGACCAATGACCAATACGAAGCAGAACAAAAAGGAAGGGTGGAGTGATGATCGACAAGTCTTCGTATCCGAGAATGCGATCTAGCCAAAGTCGTGCAGGGCAGCGAGACAACGCAGCGCGAGCAATGGACAAGTCGAGGGGGCGCACGATTCGTCGCCACTTCATTGAGGAGCGGAGGCGGCACATCGCTGCGGCGCTGATGGAAAAGCGGAGCGATGAGGAGAAGGAGTAAAGATGATGACCACTGTGGGGCTGGACGCAAAGAAGGACTATTCTCAGAACGGAGGCGAAAAATGAGCGCTCGTGGTTTGCCCCGCGACTACAAGAAGATCGTGAAGCCACTACTCAAGGATGGCTGGACCCTGACCGGCGGAGGGAAGCGGCACTTCAGGGTCCACCCTCCAGCCGGGGATCACGAGGTCCACCCTCTGTCGTTTCCCTCGACTCCAGGAGCGCACTCCGGGTTGGCGAACTTTAAAGCCGCAGTGAAGCGCTCCGTGCGATTGATCCAAGCCTCGCAACTGGGTGAGAGCGGGGAGCGCGAGAGCGCCCCTGAGCGCCCCTACAGCGACTCCTGATATCGAGCCATGCCGGGAGGCCCAACCCTCTGCGCACTGCGGAGACTGGGCCTCCTGGGGCGGCCTGTCGGATTGCAGTCTGCTTTTATGAACAAGAATTCTTTTTTTTATCGAAGTGCCCCTAACCTCAGATGGTGGTATTGCCCCAAGTACCTTTTGTAAAGGTGTAAAGGATTGTCAAGTTGTAAAGGTTTGTAAGCGATCCAATTCGTGATTGTATTGCCCATCCGATGGGTGGCTATATTCTAGCCGGTTCGATTGTGCGGTTTGTTAATCCAATACAAGCGCGTGGAGCGTGGAGCGCGTGGAGCGTGGAGCGTGGAGCGTGGAGCGTGGAGCGCGTGGAGCGTGGAGCGTGGAGCGTGGAGCGTGGAGCGCGTGGAGCGTGGAGCCTGGAGCGCGTGGAGCCTGGAGCGTGGAGCGTGGAGCGTGGAGCGCGTGGAGCGTGGAGCCTGGAGCGCGTGGAGCGTGGAGCCTGGAGCCTGGAGCCTGGAGCGTGGAGC
>Ga0302120_10000627_pt1 | contig 16051 bp, 15 predicted proteins | sample AG5_Bottom_MG_FD_203118 | JGI IMG/M metagenome (GOLD analysis project Ga0302120, IMG submission 203118) | Marine microbial communities from Western Arctic Ocean, Canada - AG5_Bottom | ecosystem: Environmental > Aquatic > Marine > Oceanic | place: Canada: Western Arctic Ocean | collected 2017-10-01 | reverse complement strand
ACGGACACGGGATCCTCGCTGCCCAACTCAGGCATGCTGGTTTCCAGGGGCAACAAAGGCCGCTGCAAAATCGCCGCGACTTCCCGCGCAATCCCCCGGTGGCCCCAAAGGTCCGGACGGTGCGTCAGGGACTTGTTGTCAATTTCCAACACCCAGTCGTCGATGCCGATAGCCTCGGCCACGGGGGCACCAACGGTGGGTTCCCCGGGAAGTACCCAGATCCCATCGTGTTCGTCCGACAGACCGAGCTCCCGTTCTGAACAAATCATGCCCACCGACGGCACGCCGCGGATCTTTGATTTCTTGATCTTGAAGTCCCCAGGCAGCACCGTGCCCACGGTGGCCACCGCCACTCGTTGACCCGCCGCCACGTTGGGAGCGCCGCAGACGATTTGCAGGGGCTCGCCCGTGCCCACGTCCACCTGGCAGATCCCGAGTTTGTCCGCGTCCGGGTGCTTGACCCGCTCCGTCACATGCCCCACCACCACATCCGACAGATAGGGCGCAAAACGCTCGACTCCCTCGACCTCGGCGGTGGAAAGGGTCAAGTCTAGGGCTAGCTGCTCGGGATCAATCCCGGTCAGGTCCACATGGCGGCCAAGCCAACGCATTGAGATCAGCATGAGAATTGCTCCAGGAAACGCAGGTCTCCGCCCAAGAGGTGGCGCACGTCGTCGATGCCATGGGAGAGCATCACCAGGCGCGAGAGGCCCAGCCCAAAGGCGAAGCCACTCCATTCATCCGGATCGATTCCCGCTGCCTGCAAGACCTTGGGGTGCACCAAGCCGCAGGGCAGCAATTCGATCCAACGGGTTCCCTTACAAACCCGGCAGCCATCACTACAAAATACACAGCGCGCATCCAACTCAAAGCCGGGTTCCACGAAGGGGAAGTGCCCGGGGCGCAAACGCACGTCGATGTCGCGCCCAAAAATCCCACGCAACAGAGTCTTCATGGTGCCCACTAGGTGCCCCACGGAAATGTCCTTGCCCACAACCAAACCCTCCATCTGATGGAAGGTGTGTTCGTGGGTTGCATCCGTGCTTTCCTGACGAAAGACCTTACCCGGACAGACCAACCTAAATGGCGGGGTCAGACGTTCCATGGCCCGCACCTGCACGGGAGACGTGTGGGTGCGCAAGACCAGGCTGCCTTTCTCATCGCAATAGAAAGTGTCTTGCGAATCCCGGGCCGGGTGATCGGCAGAGATATTGAGGGCTTCGAAGTTGTACCAGTCGAGTTCCACCTCGGGCCCATCAAGGATGTGGTAGCCCATGGAAGTGAACACCTCCACCAGCTTGCGAGTCACGTGGGTGATCGGGTGCAGGGAGCCGCGCTCTACCTGGGGCGGCGGCAGGGTGGCATCGAAGCCAACGCCGGCTCGGTCCCGGGCCAAGTCCGCCTGGGCCAATTCGGCCGCCCGCGCCTGAAGGCCAGCGGTCAAGGCGGTCTTCAATTCGTTGGCCGCGCGGCCAGCTGGTCCGCGCTCCGCTGGAGGTAGGCTTGGAATTGCCGAGAGCTGCTGACCTAGCAAGCCATCCTTGCCAAGCAGTTCCCGCTCAAGGGCGGCCAGGGCCGCAGGGTCAGGAGCCTCGGCGATACGCGCCTGGGCCGTCTCAAGATTGGCTTGGTTGTCCACAGAAGGAGTCTAGAAGAGGTGAAGGGGAATTGGCTCTGGAAGCTGCAAATCCTGTCCCCGAGCGGTCGTGCCCCCCATTCAACAGCAACCCCACAGGTCCAAGGAGCCTATGGGGTTGCAGTCGATGGTGCAACGAATGCACACGGACAGAGATCCCGTAGGACCTCTGAGCCAGCCTCAGACGCCGCGGGCAGCGGCGGATGCGGTGGTCAGTTCGGTGAAAGCAGCGGGATCGTGGATCGCCAACTCTGAAAGTTGCTTGCGGTTCAGCTCAATGCCCGCAACCTTGAGGCCGTTCATGAACCTGGAGTAGTTCATGCCGTTTTGGCGCGCCGCGGCGTTGATACGCACGACCCAGAGCCGACGGAACTGGCGCTTTTTCTGACGGCGGTCCCGGTAGGCAAAAGCCCAGGAACGCATGAGCGCCTCGCGCACCGTGCGCCAGAGCTTGCTGCGGCCACCGCGGTAGCCACGAGCTTGCTTGAAAAAACGGGCCTTCTTACGGGCGCGGGGAGCGCCATAGGTTACACGCACCATGTTAGTGCCCCCCCATCATACGTAGAAGCAACTTGGCCCAGGTTCCGCCCGTGATGATCGACCTGCGCTTGGCGCGCTTGGCACCTGCACTGCGAATGGCGTGCATGTGCCCTCGGCTCGGACGGTTGGATTTGAGTTTGCCGGATTTGGTCCGGCGGAACCGCTTCTTAACGGCTCCCTTTGATTTCATCTTAGGCATGGCACATCCTCGGTAGGGCCCGTGGGCCGGTCACGAAACCCTGGTCGCTGGCATGCCACCGCTTGCAGGGGCCCGGAATCCCGGGCTTGGAGCGCAAAAGGATAACGATTCCACACCCCTCTGCAAGCCCAAGGGCCCCTTTCTCACTCTCAGCCCCCACAAAACGGGACTGCAAGAGGCCCAGCCCAGGGCGAACTTGAAGGAGAACCGTCCCCAGCATGACCCTGGGCCGAGCCAGGACCTCCAGGGTCGTACCCAGAAAACGAGTGAATGCCGCACGCAAACCCGCCCATCAGCCGTCGGGCCCCCCTAGTTCTTCGCCCCTGTCCCAAAGCCAATACGGCCTGGGACAGGGGCGAAGAAACGGCCGGAGGGGCATCCGAAAGAAACCCTCGACACACTAAGGGACGCCTACTGGAAGGTGATCCGGACCCCGTCGGTGAAGTTCGAGGTCTGAATCAGAACCACATCCCTGTGCCAACATGTGAAGTTCCAGGTCTCGCCCGGAACAACCGAGTGCAGGGGGTTGGCCGGAATCACGGTCAAGTCAATCACCGCTTGCAACTGGCCGCCCGCGCCCGTGTTGCCAAGTTGGCTGACGAATCGCGCAATGTTGCCACCGACGCAAAGCACTCCCATGGAACCTCCAGGACCAACAATGGCCGCAGGGGTCATGGAACCGAGGAAGTAGCCAAACTGGTTGGGGGGCAACTGACTGGCCGTCAAGGTCAAGTCGTTTGCAATCACGTCCAGCTGGCCAGTGGCATCGATGCGGCCAGACTGACCGATGGAGTTGCCCACTGCGGGATCGCAGTAGCGACTGCCGATGGTGCCGGGACCGCCGCCGGAGCAGGTACCGCCGATGCCAGCGGTTTGCATCACATAGCTGTTGCAAAGTATGGGGCTCTGGTTCCAAATCTCAACCTTCATGACCATCTCGGAGTCACTGCCAGTTGTGTTGGTCCAGGACAGGCTCTCGTTGTTGGTCGAGCTCGCTGCCTGGGCGACGGGCAAGCCATCACAGCCAGCACTCGTGTACAGGTAAGCATCGATATCACCCGCGGTGGTATCGAAAAACAGGTCAGCGGTGAAGGTCGATCCATCCGCAACACAGAATGTGAAGTAGTCCTTGTCTGCCAGGGCGACGAACATGTCGAGTTCGAATCCGTTGGCCAGCACTGCCGCTTGGCCGCAGTTGTCATTGTCCTCGTAGGCGTCATCGGGCTGGGTGCACGGATCAGCAGAAATGCTCACGTCTAGGTCGTATTGATTGCAACCCGTACCAGGGGCCAAGAACACGTCCACAAAAATCGGGACGGTGGAGGCGGAATTGTTAGTCCACGACACCTGCTCGTTGTTATTGGTCGACGTTCCGCTGCCAGCATTGCCGAAGCAATTGTCGTAGAGGAATGTGTTGATGTCGCCACTGCTGTGGGTGAAGGTTAGATCGATGGTCAGAGTCGTTCCCGCGGGCACGGCCACCTCCCAGAAATCCCGGTCCGAGCCGTCCACCACGAGGGCCGTGGTGCTGCCGACTCCCCGGACAACAGCTTCTCCACAATGATTATTGGGCTCGTGGCTGTCATCGGTGCAACCACCCCCACCACCGCCGCAACCATTGCAATCGGGAATGCATGAGTTCACTGCCTCGTTGCGCATGGTGGTCTCCACCTGTGTGTGGAAGTAGGTGGTAATGTTGTTCATGCCGCCGCTGCACAGGTGGCAATAGCTCATGACTGTGCCCTGGTTCGTGCACTGCTGGCTCGATTGACAGCTGCCAAAATATCCACTGGGAGCACAACGGTCCAATGGCGTCGGGCAATAGTCATGGGTGTGGGGCGCGCCGAAGTTGTGGCCGGTTTCGTGGGCAATGACCACGAAGTCCCAGGTGTTGTTGCCCTGACTGACCGGGAAGTTCAGGCCGCCGTCAACTCCAAAGCTGACGCCAAAGCCCCAGCTGCTGTTACAGAGCACATCGAGATACGCCACGCCGCCGCCGTTCACACCGCTGACGAAGTGAGCCAGGTGCGCGCCGCCCGGAATGTTGCCGGCCCACGCGTTCCTGAATTCGGATAGGGTCGAGCCGGGGCCGCCACCCTGGGAGGTCCAGGGATCGTTGCTGTTGGTGTAGAACTGCACATAGGGGTAGGTGATGACCACGTCAATTTGAGTGGCGTAACGATCACTGATCGCTCCCAAGAGCGCGGTCAGATAGTTTTGACACGCGGCCAAGTTGCCCCACTGGTTGTAGAATTGGAAGTCCGTCTCGACCGCTTGCTTGCATTCCAAGACCGTGCCAACGGGATTGTTGTATGTGGGCGGACCGGGTTGACCAATCGGACGACTGGTGTCAGCAACGCAAAAGGGCCCCTTGGGAATGCCCGTGGTGCGCATCACCGTTTCGGGGACGATACGCACGGAACTCATGTCCCAATCGAGACCCGGCTGCAGGTAGGGCAGCAGGTGATAAACCTCGCCGCCTGTGGTGATCCACCCGTAGCAGCCATGGGATGAGAAAGTCAGTTGCACCTCAGAGGTAAGGTCTCCGGTGACATTTCCTTTCCAGATGCTCTGGTTCAGACTGTCGTAAGGGGTCGGAACCCCATCCACTTCAATGCCCCAGGTGCTGTAGTCTGCCTCGATGCGCTCGAGGTTCAATTCCACGCTGCCGTATCCCGGCAGGGGCACATCCCGCATGGTCAAGTCAGTGGAGGCCACCAGGCCCCAGAGATCCTGGGAATTGGGTTGGTATTCAGCCGTCCCAGGAATCAGGGGGATGCCACCGAGGGCATCAAGGGGAAAGCTCACCACGTCCTGGGCGCTGGCTGTGGCGCCGAAAGTGCTGGTGAGAAGGAGCAGACTGCTGACTAGAATTCGCATGAATGACAGAGGGTGTGGATATGAAGAAATGGAGGTCTGGCCCTTGTGACGCACGACCCTCCTATGGGGATCCCCTAAATATCCTACAGCCCAGAACTCTGCTTGCCCGCCCAGAGCCGTGTTTCTCTCCCATCTGACTCGCAGCGGACCATAGCTGGACCCATCGTCAGGGCCCCAGGGCCCATGCCCCAGAGTGAACAAGGGAGCAAATGGCTGCGGAAAGGGCCCAGATGGCTGTGAGGAGGGCCCAGCTTGCCGCGGGAATACAAAGATCCCCAGGGAGGGGAAACTTCCCACGGGAGCCAGCAATGTGCCCCCAAATTGACGCGAAGGAATCGAGCCTAGCCGCGCTCAGGAATCCGATGGGGCGTCAGGTGCGGACTGAACATCTGCCTCCTTGGGCGCAACGGCCGTGGGAGCCTCCACGATGGGAGCCTCCACGATGGGAGTCTCCACGATGGGAGTCTCCACGTTGGGAGTTTCTGCCGCGAGCGCGTCAGATACCCCAGCCTCAGATTGAGACGGGGCTGAATCCTCCGACGGAGTTTTCTTCCTGGGCGGTTTCTGTGCCTTGGACTGGCCGCGCTTGGCGGCCGAACTGGGCGCCAGCAACATGGACATACGCCTGCCCATCAACTTAGCCGCGGTTTCCACGCGGCAGATGTCTCCCAACTCTCCGGCAACACGGCGCATCACATCATCCCCGTGCTCGGGGTGCGCCATCTGACGACCCTTGAAAATGCAAACCACCAAGACCTTGTGACCGGCCTCAAGAAATTTGCGCCCGTCCGTGAGGCGGTAGCTCAAGTCATGGGGACTGATCGCCGGGCGCACCCGTAGTTCTTTCAAGGTCGAAGCACTGCTGCCAGCCTTGTTGCGCTTCTCTTTCTTCTGGACTTCGTACTTGAAGCGACCATAGTCGAGAATCTTGCAAACCGGGGGACGCGCCTCGGGAGCGACTTCCACCAAATCGAGGCCCGCTTCCCGGGCACGCTTACGGGCGTCGTCGGTTGAAACAACCCCCACCTGTTCACCGTCCTCATCGACGAGCCTCACTTCGGAGACTCGGATCCGGTTGTTGCGGCGGAATGTGGGGCCCGGGGCGGGCCTGGGGCGGCGGCGTGATCTTCTCGGCACGAATGGGTCTTGGTTTGGGTCCTTGGGCCTAGGCGGAAGGCCTAGCGCTCAAAATGAGGTTGGTCAGGATAGCCGGATCGAGGGAATGGTGCCACCCAAACCGGCAAGGCATTCAGGGAAGCCGAAGAAAAAATCTGTCAGGACGCGGGCTTGGCGTCCGGTTCGGCGACGGGCTCGGGCAACTCACAGCGTACGTGAACCTCCTTCAAAAGCTCATCTTCAACGGTGGAGGGCGCATCGCACATGGCGTCGGCGGCGGTGGTGGTTTTGGGGAAAGCGACCACATCGCGGATCGAATCCATTCCCAGGGTAAGGGCCACAAGGCGGTCCAAACCCAGTCCGAGGCCAGCGTGAGGGGGTGCCCCGTAGGAGAGTGCATCCAGCAAGAAGCCGAATTTCGCACGCTGCTCCTCGGGGCCGATGCCGAGCAACTCGAAGATCTTCTTTTGGGTGTCCTGGCGGTGGATCCGGATCGATCCCGAACCCAATTCCCAGCCATTGAGCACCAAATCGTAGGCCCGGCTCAGCAATTTGCCCGGGTCCCCAGCCATTTCCCAATCATTAGGGGCGGTGAAGGGGTGATGCGCAGAGAACCAGCGCTCTTGCTCGGCATTCCACTCGAAGAGCGGGAATTCAGTGACCCAGAGGAAGTTCCACAGGCCCTCCGGAATCAGGCCAAGGTCCTTGGCAAAGCGCAGACGCAACTCGCCCAGCACGCGCCAGACCAAAGCCTGGTCGCCACCAGAGAACAAGATTAAATCCTCTTCCCCAGCGCCCAGAGTCTTCAGCAGGGAGGCCCCGCTTTCATCCGCGCAGAACTTCGCCATGGGACCAGCACCTCCACCGGACTCGGCTGGCTTCCACCAGGCAAGACCGCCAGCACCGAGTTCCTTGGCAAACTTCTCGTACTTTTTGAGGGCCCCGCGGCTGATGCTGCTGCCCCCACCGGGGATTGCAATGGCCATCACCCGCCCGCCATCTTCCAAAACCTTGGCGAAAACCCCAAAGCCCGACTGGGGAACCCAGTCCCCCAAACAATGCAGCTCGCAAGCGAACCGAGTGTCGGGCTTATCGATGCCGAAACGTTCCATCGCTTCCGCCCAGGTCATGCGCGGGAATTCGGCGGGCAGGTCCACAGTCATGGCCTCGCGGAAAGTATCCCCAAGGATCGCTTCCCACACGTTGAATACATCCTCTTCCTCGACGAAGGACATCTCCATGTCCAACTGGGTGAATTCAGGCTGACGATCCGCACGCAGGTCCTCGTCCCGGAAGCACCGAGCCACCTGGAAATAGCGGTCGAAACCAGCGACCATCAAGATCTGCTTGAAGATCTGTGGTGACTGGGGCAGGGCATAAAACTTGCCCGCATGAATGCGACTGGGCACAAGATAGTCCCGCGCACCTTCGGGGGTGGCCTTGGTCAAGATCGGCGTCTCGATGTCGAGGAACTCCCGCTTGAGGAAAGCGTTCCGCATGGCCGCTATGAAGCGCGAGCGGTGCATGAGCTTCTCCTGCATGTCCGGCCGACGCAGGTCGAGAAAGCGGTAACGCAGACGCAGGTCGATCTTGGTGTCCAGGTCACGCACGATCTCAAAAGGCGGCAGCTCGGCAGATGCCAATTTCTGGATGCGCTTGACCTGAATCTCGATCAAACCCGTGGGCATGTCCGGGTTGGGTTTTTCGCGCAAGACCACTTCGCCGGTGACGCTGATCACATCCTCGGGGGAAAGGTGCTCTGCGCTCTCGGCCCCTTCCCAGGATTCCGAACCGTCGAGGATCACCTGGGACAAACCCTTGATGTCCCGCACATCGACAAAGTAGATGCCACCGAGATTGCGCCGCTTGGCGACCCAGCCGTTGAGGGTGACCGTTTGGCCCACGTGCTCTTCACGTAACTCACCGCAGCGGTGCGTCCGACGCCATTCTACAGCCATGATCAGCGCGTCTGCGCCATGCGCATACGTTGAAGGGCTCGTCGCAGAGCAGCTTGGGCACGCAGGGAGTCCAGCTCGCCAGCTTTGGCTGCGGTCCCGGTCACTCGCAGGCGTTCACGGGCTCTCTTGGCGGAGGCCTCCGCGCGCTCAACATCAATGTCCCCCACCAACTCACCCGCTTGGGTCACGATGCGCAGGGTGTTGTTCCGAACCTCGGCGAACCCGCCGGCCACGAACATTTCGCCTGGCCCATCGGGGCCGGCCCAGGAAAGAGATCCCGCATCCAGCGCCGCGACCATGGGTGCGTGACGGGGACGTACTCCGATGGATCCGTCCAACCCGGGGAAGCGCACGCTGTCCGCGGGCGTGTCCACCAAGATGTTCTCCGGGGTAATGACTCTTAGGCTAATGGCTCCGGCCATGATGATTGCTCAGTTAGGGGTTTTGGCCTAGATGGACTTGCCCTTCTCGATGGCGGCGTCAATACCCGCGACCATGTAGAAGGCATCTTCGGGAAGTGCGTCGTGCGTGCCAGCAAAGATCTCTTTGAAGGAGCGCACAGTTTCTTCGAGGGGAACGAAGACTCCGGTCATGCCGGTGAATTGCTCGGCCACGAAGAACGGCTGGGAAAGGAACTTCTGCATGCGTCGGGCGCGGTGCACCACCTGCCTGTCCTCGTCCGCCAATTCCTCAACACCGAGGATGGCGATGATGTCCTTGAGGTCCGCATAGCGCTGCAGAGTCTGCTGCACCTGACGGGCGACGTTGTAGTGCTCTTCGCCCACCACGTTGGGGTCCAACATGCGCGAGGTGGACTTGAGCGGGTCAACAGCCGGGTAAATACCCAGCTCACTGATTGCGCGGTCCAGAATAATGGTCGAGTCCAAGTGCGCGAAGGTAGCCACAGGTGCGGGGTCAGTGATGTCATCCGCAGGCACATAAACAGCCTGCATGGAGGTCACCGAGCCATCGCTCGTGGAAGTAATGCGCTCCTGCAGAGCACCCATTTCACTGGCCATGGTGGGCTGATAACCCACGGCACTAGGCATACGGCCCAGCAGCGCGGAAACTTCAGAACCGGCCTGCACGAAGCGGAAAATGTTGTCCACGAAAAGCAGCACGTCCTGCTTCTTCTCGTCGCGGAAGTACTCGGCCATGGTCAGGCCAGTAAGGGCCACCCGCAGACGGGCTCCGGGAGGCTCGTTCATCTGACCGAATACCAGAACGGCATTATCGATCACCGAGGCCTCACCCCCGTCGGGGGTCTTGTACTTGGCCTCGCTCATCTCGAGCCAGAGGTCGTTACCTTCGCGGGTTCGCTCACCCACACCGGCGAACACGCTGAAACCACCCTTCTCCACCGCAGTGATTCGGATGAGCTCCTGGATCAACACGGTCTTGCCCACTCCGGCGCCGCCGAAGAGACCAATCTTGCCACCCTTAGCAAAGGGGCAAAGCAGGTCGATGACCTTGATACCCGTTTCAAACACCTCACTGATGGCCTCTTGGGCCACGAAGGAAGGAGCTGAACGGTGAATCGGCCAGTAGGCGTCGGGCTCCGGCAGTTCACCTTTGGCGACGGTGTCCAGGGGACGACCCAATAGGCTGAAGATCCGGCCCTTGGTTGCGTCGCCCACGGGGACCATGATCGGCGCGCCCGTATCGGTGGCATCCATACCTCGGCGGCAGCCGTCGGTGGAGGCCATAGCTACGCAGCGAACGACGTCGTTGCCAAGGTGCTGGGCCACTTCAAGGATGATGTCGATGCCCATGCTTTCGTTCACCACCGAGACGGCGTTGAAGATTGCGGGCAGGTTGCCAGGCTCGAAGCGAACATCGACCACGGGGCCGAATATCTGTGAGATGGTGCCGGAATTGCTCATGACTTAGTTTGGGTTCTCGAATCAAGCCGCTGGGTGCGCGGCTTGTGGTCTGTGGGTTTTGGTCAACGCAGCGCTTCTGCGCCGCCAACAATGTCGAGGAGGTCAGTGGTAATGCCTTCCTGGCGCTTACGGTTGTAGACGCCGCGCAGGACTTTCTGCATGTCAGTCGCCGCATCCGTCGCGTTCTTCATTGCGAAGCGTCGGCTGGCGTACTCAGAGGTCAGGGCCTCTACTAGGGTGTTGTAGACCCTTGTTTCCAAATAGCGCGGGATCAAGCTATCGAAGATGGTCTCCGCATCGGGCTCAAGAATGACCCCGGCGCCGCCGGAGTCTTCTACTGCCTCGAATGAGTCGGCCGAAATCGGCAGCAGGGGAATCGCCGTAGGCACATAGCGCGCCATGGATTCGAAGGCCGAGAAGATCAGCACCACATCCTTGTACTTGCCCGAGAGAAACTCGGTGGTCAGCATGCGCGCGGTGATCGCGGCGTTGGTGAAGTCGATGGCCTCCAGCTGAGGATCGGTCAAGAAACGCTCCAGGTTGTATTCCCGGTTCTTGAGGTAGGTGGCTCCCTTTCGGCCATAGACGAAAAAGTCCACCTCGTCGTCCAACCCGTCCTTCCACTGCTCCATGAAACGCAGCAGGTGTGAGTTGTAAGCCCCGCAAAGGCCCCGGTCACTGGTGACTAGAAGGCATAGGGTACGCTCGCCAGCGCCCGCCTGGAAAAGGGGGCGCTCCGTCACGCTGCTGCCCAGCACAGCCGCCAAACGTCCCACGAGGCCGCTGATATCCTCGGCGTAGGGCCGCGAGGAAATCGCGCGATCTTGGAAGCGGCGGAGTTTGGTCGTGGCAACCATCTCCATAGCACGCGTGATCTGCTTGATGTTGCCGATCGACGTGATGCGTCCGCGAAGTTCCTTGATGCCTGCCATGGGAGTGCTCGGTGGGGTATGTGGGAGTTCGGATGGCTCAGCTCAAGCCGAGAGTCTTCTTAACCGTGGCGATGTGCCCATCCAGCGCGGCCTTGGTCTCGTCCGGGATGCCTTTCTTGGCCTCTTGGATCTGACCAGACAATTCAGGTGCGGCCTCGCGCACGTGCTGCAGGAAGGCCTGCTCAAAGTTGCCGACTTCCTCCTTGGGGAATGTGTCCAAGGCACCGGAAGTACCGGCGTAAACCATCATCACCTGCTCGGTTGCGGGAAGCGGCGCGTACTGGCCCTGCTTGAGCAATTCCACAAGACGCTCACCGCGGGTCAGCTTGGCCTGGGTGGCCTTGTCCAAGTCCGAACCGAACTGGGCGAAAGCCGCCAGCTCGCGGAACTGGGCCAAGTCCAAGCGCAGGGAACCTGCGGTCTTTTTCATGGCCGGGATCTGCGCTGCGCCACCCACTCGGGAGACCGAAATACCAGCGTTCACCGCGGGACGGATGCCCGAGTTGAACAGGTTGGTCTCCAGGAAAATCTGGCCATCGGTGATCGAAATCACGTTGGTGGGGATGTACGCGGACACGTCACCTTCCTGGGTTTCCACCACGGGAAGGGCGGTCAAGGAACCAGCGCCCTTCTTGTAGCGCGGGTTGATCTCCGGGGCGTTCTTGGCCAACTTGGCCGAACGCTCTAGCAAACGGGAGTGAAGGTTGAACACGTCACCGGGGAATGCCTCGCGTCCCGGGGGACGACGCAAGAGCAACATCACCTGACGGTATGCCAATGCCTGCTTGTAGAGGTCATCGTAGAAAATAACCACATGGCGGCCTTCGTCACGGAAGCGCTCGCCCATGGTGCACCCGCCGTAACAGGAGAGGTACTGCATGGAAGCTTCTTCGATGGCGGGCGCCGCCACCACAATGCTGTATTGCATTGCGCCTTCGCTCTCGAGGCGCTGAACCACGTCCTTGATGGTGGACTGCTTTTGAGCAACCGCCACATAGATGCAGATCACCTGCTCGGGGTTGCTGGGGTCACCCCCACCGGTGAACTTCTGGGAGATGATCGTGTCGATGATCAAGGCGGTCTTGCCGGTTTGACGATCGCCAATGATCAGCTCGCGCTGGCCGCGGCCGATGGGGATCATGGCGTCGATGGCCTTGATTCCGGTCTGCAGGGGCTCGTGCACCGGCTCCCGCTCCACCACGGAGGGGGCGGGCTGGTCAATGGGCAGGTAGTCGGCTTCGGTGACCGCCAAGGGTCCCTTGCCGTCCACCGGGTCACCGAGGGCGTTGACCACCCGGCCGAGGAGTGAATCCCCAGTAGGCACACTGATGATCCGGCCTGTGGCCTTCACCATGTCGCCTTCCGAAACCTTGGCCGCATCGCCGAGGAGCACACAGCCCACGTTGTCTTCCTCAAGGGAAAGCGCAATGCCGCGCACACCACCCGGGAACTCGAGCAGTTCGTTCATCATGCAGTCGTCAAGGCCATAGACGCGGGCCACACCGTCACCGACGGAGAGCACGGTGCCGACGCTTTGCATGCGGCTTTCGCCACCGTAGTTCCCGATTTCCTTCTCGAGGATCGAAGTCACTTCTGCGGGTCGAAGATCCATTGTTTTGTCCCTAGGGGGTTGTTGCTGGCCGGCGTTGGGTGCCGGCGGGTTGGTTGCAGGTTTGGGTCACTGAAAGGCCCTGTGAGGATCAATCAGTAAGGTGAAAAGTTGGTCTCTTGCGGTCAGCCTGAAAGAGGCCTCCCGAATCTAGTTAGTCAGCGCTTGCCGGAGATGGCAATCGCACTTCAAGCAAACGCCGGCGCAAGCCGTCCATACGGCCAGCAATCGACGCGTCGATCATTTTGTCCCCGACGGTGACGCGCACGCCCCCCACCAGGTCTGGGTTGGTGGACTGGGTCAGGCGAATCGTCTTCCCCAGGCGTCCACCGAGTGATTGCTCAAGGGCTTCCACATCGCTGGCTTCCAGAGGCCTCGGTGTTTCCACATGGCCCTCCTGGATGCCCTCTTCCTGCATGCGCCGACGCCGGAAGGCCTCGTAGGCCATGGGCATCACCCCCATTCGGTCCCGCTCAAGGCAGAGGCCGATGAAGTTCTGGGTCAGGGGCAGGAAGGTGTCCAGCAGAGGCTGAAGCTTGGTCTTACGATCCCCGGCGCTCACGGTTCCTCCCAAGAAGTATGCGCGCACGGCGGGGATTTGGAATTCATGGGCCAGTTGCTCTAGATCAGCCATCACGCCGTCTGTCTTCCCTTGGCCAGCGGCCAGGTTCCAGAGGGCACTGACCCAGCGGCCAGTGACGGGATCTACAGCGGCTTGACTCATGACTTGTCCTGTTGCTCAGCAACGAGACTCTTGACCAAGCGGCGATCATCTTCCGAGTTGACGCTCCGGCCAATGACCTTCGAGGCAGCGGAAAGGGAAAGCTCGACCACCTCGGCCCGGATCGTTGCCAAAGCTTTTTCCTGCTCCGCTTGGATCTGGGTACGAGCGCCATCAATCATGGCGCTGGCTTCGCGCTTGGCTTTCTCGACGATGTCGCTCTCTCGGGCTTCTGCGCGCTCGCGGGCGGTGGCCAAGTGACGTGCGGCTTCGGCTTGGGCCTCGCCAAGCGCGACCTCAACCTTAGCTGCACTCTTGGCCGCCTCTTCGCGGGCCTTCTCAGCCGCCGTGGCGGCTTCGCTGGCTTTCACATCGCGCTCGTAGAGTGCGGCTGTGATCGGACCGAAGACAAGCTTCCACATGAAAGGCAGCGCAATCGCGAAGATCACGAGCGTCCAGATGAAACTTCCTGCGTTGACGTCGAGCGGGTTGAATCCGCCCTCACTTTCCAGGACTACAAAACTGGCAATCATTTCAGAGGGATTGGTTGGGTTAGTGTCGGTTCGATTGAAAAATGGTTGGCTAAGGGGGCCCCGCAGTCTCAATCGACTGCGGGGCAACCCCTTTGGCTCAGCTGGCAAAGACCTCAGGATTAGTTGCCAAGAGGAATCAACTTCCTAGCAATCCTGGACTTCGCCCTTTGACTCAGCCCAAGGCGATCAACAGGGTGATCACGACGGCAAAGAGTGAAACACCCTCGATGAGGGCGGCAAGGATGATGGAGCCGCCGCGGATCTCCCCGGCTGCTTCGGGCTGTCGGGCGATACCTTCGTTGGCTGAGGCGCCGATGCGCCCAATTCCAAGGCCGGCACCAACCGCAACGATGCCAGCGCCAATACCTGCGCCCATCTTGGCGATATCCATGACTTGGTCGGCTTCTTGAATCATGATTACTGTCTCCGGTGTGCCCCGTTAGAGGCTTCGTGTTGTGTCAAAAGGGGTTTGTAAAGTGCTTCGCGACTGACGCCGCAAACAACCCAAGCGCTGAAGATCAGTGCTCGGGGTGGACTGCTGAACCGACGAACATGATCGTCAGTTGAGTAAAGATGTAGGCCTGCAGGAGAGCGACGAAGCCCTCAATGATCATGATGAACACTGCGAGTCCCACGGCCGGCGGTGAGACAGCCCAACCAAGGGAGCTGTACTGGTCACCGGCAAAGTAAAAGATGAGGCCCATGAAGGAGAGCACAACCAAGTGGCCTCCGGTCATGTTGGCGAAAAGACGAATCATCAACGCGAAGGGCTTGACGAACAGGCCGAGGACTTCGACCAGGAACATCAGGGGCCAGAGCCAAGCGGGCACATGGGGCACGAGGCTCGTCCAGAACTTGATCGGCCCCTGGGAGGCCATACCACAACCGAGCATGGCCAACAGGGTGGTCAGGGCCAAGGCGCCGGTCACCCAGATCGATGCGGTGGCTGTGGCGCCACCGGGGACCAGTCCCATCAGGTTCATGAACACGATGAAAAAGAACACGAACAGGAAGTAGGGCAAGAACCTCTGCTCGTCCCCCCGCTGCATGTTGGGGCGAACCATCTCGTCTCGGATGTACGTCACCCAGCCTGCGAGGATGCGGGTCAGCTTGTCGCCACCCCCATTGCGCAGGTGGTTGGAAACCCCACCGAAGGCGATCAAAATCAGCAGCACTGCGGCCAATTGGAAGATCTGCAGGTTCGTGGGGGCGATCGCCTCAGGAATGCCAAAAATCCCAGCGGCGTGCTCGTGGTCTTGAGCGGCAGGTCCATGGTCCGAGAACACCAACTTGGCAGGAACCACGTGGGCGTACAGCACCTGCATGGGTTGCGCGTTGCTCCCCGAGTGATGCTCGGAGTAGTTCATCGAGAGGAAGGAAGCCCCAACGATCACGGCCAGAATAAGAAGCGGTCGCAGACGGTTCATGCGGCAGTCCTGTCTTGGCTCGCCAATCGGGCGCCTTCCTGGGCGCCGAAGACAAGCGGGATGAACGCCAAGGTGGCGTAGCAAACAGCGAACGCGCGGGCGTCAAAGAGATCTTTGGCAACAGGCGCGTAATGCAAGGCGATGGTGCCCACCAAGAGGGCTCCAAAGTGAAAGAGGAAGCCTACCCCAAGGACGTTGAAGGCCTGGGCTGGACGATGCTTGAGGGTGTGGCACAACCAGGCAAAGCCCAGAAGTCCGATCCCGGCACCCAGCACGGCACCAGCAAGGATCCCCGCGCGCATGGCAGACTCTTCCCGCGCCGCAATCAAGACTGCGGCGGCCAACCCAAGGAGGGTGATCAGGGAGGTTTTGGACATGGGGATCGGGGGTTGCGCGTGAATCTGTGGAATAGCCTGCCTCACGGCTTCCGCTTCCCACTTACAGGTGGGATTTTACGGACGAGGGAGGTCATTCCACCGAAGAATCCGAGGCTTGTTCCAATCAGTAGGCACAGAGGGCTTGTGCCGAACTGTCCATCAAGCCACCAGCCAGCCAGAGAAAAGACAGCCAAGGTCACACCAAGGGTGAGGCCAAGACCACCGTAACGGGCTAGGTCT